>Ga0115847_100444_pt1 | contig 10602 bp, 11 predicted proteins | sample InSIn5SAF170_FD_83861 | JGI IMG/M metagenome (GOLD analysis project Ga0115847, IMG submission 83861)
GTTCAAATGTCTTGTCATATCTAGAAAAGAGTTGCTTCAGTCAAAATTCATATGTTTTTTTTTTTTCTTGAATGACGGGACATTCTGGCAAGGAGACAATTAACCGCCATTCAGAAGGTATACATACTATCTGCACTCTATTCTCTCCATGTTGGCAATTTCAGACTAGCTGTGGTAGCTTCAAAGCCCATAACTTACTGTCATGTTTACCAACGACGCGTTCACAGCTGAAGATGGCATGATCATGCTGATACGAGAGACGGTGTTAGTCGAAGTGTCCTGCCTGTATCACCCCTGCATCAGCATAGCTAACGAATCTCCTGTTCAACATATCCACCTCTTACAAAGCAACATGAATCGATGATAACAACGCAGGCAGAAACGTATCAAACATACCTCGACGATCCCACCTCTCATCCAGTCTAATTTCCAGATTCGCGGATTCAAGTACTACGTTCCAAGATACACTCTCGCGTAGCACTCTAACATTATCCAGAGTGTTTGCAACTGTGGCCGTTTTGCTAATATTCGGATGGCGGTATATAAAGCAGTCAATACCCAAAGATTCTCAGTCGACATCAATATTGCCAAAAACAAGGAGATAAAACCAGGACAGCAACCTCACGACCACGCATAATAAAGACTTCTAATTATCAATTAATATATTGGTGCATGTATATTGATGGTAATTGCTTTGTGGCCTGTAGACTGTAATGGTAGCTTTTTGTACAATGACACACATGATATGGTCCATCAATCTACAATGGGTAGATGAAGAATTTATTCTCCAAATCAGTCAGATCCAATAATGCAACATCCATCTTCGTCTTCACAGCTTCGCCCTTTTCATCAATTCGCTCAACGTACCCTTCACCATAATTGCCAGCAGCATTCTGCTCTTCGATCCAGATTCTTCTTTCTTTGTTGCGACGGTTTAAGATGAAGCGAATGAGAACGAGCAGTGCTGGTGCGAGGATGAAGCTGAGGACCAACTGCGCCGACCAGGTGCCAAGGTATCTAGGACCTCCAGTCCTCCACATCTGTGGCGAGATCAAGTTGGAAACACCATATGATACCATGAACATCCCGTTTCTGACAAGTTTTTTCGTATGTCCGGCACAAGAAGAGCCAGTCCAGCCGAATGAGATGATGTAGGTCATACCCCAAGTGTTTGAAGCAAGGAGAATGCAAGCCAGAAGAGGAATTGTCTTATCCCATGCGATAGTCATCATTCCAATACATCCAGCGACAGCAGGCATCGCCCAGAGAGTAGCCCAGAAGGCGTTATAGCCAGGGAACAAGCGAAGCATGAGAGCAGCAACGAATGCGACAGTGATTGCAAAGCCTCCGGATGCCACCCATACAAGTGTCGAGCCCAAGTTGGAGACTCCCAGATCTTGGAATAGTAGACTTTGTTGGAATGCAAGGTTGTTTGAAAGCATCAAGCAGAACGTAACGAGAACGAAAAGCCATGAAATCGGATCGCGAACCGCCTCGACAAGCTGATACTTCTTGAACACCTTCTGCTCAATCGAGCTCTTTGTGACGTTATGAATACGTCGGATGGCATGTACTTTCTCTTCGGTCGTGAGAAATCTTGCTGTTGCGGGGTTGTCCGGGTACACGAACCAGACCAGGATCGAGAGGAAGAAGGTGATACCCCCAGTGACAATCATGAAGAACTTCCATGCACTTATGCCACTCTTGGCAAATAGCAGAGCATATCCCAGTAAGCCAGCAGGAATGACGGAGCCGACACAGGAAATCCAGAAGATTGGTTGGACCGATGAAAGCTCCTTTGGAACGAAGAACATGCCCATTGTGATCTCAAGAGCAGGAAGGACTGAAGACTCGGTTGCACCCAACAAGAAACGAATAGGAATCAGGCCGCCATAATTGAAAGCTGCACAGTGCATAAACACTAGTAGTGACCAAGAGAATACACAACCTGTCATGTAGTAGCGTAGAGGTAGGCGTTGAATTAGGTATTGTCCCGGGACTTGTCCAATAATATAACCTATCCTCGAGGTCAGTACAATTTAGTATCGATTGACCACATATACTCTACGTACCGGCATAAAACAATGTATTGAGGTTGTTATACTGAATTTTGCTCAAGTTCGTATCTTCTCTAATTCCCAACAAGGCTGCTTGTCCAAGCGTGGCTTTGTCAATCTGATCAAAAATTGTTAGTTCAGAACGGTATACACCATAGTATGCTTTGCAAGCAGATGACTTTCGAAGTAACATGAGATACCTACAAACATCATGGCGTTAATAAAGATAGCCAAGAGTAGAACATGTACGTAAAGCTTTCTTCTCAGCCTACGCTCCACTTCTGGAGTAAGCTCGCCAACGGAAGCACCATGCTGTTCAAGAAATGTAGTTGTTACATCTACATATCTCGCTTGCACCACACCGCCGTTCAAGAGTGCATCAACCGTACTCGTCGCCGTTTTCTGGCCCGACATATTGGCTCGGCTATATCTAGATTCTATGATCTGTTGAGGACTGCCGATTCGCTACCAGTTCTGCGGAAATGATCGATGAGCAGATGAAGACCTTCGCAATCTGCATCTTCCTGTGAGAGACATCATTGTAATGTTTATACTTCTCTTCCACCGTCATAAGGTGTATGAGATAGATCTAGATGGTGTAGGTTATGGCCGGCAACAGAGTATGTGATAGTGGAGTCACAATTCGCAATTCATTATTTTCCGAGAAATGGGAGGGATCGATTCGTGATAGATAGTAAAGCGCGAGCACTAGTTCTTGCCATGAGATGAAAGACGCTAATGTCAGTCTTGCAATCGTTGGGATCTTGCTACTGGAGAATAAGATTTGGTGTCCAAGTGCTCGCGTGCTTCGGTGTCTACGGGGTCTTGGACGGGGACTAATCCACACTGTCCCCATGGCATGCTCTATTCCGACAATACAACATGTTGCTACACCAAAATCAGAGACGCCGTTCTCGATATGCTAGATCATTAGCAGCGAATTTTGATAAGCCACCGGGGATGGTATGGATTATCGCCTGACATGTACCTACACGAACGAGAAAGCCGTGCGGATCATGCCGTGTTATGTAAGCAGCTGCTTCTCACATCGATGGCGATACCACACGTGGAATACAATGAGATATCAAAGTTAAGGGTCATGCTATAAGCTTCTGAGATACTTGATTCCTTTCACAAGTGTCTATCTTCACGCATCTGCCTATTGCCCTTTCTCCAAACATGGCTTCCCCTCAGTCGAATTTATGCGACAACAATAAACTGAACGTAGCAATTGCCGGAGGTGGCATAGCTGGACTCGTCACGGCAATCGCATTACTTAGACATCCAGGTATCAATGTACAAATCTACGAACGAGCAAAAGAATTCAAAGAAATTGGTGCAAGCATCGGTTTGGGTCCCAATGGATTGCGTACTCTTGAGAAACTGGGTTTAGACGATGTGATTTCCGGCGATGTCTGTTCAAGGCAGAAAGGAGATTGGCCTATGGTTTATAGGCACTGGAAGACTGGAGAAGTTATTGCACATGATATTCACCATACGGTGAAGGATAAGAAGCACTTCACCGCTCGATATCATCGTGCGCATCTGCATCAAGCTTTACAAAAGCACGTGCCAAAAGAGCTCATCCATCTTGGTAAAAAGACTGTAAACGTTCATGTCAAAGAGGACGAGCGAGTTGTTCTTTCGTTTGAAGATGGGACTACAGCTGAAGCAGATTTATGTATTGGTGCGGATGGAATCCATTCGGTATGTGTTCACTTAAAACGCTGTTCTTCAGGATTTGGGCTGAAATATACAAGGCTGTACGTAAAACATTTGTCCCTCAACACAAGCTGCGTTGGACCGGCTGGGTTGCTCTCAGATCGACTTTCGACTCCTCGCTGCTAAAAGACGTGGAACTTCCAGAGGATGCTGCACATTGGGTAAGTACCGTAGCCTAGGTTGAATTATGTAGTATACCAGCTGACTTCACAACAGATAGGTCATGAGAGAACGTTCTTTCATTCCCATCTAGGCAAGGGTCAATTTACTGTAGTAGGTGGTTTTCATGCAGACCCAAACAGCAAAGGTTCGCCCTATGATAACACGCAATGGAATGACGAAGGCAACATGGAGAAGTTCAGAGAATACTATAAGGTAATTTGTCGTAATACAATCTAAATCAACTGTGCTAATCTTGTCCTTCAAGGACTGGAATCCAGCAGTAAGAGCCATGTTAGAAGCAACACCATCAACAAGACTATTTCCAAATTTTGCGGGAGATGCTCTCAAGACGTGGGTCTTCCACAACCGCGTTACTTTGGTCGGCGATGCAGCACACACTCATGGAGGTGCATTTGCTGCAGGAGGCTCGCTAGCAATAGACGATGCTTATGCACTATCCCTGGCACTCAATCACGTATGGCCGGCGTGGAAAGCACAGGATGGAAAACCATCATCACAGGATCTAGCCACGATCTTAAGTATCTACGAAAAGACTAGGCAACCACATATTAACCGCGTTCTGAGTGTAGTCAAGCAGCAAGTCGTAGGGCGGAGAGGTGCCGAGGAAGAGACTGATGCTGAGTTGGTCGCGAGGATTGTAAACAGGATGGATCCTTCGTGGATCAGTGAGCATGACGTTGAAGGGTCGTTCGTGGCTGCTCTTACGGAAAGGGAGGAAGAGGTGGCACTGACGAACGCAAAGGTTGTGGAGAGGAAGATAAAGCAAATGCCGCAGGCAAACTTGTAAATTACAATATCAGAAAAGAGCTCATTATCAGTTCCTTGCATATTGCACTATGATATGAACACCCATTCGTTATTGTTGTATTCTCCAGCAGAACGTTATAATTCTCAATAAGCCGTCAAGGTCACATGTTAGTATTTCCAGCTTAAAAATCAACATATTGATAGCTGATATCAACTAAATCCGCTATCCCCGAGGTGTTTCCGGTAATAAGGTCCAGAGCTGATTTTTGCGTATAAATGTCATGGCATCTTGCGTGATGGACGAGTTTCGGGCTCATGGTGGACCATCAAGCCCACTTATGCAAACACCTCCATGATCTAACATGTGCACTAGGTGACCCATTCACGCGGTTTCACAAGGTCAAAGTAACTGCAAGAACCTCACTTGACGAAGTTATTGGCTATCGGACACATCGAAGATCGAAAAGCATTTCTCAGAACATCAGCGACGCATAATAGCGTTTCATAGCCTATCGAAAACACACAATCTTATCAGTACCATCTCACCATGGCCGATGAACCGCATACAGGTATCTTCCAAGTCCTCCTCACAAACGTCTCAATATCTTGGAGAAGTGCAATGCTGATTATTCTAGGTCTCACATTCACAACCACAACCCATCACGACACCTATCCAGCCATAAATCCTCTCAACTTCAACCTCAAGGGAAGATATGTCTTCATAACTGGCGCCTCCAAAGGCATAGGACGTTCTACAGCGCTCTCGTTTGCCCTCGCCGGCGCTTCAGGTCTAGCGCTCGCGGCTCGCTCACCAGTCACATCACTCGTGACCGAGATAGAAGAAGTCACCAAATCTCACAACCTGCCTCTGCCCAAGATCGTAACCGTAGAATTAGACGTCACATCTGAGCCCAGCGTTCAAGATGCAGCAAGGAAAGTGAAAGAGGAATTTCCGTACGTGGATATCTTGATCAACAATGCAGGGTATTTAGAGAAGCGCAAGAAGATCGGCGAGAGCGACACTTCCGAGTGGTGGAAGACGTGGGAAGTCAACGTCAAAGGTCCCTACCTAGTAACCCATTACTTCCTGCCCCTGGTTCTCCTCTCCCCAAAATCCACATCTCGCTTGGTCATCAATCTTTCAAGCATAGCAGCGCATCTCCTTTCCCCAGGTGGCTCAGCTTACCAAACTTCAAAGCTAGCAGTTCAGCGGTTTACCGAATTCCTGGACGTCGATCATGGCGTTGACACGAATGATGGAGTGTTGACGTTTGGGATTCATCCCGGTGGTGTGTTAACGGAGATGGGGAAGAGATTACCTGAGGAGAGACATGCTGCTTTGACAGAGACGACAGCGTTGTGTGCTGATGCATTGGTCTTCTGGACCGCGCAGAGAAGGGAGTGGCTTGCGGGTCGTTATTTGTCTGCTTGTTGGGATGTGGAAGAGATCGTTGGAAGGGAGAAGGAGATTGTGGATGGAGATAAGCTGAAAGTAAGGATGAGGGTTTGATTGCAGTACTAAAAACCACAAATCGGTATCGCCCTATGAACTAAGGAGTTTTTGTGATACACAGAAGTTTGAGTTGCTTAATATCTTTCATTGGGTATGCGTGTGAGTAACTGCTTCTACTGGCTTCAAATTCGGAGCAAACATGACAAGCTTTCTCTGTGCCAAACGCGCCCAATGTTCATTCTTCGCAATCAAAATTTCGATATCACTATCGACCCATTTATCCTCGAATACAGGCAGTGCATAAGTTTGAGTTCCTTCCGCTGGCGGGCCTGCCAAGTTTTGCAGGAACCCGTAGTATTCATGGAAATCAGGTTTGATCTCATGAAACAACTCTGTGGGACCTTTGTAGCTCAGCCTCGCTTTCTCCCAATCTTCTTGCTCGGAAATAGATGGTAGAGGTTCGGTTCTACCAGCGAAGTATCTGGCGACTGCCACAGCTTGATATTCATATACTCGAAAGCTGATCGCCGCTCTCACCTGCATGAATGTCAGCCCCTAATGCCACGAAACCCAATTAACGTCACCACCTACCTGACCTATCACTGTTAAAGATGGATCACTTATTCTAAAGATATGCTGATAGAACCCTGCAAGCCGATTTTCTGGTGTGACTGCTTGAAATGGCAAGAAAGGATATGAAAGCCGATATCCGGTTGCAAAGATGACTCTATCGAATTCGCTTACTGTATCATCGGCAAACTTGGCAAATACTCGATCTTTATAATCAGTGAAGAATGACGTTATCTCAGGTTTTTGTAGTGTCCCTGGAAGATTCCAAGCATTTCTCAAAAATTCGAGCTCGTTTCTCTGGCTAAGGATCAATGAATCTTGCACTATGTCATGAAGATCCTCAGCAAGGTCCGCCGCAGAAACACCTCCCCCAACGACTATCACTTTCTGTAGGGTCGTTAGCACATCCATATCACTGTTAGTAGTCGAAAGAATGTTCCATTGTACCTTAGCAACATAATTGTCTGCTGATCTCCATGTCTTAGAATGTTCAAACTTATCAGGAAACCTTGCCGAAACCTCCTTCAAACCGGGAATCTTTGGGATTTTTGGTACCGTGAAGTGCCCCGACGCTACAACAATGGCATCAAATTCCTCTTGCCACCACATGTATTTAGCGGGCTGCAATACATCCTCATTCTGAACAATTCGACGCAAGGTTATTATCCACTTGCCATCTTCTCGCTTTTTCATCTCTTCTACAGTCGTACCCAGCGACAGAAGGTGTAAGTACGGCTGCCACAACTCTTCAATGTATTTCAGTACAGCATGACGCGGCCGCGTAGAGTTATTCTTGCCAAATTTTCGTACCGATTGTGCTGAGTTCGCGAAAGGAATCGGTGTATGAGTGTAAGCCATTGTCCGAGCACCAGCATTAGTATCAAGAGTGTCGTAAGAGGCATTTCTCAACCATGGTCGTTCTGGTGTCGCCGTAAGAGTGGTAGAGCTTTGAAGATTCACTTCATTTGGGATGTTCGTTGGTTGTTCAGCTTCTATATTTGTCCATGAGAATGGGTCTGGTTGCGAATCATAGGACCTGTAATGAATAACATGATCGTTAGGAAGCGTTCAGTTGTCTGCAAAAACAATTTTCATATAATAGTATCGTTCACGATGTGATTTGATATATCTTATCAAGGAAACATGGAACAGGAAGTATGACTTACCACAATCCTCCTACGCAATCACGTCTATCAAAACAGCGAATATGACTGAAAGTCTGTTCCTGAGCAAGGGCTCTCACAGCTGCTAATCCTGAGGGGCCGGCACCTATTACGGCAATACGTTCATAAAGCAATGTCATGCTGACTAACAGTTGATCTCGGCCTTCTGAACGTGGTTAAAGAGTGATGTTATCTCAAAATTCGACGCAATGTGCCACATCCAGCATTTCAGCAGTATATTTACTTTACTAAGAACTTGACAGTGTACCAAACCACTAGAAAGTTTCGTTCAGTGAAGGGCCCCACTGCGATAGGGGACTGTGATAGGGAGTATATTTCCCACTTTTAATGCCCGACCTGACTCAGTACCGTGATGTCGTGATTGATGACAGTCTGCTTACTACTGAACGCTCAGAATCTAGCATTCGATGGTGGAGCAATCATTCCAGACAAGAACCCGGTGTCGAAGAAGGTCAGCCAATCCATATCGGTGAATGCGGGCAAAATATCTTGGTGTGGAAGACTCGCGTGAAACTCCTGCGAGGCAATGGCCCCATTGTGCTGTTCTTTCAACTTAACATCAAGAACTTCTGCCGCAATTTTTCGCAATTTTCGCAGTACAACCCCTGAGAATGTCCACGTCGAGGCGGAGGACTTCAGTATGCCCATAATCAATGAAATCCGGTCACGAAAATGCTCTCTTGAAGCTAGCGCTTGCTGCGAGAAGGCAGACAATTGAACGATCGCACCAAAGACAACAGCGAAGACAAAGAATGGTGTCCGCTTCATCGTTGACGCATGCAGTGCAGCGAGATTTGCAAGCTGTTTTGCAGCCTCGATTGCTTTGAGACCGTGCATCGATTGTGTAGAAAAAGGTACAAGATGTCGCTGTCGAATAATCTCTGACGTTGCAGGGACTGTTGCTACAAGATGACTACGCGGGAAATGCAAGTAGATGATAGTGTAATGAACAAACATGTGAGCTTGGAACAACATCTCATCAACTTCGCCGAACTCATTGAGCGCAGAGGCCTTGTCTGCGGGAAGGTGATGTGCCCAGGCGGCGAGCGTGGTATTGATTGCCTGAACTTGTTCTTCCTCTACCTCGTAATCTCCAGAGATAGCGAGAACGCGCAGCAAGTTGCGAACTGCCTCAATACGGAAGTAGAAGGAAGAGAATGGATACTCTTCTTCAGCGAAAATTCGTGTATCAAACTCAGCTACCGTTGGAGGTGTACTTAGCACAGATCCATCCATATAAAGATTCTCCTCGCATGGAAGTGGCATGTCAGGATTCGCATCATGACATAAAGAGCCTGTTCTTCGTTGTAGTGCAGCAGTAAAGCCGTCAATCACGTATAGTTCCCACCACGTGCGTCGCACGCTCTCCGCTGTGATGCTTGTCGCCGGGCCATATCTAGAGCAGAACTCTTCTCCTTGCAGACCGATTTCCAAAGCCATCGTTACAGCCTCAGCCAAAACAGACACAGACTCTCTAATCTCATTTCGAGCATGCAAAACGATGCTGAATAACAAGCGTGCTTGAACAATGTGAAAACTACGATCGTGTTCCTGTATCTGTGCGAGAGTGAGCCCAATGGCTTCTCGCAAACTATTGCTAAGACTTGATGCTGTGTAATGACTACCCACAAACTGCACCATTTTCACAAGGTAGTCTGGGTAATTCTGGGACGCGAACATTGTACGTGGAACCAGAAAGGGGTGAGCTGCGTGGAAATTGGAGTAGTACAGGTTGACCAAAGTCTCGTCATCTTGAGCCATCGCCACGTCTGCGCCAATCATCTTTGATGAATGAGCATGCGAAGCGGAAGAGCGATCGTCCTGCAAACGTGCAGAGTCTGGCGATGAGAAGTTGTGATTATTGGCAGCATATTCTTGAGACGTTGTTGAGACTGGCGATGGTGGTGAGAGTACGTGGTGAGTTGACGAGATAGGAGGATTTGTGCTCGTTGGCCAGTTTGTAATACTGTGTGAATGGCCGAGCTGTGATTGAATATATGGAGCAATCAGAGGTGCCGTGATAGGAGAAGTCACGAACGAAACAAAAGACGGATTTGCGAGATGCGGTTCTTGCCGATTTGCTTGCCGGTGTCCATGCGGTTCTTCTAATTCACTGGCATGTCTTTTGAGGCCTCTCCTTGACGGGAGATAAATACATTGAGCTCCTGAAGATGTACATCGGAGACAGATGGGTGTTGTCGCATCGCATCGGACATGCTTCCTACGACACTCTGTACATGCTGTTGCAGCTGGTCTGTCGATTCCATCAGGTCCTCGAGCAGCCGATCTTGAGAGTGGTGGTGAGGTGGGAGAAGCCATACAAGGTGCGAGTTGTGCCACCAGCTACCTGGTAGCAGTTGTCCAGAGATCATCCATATTCAAGAACAAAAGTCGAGATTACAACAAGACCAATCAAAGTGGCCCACAGAAGAGGCATGATGCCGAGTCTACCAATGAAGTGGTTCTTGGGTTTTTTGAAAGTCTCCATTATTAGGATGTCGTGATCAATGAGGAAATCCACTTTCAGGGAGAATCATAGGGTTAGGGTTATACTAACACTTTCAAATTGCTCGACATTAGGAGATCAGCAGACAATTATGTTGCTAAGGTACAATGGAACATTCTTTCGACTACTAACAGTGATATGGATGTGCTAACGACCCTACAGAAAGTGATAGTCGTTGGG
>Ga0115847_100445_pt1 | contig 10559 bp, 7 predicted proteins | sample InSIn5SAF170_FD_83861 | JGI IMG/M metagenome (GOLD analysis project Ga0115847, IMG submission 83861)
CCCGACATCGCTCGTGCTGGTCCCAGACCCGCAGTTCCCGAGCCGCCCAAGTTCGATTACGAGAAGTTCTACGCCAATGAGCTGGACAAGAAGCACAAGGACAAGTCTTACCGCTATTTCAACAACATCAACCGGCTCGCGAAAGAGTTTCCGAAGGCACACATGGCGACAGAGGAGGAACAAGTTACTGTCTGGTGCTCAAATGATTACCTCGGCATGGGACGAAACAAGCACGTCCTGAAGACAATGCACGAAACGCTCGATATGTACGGCGCCGGAGCTGGGGGCACAAGAAACATATCTGGTCACAACCAGCATGCTATGGCTTTGGAGAACAGTTTAGCTGACTTGCATGGAAAAGAGGCAGCACTTGTCTTCTCTTCCTGCTATGTGGCCAATGATGCCACTCTAGCAACACTCGGAAGCAAATTACCAAACTGCGTTATCCTCAGCGACAGCTTGAATCATGCATCCATGATCCAGGGTATCCGTCATTCAGGTGCGAAAAAGGTGGTCTACAAGCACAATGATTTGGAAGATCTGGAGAACAAGCTCAAATCACTTGATCCAGCACAGCCAAAGATAATTGCCTTCGAAAGTGTGTACAGCATGTGTGGTTCGGTTGCACCCATCGAAGCTGTCTGTGATTTAGCCGACAAGTATGGTGCCATTACCTTTTTGGACGAAGTTCATGCTGTCGGCATGTACGGTCCAAGAGGCGCTGGTGTTGCAGAACATCTTGACTACGACGTATGGGCTAATTCAAGCCGCAAACCTGAGAGCCAGAAAGGTACAGTCATGGACAGAATAGATATCATCACTGGAACCCTTGGTAAGGCTTACGGTTGTGTTGGTGGCTACATTGCTGGGTCTGCGAAGTTCGTGGATGCCATTCGATCCCTCGCACCAGGATTCATCTTCACAACAAGCTTGCCGCCAGCAACTATGGCAGGTGCTCGAACAGCTATTGAGTACCAAGCACGATACCAAGGAGATAGGAGAATGCAGCAGGTGCATACCCGCGAGCTGAAGGAAGACCTGACCGGACGCGGCATCCCGGTCATTCCCAACCCATCTCATATCGTGCCTCTTCTGGTCGGCGACGCTGAACTCGCAAAGGCAGCATCCGACATGCTACTGAGCGACTATCAAATCTACGTCCAATCAATCAACTACCCCACGGTTCCGCGCGGTGAAGAGCGCCTCAGAATCACACCAACTCCAGGTCACGTAGGTGAGCTGAGAGCTGACCTGGTTGAAGCGCTCGAAGGCGTCTGGGACCGACTGAATCTCAAACGCATCCCTGACTGGGAGGCCCAAGGTGGCTTTGTAGGTGTTGGTGTCAAGGACGCTGACCCTGTCGAGCCGCTTTGGACGGATGCCCAGCTCGAGCATGCAGCTGAGTTGCCGAAAGTTGCCGCTGACAATGCGCTGGAGGCAAGAGTGATGCCTGTGGCTGCAGCTGCGGCCTGATCTTCCCATGTAGCGGCACATTACACATTTGATACGATCTATCTACAGATACCGAGCTTAGCATGGCGCGCTTCGAGCGACTGTCTCTAAGCGGATGAATACATATGCCAGACTACGGCATTTCTCATTCTCCCAAAGCCTACTAAACCTCCCAAGTATTACCGATGCGCTTTGTTCACCGAATCCAGCAAGCTCCCCCAGCTTTCCGCACCTTGTCTTCCGCTGTTATGAGGAACTGTATTGCAGGTCTTTGAATGCTACTAACGAGGTTTAGATGTGAATGATATAACTCTATTACTTGCAGGTACAACCGAACATAGAGACCAGCTGTCACTATATACCAACGCCCGTATCGCAGATGGCTCAGCAGCGGCTATACTTGGCTTGCTTAGAAACATGCTGTGAGTCCTCATGTCACGAACGAATATCACGAACGAATATCACGAACGAATATCACGAACGAATATCACGAACGAATATCACGAACGAATATCACGAACGAATATCACGAACCGATGAGTTTACGAGATGGAAAACCTCCTACGACATCAACTCACGACATTGATCAGCATTGAATCCTCATATTCCGAGCCTGTATCGTCCTTTAGAGAAACTTGAACTAATTAATTTACAGGCACAAGTCACCACTCTGGATTCGATATACCCTTGGTATCTGACAAGGATATATCGACTTGGGATCAAGGAGCTCTCGTGACCAAAGAGAAATATACTGTTCCTCAACAAAACTTCTCTATCAGCCCTAAGCACGAGCTCCGACACAACAATGTCAACCATCCACACTACCTCGACAGCCGCCAGCACAACCACGGTCTGGGTAATGGAGCATGGCGTCGCTCCACAGAAACTGCAAGTCACCACAGCCAGGGTCCTGCCAGACCCGGCGAAGGCGACCTTCTCGGAATGTTTCACCGCCACAGGGGCACGGGTGACCGAACTCAATGCAACGAGTATCCAGCCAATCTCTATGAAAATTGCTAGCCAACCTTCGACGATGACTACAAGCTCCGCGAACATGAGGACGAGCCATGCTGAAATCGCAACGTCACGCGTAGCAGCAACGCCAGAGCTCACAACCACACCACCGCCTGCATCGTCCACAGACGACCACACCAAAACGCTTTCAATACCTAACACGAACGTATCGCCTATATCGGCTACGGGGCCAGACTACGGATCTACTTTCGCTGTATGGGACTCCATTACCGCAGAGATGGCAAGTTCGACAAATGCACCATCTAGAAGTGCGAGAACCACAATCACCATAACAGTGCCAGCGCCAAGCGATCCACCATTCCTAGACACGACTTTCCAAGCTTCGACGGCCGAGTCCCGCGTTGACAGTGATGGAACCAGCACATTCTTTACAACGGTGCCGGGTGGCCTCACTACCTTCTTATCTACTACCACAGCTTTTGAAACTACCGTTCTGACCGTAGAAACGACCATCTCGGAACAACCCTCAACCACAAGTTTAGAAACATCATCGGGTATCTCTACGCGCAGCGTCATCACCGTTACCGCTGCACCAAGCGGCACAGCAGTAGCTTCGTCTGAGATACTCACCACCTCCGACGCTCAAACTTCAGAGATAATCGTCGGGAGTCCTCTTTCAGCATCACTGACTTCCATATCCAGGTCCTCATCGTCCGAGATAGTGACTTCAGCAGCTCGATCCAATAATGTAGTGCCTGTTGAATTTCTTCCCAACTCAGATCTAGCGAGCACAGCTTTACTCCCTCGCGAAATACCCGAAGACGTAGAGATCATCTCACCCACGCTCAAAACAAAGCCATGGAAAGACAACTCCGGCCACAAACAAGTCATTGACACTCCAAAGCTCACAAGCTGGATGACAGCCGATTCACCCCTTCCTCCTGCATCCACGCTTCGACTCAGTCCAGGCCGCCATCCTCAGAGCCACCAGCGCCCTCCTCAATCCGATCACCACTATCACCACCTCAACTCATCTCTCACGATCTGGCTGGCCGTCTCCATCCTAGTTAGCATCATACTTTGGCGCATTTTCGCATACTTCGTCCGTCACCGCGGGGCGTCCCGCGAACGCGATTTACAGATGTATGACTGGAGTAGTAAACCACCGCGACTGGGGTTGAGGAAGAGGATGAGTACGGATATGGGTCAGGGGACTGAATCCTGGTCTTCAACCCATGTGAGTAGGCAACAGGCTGGGGAGCCGGATCCGAAGTAACGGACGAGGGGTCGGCGTGTCTCTATGGGGAGAGGGAGTATGGCTTGATGGACTGAATTGATATTTGAGCTTGGGACACATCGGTATACTTGCTCTAACATCTCATTATCCCGTCCATATTCACACGATCTCATATCAGGATCTACAGATTGTGCTCAGTAGCAAACAATCACACGAGTGGTGCAGGCGCACCAGATAAGGTACTTTATACCACATCACAATGCTGGATAAACTTTCCGTTTCAACGAGCGCGATGTCATCTGGCACGCCTATGATGCAGTTTGATGATTGAAAAGCCGTCATCGAGGCATTGATCCTGGATCGGAAGCGAGAATGTTCACAGTGGTGTTTCGTCAGTCTTCAGGCATGAAGCAATGATTTCCATATGGCAGCAAGAGCCAGATTGTGGCTGAGGCATGCTGAGAGTGTAACACGATGTGCTGAGGAATTCGGAGTTGAGATTTTCAAGTGTTTTGCTGACACTGTATTTGATCACTTTCGCAGCTTGATATTTATTACAGAGATGTGAGTATTCGAGTTCATGTCAATGGTGAAAGTCAACGCCACACAATCGATTCGTGCTATACTCAAGCACAGCCGCAGTTTCGAGGCAGGTTGACGAAACCGATCATCGTCTCAAGAGAGCAAATAAAAGCAATTGCCACCGTCTCGCATCTTCCTCGTGAATCGTCTGAACTGCGCGTCAAACTAAATACAACATGAAGTGTGAAGAGCCAGTAGTTTCGTCGCTAGGGTACATTCTGTGCGACGCACAATCAATGGAGCATCAACTTTTCCATGTCGACGTCGGTATGGCAGTGAATAGATTCGCAAAGATCTTTATCAGGCCTTGAGCCGCTACCAGGTTTGAGGCAGGCTTAAGACAACGCCGGTCAAAGTCAGCTTTCAGTTCTCGCGATCTTGTCACCTGTGAATCCACGACCAACGGAAGAATCTGCGCTTGGCTCATCGACTGATCTGTCATTTCCAATTGACCCTATCAAACTTCCGCTTCTCGATCGTTTCAAGCTCCAGCGAACGCATATCAGAAAGCTGTTCATTTTTGAGTACACTTTTCGCTCAACAATACAGACTTGTCAGCCTCTTGAGAAGGCCCTGTTCATCCAGCCATCCTTCCACGGTTCGCAAGATTTGGCCGGCAGTTATTCGAGGTTTTCAGATCCTGCCAAAGGGAATCGCGGAGACGCTGTTCGAATACGTATAACGTCGACACCGTTGCAACGACGAGGATGAGTAAAATTGCGCACAATATGCGAAGCGCCCGCGAGGGAACCCTCAAGACAGTTTGCGGTCAGAATAGAGAAGCATGGGAGGCAGCACAACGCAAGAGCGGGGTTGAGGCAGAGGACGTGAAGCAGGTGCCAGCAAGTTCGACTTCAGGAGTACAAGGAGACCGCCTGTAAAGGATCTATGGCGATGACAACGGCAATCGAGGTCAGAGTTATGGTGCAAGCACGATGGTGTATCCCATAATCTTTTGGGCCGAGTGTTGATGAAGTCGGCAATCTGAAGCATTCATGTTGTCATCGAGGCCGAGGAACACACCTGCAAGGTATCATCAGCGCGAAGACATAATGTGATGACCGATGCACTATCGTGCCGGCGCCTTTCGCCATTGTATTCAGGCACAGAAGTTGAGAATGGCAGGCTTTTTGCACATCGACGTCCTTTGATTGAAGTTACCACGCTGTTTGTCGCTGTCAGTCGATATTGGCGAGCCCAAGTAGCCTATCAGGATGACATGTACGCTACGATGTCGAATTGTGTGATGTTTGGTGATTTTCATCGTGTTCAGTGATCTCCTAGTGGCTGCAACGTTGTCAATTGAATCGAGCGGAGCTTACTATTCCTCAACAACAGATATTAGGACTGTTTTCTTCATACTGTGCTTCTAGCTATTAACGCCTCTCTCCCAGCGCAGCCTCGCATGACAGTGAGGTGCATGCGAAAACGAAAATGTCTGAAAGCAGATGAACAATGGAACGAGGTAATTTCGTTCATGCCGGTCATGGGCGCCGCGGAAAGCTTCTTAAGCATTTGTTGGGTCTGGGCAAGGAGCCTCAGGGGAAGCGTTTGGTGGCGTGTTGAGGCGTTCGATACATTGGCGGCTCAACGCTAGCTCGAGGGACAGCGGAGAGGTGATTTAGCTTGGTTTGCCTTGTTCCGGAGCTCGGATAGAAGCTGACCTCAAGCTCGTTGTTCACGGTACCAGTGTTATTCTATAGCAAAACTCCTCGTATAATCTGCGTACATTTTCAGGGGCCCGTGTTGGTTGTGGATAACGCCACGGTGGAAAGAACAACTGTCAACTATAGGCGACATCTAAGGAGTTCTATGCGTCTAGGAATAAATTTGCAAGGTTTGTTTCCTTGGGCGATATGAATTCACGGGATCTGTCGCATGCGGAGTAGCAAATTCGAAAAGGATAGCTGCCCACCGGCATCGGTGATATGCATGATGCAGCGCTCCATTTAGTACTCAACGCCAGGTGAAGCGCAGACCAAGCGTAAGGATCTCCTCCTGAATGCAAGCCCTATCGTGGAAACACGGTTTGATGAAGAACGTTGCTGGCTGACGGCTAAGGTAAGCACGAAGTAGGCTGTGGCTCGGAGGGATTGTAGAGGGATTCAATTAGCATAGCTCTTGCTCAGCACTTTCTTGCTGATGCTGACGCGATAATGTTGCTACGTAGATGATACATATGCTGATCAATGTTCTTGCCTCTCTTCCTGAGGCTTCGCCAGAAGATAATGTTGTACTCGTCGTAGCTTCGTAAACCGAGCCCAACGACAACTCCAGACTCAACGCTATTGCTTGCCATACGCCGAACGCCATGATTCAATCGTCTTTGTGTTAGGCTCCCGACATGCCCGGCCCCGATATCTAGGTCTTGACGTCCATGCTCAGGTAGCTGACGTCGAAAGTAACTTCCTGCGGCGTCCACAAGGCTTCACTACCAAGACCCATGTATCCCAAGTAGTTGTCGGCGCTTGGGGAGTTGGGTAGTCCAAGCTGGGTTACTCTTTGAACGAGAGGTGCAATGTCTCCGATAAAGTTCTCAATGGTGGTGGTTGCCGACCATGTCAAGACGTATTGCCCTTGTCCGTTCTGTCCAAAGTAGAGGCTGAAAGTCGTCCCATTAACGACTTCGGTGGCAATAGCTCCTTGTGCCAGACCAATAGGCTGTGTAGCAGCACCAATGGTGCCGAGCCAAACCATGATTTCGTACTTCGATTGAGTAGTGGATTGAGCGCTGTTCATATCGGAGTCCAAGAACATATCGATGGCGACGTTGGTGTTGACATTAGCAGCAGCCATGCTAGCAACATCGGTGGTGTTAGCAGCCTCCGAGCCAAGGCCATATGTCCATTCTACGTCGACTGGTATGCTCTTGATCGTACCAATCTCTGCGGGGAACATAGATCCTTCTCCATCGATTTTGATGTTAGGGAAAGCATGCACAGGCTGTGTTTCTGGACCTTGCGGATACTGCCATGTAACACTGAATTGAGGTGCTGTCATCGGCGTTGGGTATGTGTTGTTGTTAAATTGTGTCACCTGTACCCGAGTCAGTTCTCGTCACACTGTATCACCGAGACTTCGAAATCGGTTTTCGCAAGGTCACGCGACCGGGATGGCAGCAGACTCTCTCTGGCCATCCCGGTGTCGACCATCGTCGATGAACTTTCTTGTCAAAAAGACGAGGAGAGACCTACATTCATGCAGAGGCCGCCTTCTGTTCCATCCCAACCCCATTGATTCGGATTCACTGTTGAGACGACCGGTCAGCTTTGGAATCGATAAGTGAGTGTGCGCTAATGATTGAAGCGTGGCAGGGCTGCAGCAATGCGTCATTTTCCCTTTCAGGAAAGGGCTGCAGCGGTCCAAAGCGACTTTGCATGCATAAAATTCTTTGCCCAGTCCGAACTGGGCCACGGATCAGGAACCCAATCAAACTTTGTCGCTTGGCCAAACGACCGACTTCGACAGCAGTCAGGGGGTCTTTTGCTGACTCTTGTATCAAGTTTGTTTGGATGAGGCGACTTACAAGTGTATTGCTGGCCTGTTGATGGGGGTGTGATACCATATGCCTTCTGGCAATATGTGTCGGTGCTCACAGTGTTGTCTTGAAAGAGAGGTGTTTGACCACTTGATGATCGATGCGCATCAAGTCCTAGTAATACCCCCAAAGTTGCCCCGATGGGTATCGCTACCATGGCAAAGCTGATGAGAGACCGGAGACCCATGTTGTGGACTTGTATGAAAACGAGCGACTGTGATGCTGAATCTCAGAGATCAAGAATGCATTCGTAGATGACGATATCAAGGATACTTGTTCGTTGCAAGATGTCGATGGCTGTCCTAGAAGTTGCCTTGCTGTTGTCGGGTTGACCTTGCTGATGAGCAAAAACAGCACAGAAGCAGAAGGTCTGACCAGAAGATCGCAAGATGCAAGTTTAGAGCACTCTAGTTCTTGGTGGGACGATCAACAGAAGTGGCGAAAAGGCGGCTACTCGTACAGGATTGTGTTCCTGATGGAGAACTCTGAAATCATGGATGGGGCTACGAGTGCTGAAGAAGCCTTTGTTGGTCTTTGCCTGGTGCTTGGCAGCAAGCTCCAGCCACTCATAATCGCGCACCTCTAACATTTGAGACACAGCTACTTGTGTCCAGCCGTCGTGGCAAGGATCGGTTTCCAGCCTCCCTGGATCCCTGTAAGACTTTCGGCGCATTGATTATGGTGCCGGACATCCTATCTACAAGTAAGAGATACTGGACACGACAGCCATGTCCTGTCTCACACACGCCACAAGCGATGAAAATCGTGACGCTTTTTACTTTCGTCAAAGATGGTGCCGAGACGAGTGCTCAATCAAGCGGCGAAATGCTAAGTTTGGAACCACATTCTCGAAGATGTGGGATCACCGATAATTGAAAATTAGATGAAGCTGTCTAGGCTACGTACATCGGGCGGCTTTGCTCGGAGCATGTTCCCTGTGGACGGGGACCTGACTAGTTGTTGCATTAGGCAGATCTGGGGCTAGCTTGACAGGCTGTGGAAGGTTTGATTGCATGAAAATTGATATAACTGGCTAACCAGAACTCCTGCAGCAGAAAACAAACGAGCAGCTAGAAGCGGTTCGCTCGCTGCATAGGTAATTCAGTGGCCGTTGGTATTGTGGGTGCCGGCGTTGACCCTGGGGGAACTTATCTCACTGATCTTCGCTCTTGCCTCTCCGTCCGAAGGCTGGTTGTGTCAATGCCCATGGTCCTTGCGGATATCCTTTGATCAATCCTGATCCGTCTCTCGTTTTCTGTGGCTCCGTGCACCTTCGTTCCGGCACGAAAGCTACGTCGCTTTTGTATCCTCTCACATACCTTCGTGGCCTATCTCGCCTCCTTCTTACCAACGCGGTCTCCGTCACTCGTTCCGGGAGACCTGTGTATCACGACGCCTTCGAGCATCGGTAATCGATTGCTCAATTTTTGGATAAACCTCACCTAGACCCAACGGATAAGGACAACAATCGTTTTTGAAATATGGCAAAGGAGGCCGAGATGACCGAGATCAATCTCGTGCCCATAGAAGACAACTCGAGCGGCCACAGCTCGTTAGATCGTCCATCGCGGACTGACACATCCCCGACATATGTGAACAGTAATAGTAATAGAACCTCCAACTACTCATATCCACAAGCGAGGGGACCTGCACCGGCATACCATCAACAACGATATTCATACGTCGATGACACGCCCGGTGGCAGTCCTCCCGGAACACCCATCAATGGAGGCGGCGGAGCAATGCCTTACGGCAGCTTGCTACCACCCCCAAAATATCCATCATATGCCAACAGCAATGGTGCAGACACAAGGAGCTCTTCGCCATTCCCACAGTCTCAAACAGCATTTGTGAGTGATTTCTGAAGATTTGTTGACGCAGACACTGACCTCATCGCAGCAAAGTCAAGACACCCTCCGACCTCTTTTCCCCGACACGCCCTCGACCTTCTTCAACAAGGAATGGGTTAAAGATGGCTCGATAGCGCAATTGCACAGTCGGGACGACGCAGAGTTTTGGCATGGTTGGAAGAGAAACCTCTTCTATTTTGCCCCGTTCTTGACTGGGCTTTCCCTTGCACTGTACTGGCTGTATTTCGGCCTGCGAATCACGTTTATCGTCTCAGCCCAAAATGCGAGAAGAACATTTTTCCCTCTGGCGTGGATCTTCGTCGCCATCGAGGTGAGTGTCGCAATCCCGGTGTTCATGCAGAACTTCTGGACCATGTTTGCGTTGAAAAAGAGGAGGAGGCCAAAGCTAAGACTGATTGGTAATGATGTGCCAACAGTTGACATTTTTGTCACTTGCTGTGGTGAAGACGACGATCTGGTGTTGGACACAGTCCGAGCAGCTTGCGCCCAGGACTATCCTCAAGACAAGTTTCGGGTGATTGTATTGGATGACGGAAAGAGTGCAGGCCTGGAGCGAATGACTCGAGATCTCGCCGACATCTACCCCAACCTGTACTACAAGTCTCGTCCAAAGTTTCCTGGGGTGCCTCATCACTTCAAGGCGGGCAACCTTAACTACGGTTTGGACGAAGTTCACACGATGCCTGGTGGTGCTGGTCAATTTATGGCCGCACTCGACGCTGACATGGTTTGTAATGCACATTTCCGAGCGAGGGGCAAATACTAACACTTTCCCAGATTCCCGAGGAACACTGGATTCGCGCGGTTATGCCGCATATGCTAGTTGATCCCAAGATGGCCCTCGCTTGCCCTCCTCAACTGTTCTACAACACTCCTCCCGGCGACCCGCTCTGCCAATCTCTCG
>Ga0115847_100446_pt1 | contig 10558 bp, 10 predicted proteins | sample InSIn5SAF170_FD_83861 | JGI IMG/M metagenome (GOLD analysis project Ga0115847, IMG submission 83861)
TTACGCCTAGCCCGACGAAGTGGGGGTACCAACGGTATTCGCGGGAGAGGAGGGCGCCGAGGAGCTGAGAGGAGGTGAGCGGAGGATGGGCAAGGTGCGTTTTGGGGGTTACTTACGACGATCACGAGGATGAACATTGCGTAGATCCATCCGACGTACAACGCCAAGATGAAGAAGCCAGGCTGGAACATCATCCGGAAGTTGAGCCTGATACCAGCGAATACTTCGTCGAACCAGTACTTCGGCGGCTGTGTAGATATGTGCAGCTTGACCTCCCCGCGAGCGACCATCCGGTGGACTGTATCTTCAGCATCAACAACCTCGGTGAAGGAGCGACGATAGGGCGAGCGGCGCGTCTCCGGAGCGATTATGTTGAGACAAAGAACAGAAGCCAGCAGAATCATGATGATGTAGAATCCCCAGGCTGGATTCAAGTCCGCGATAATACCAGCGCCGGTCAAGAAGCCCAACGAGACGGAGCCGATGAAGCACCATACCCATAGACCGAGCCACAGGCCTACTCCGCCGCCATGGCGCCGGACGTCGTTGATGATGACGAGCTCTTGATGTGGGTTCGAGCTTTGAAGTGATGCGCCATAGAGATCCAACAGAGTCGTAATGAAGTTGACATTTGCGAAGCCGAGGAAGAAGCCAGAGATGGCTCTCGGAAGCAGTAAGCCCACACGGTAGGCTACAACGGTCGGTGAGCGGGGCGTGTTGATGACCAACGCCTGTGGGAATTGTAGAGGGAGGGCAATGGCTAGTGCTGCCAGTACGTAGGTTCTGCGTCCATGTAGCAGCGGTAAGGGCCAGAAGAGGAAGGTGGAGATGGCTAGACCGATGAAGAGGCTGTCAGGCAGTCAGAGAAGTCTGGCATGTATCCGTCGTCAGAATACTTACAACACGTTCCCAAGGATGACCCGATGCTGCTGGTCGGCCAGTTGGTACTGGATCTTAGGCACCTCGCCAGCCTGGGTCCTGTCAGCAATCTGCGCCAGTCTGGGTAAGAAGCATCATGACTTACATATTGGCCGATGATGTATCCCAGGGTGAAGGTGTTGATGCAAGCAATGACGGCAGTGACACGCTTCCTCGCCCTGCTCCAATTCCTAGCCAATGGCTTCCGCCTGTGATGGCGAGTCCGATCTGAGCCAAGGTTGCCGTGCGAGAACATATGACGGCGTTTGGGCGTGATCTCCGACATCTCAGGATCACTACCGTAGTATCTTGTTTCTTCTTTGTCATCTCCTTCCCACGGAGTGGTCTTTTCAAAGGATTCGTCGTGAGTAACCCCCAAAACGCACCTTGCCCATCCTCCGCTCACCTCCTCTCAGCTCCTCGGCGCCCTCCTCTCCCGCGAATACCGTTGGTACCCCCACTTCGTCGGGCTAGGCGTAATGTCTCTCGCAATCGGCGCCTTCCTCGCAATCCCCCTCACCAAAGCCGGGCTCTTCAGCCGGGCCCGCAAAGCTGGCCCCCGCACCGACAGCATGACCTTCCAGAAGCGCATAACCTGGACCTCGCACCTCGTGCGCCGCGTGCTCTTCATGTCCGCGCTCCCCTTCGTCGGCATGGCTTACACGCTGCTGTCCGCCGGCAAGCCACTCCACTGGATGTGGCCGATCTTTTGCGCGGGGATTATCGGGTTCTTGAGCAACCTTGCAATCGCGGAGTGCTATGGCTTGATTATGGAGACGTTCGATACGAGTGACCTCCAGCCTGGCGCGAATAGTCGGCATAGACTGCAGAGCATGGCGTCGGATGTGCGGCGGCGTCGGACCAACTACAGCTCCTTCCCACGCGTCACGGCGGGGATCATGGTGAGCCAGACCTTTGCCTTCCTCCTCGCAGCGGCCGCGACAGGGGTCGGGGGCGCGGTGACGCGGAACCTGGGCGCGCAGACCGCGACGGGCATCACGGCGGGGATATTGCTGGCGCTGACGGTGCTGTTGACGGCCGTGCTGTGGCGCTGGAGCAAGGTCCAGGTGATTCCGAATCACGCGTTTGGGACGAGGAGGAACACGATGAGTGAGGCCAGGTTCATGCAGGAGGATTGGAAGCCGGTTATTATTGGAAATCCGTCGGGGAAGATTCGCAGGATGAGTTTGTTGGAGTTGGGAGGGCAGAGTCGGTGGACGGAGATTAGGAGACTGAACAAGCTGATCAAGGAGAAGGCGGTGGTGTGAAGCGTCGGGAGGATGCGGGTGGGATTGGACGGCTGGTTGGTAGTCTCGTGCATAACCTCCTGGATACAGTTTGTGATTGTTGCTGTTCACGCTACAGGTACGCCTAGAACAGGAGAACACGCAAGAAGCTTGAAATTGTTGAACGAAGACAACAGCAATAGAATGCGCAGGCAATCCATAACGCATAATGGGAGAAACCAACAAGAAACTCCTTAAGAGAATTCAAAGCGCCTTTCGTAAGAATTGTCACATCGTAAGGGAGGGCCATTCCAGCCCCATTCCTCTGTGAATTAAGACATCGGCGAGCTCATTCAGGCGCACCTTCTCCTCTTCTCTTAGACGCTTCATGGGAGCTTTCTCCCACACTTCGGTACAGCTAAGCCCTAAATTCTTTTCCCTATATCGCCATCAAAAACAAAGCAAAGCAAAGCATTTCTACCACCCCAATCCGAAGCTCGGCCCTGCGTCTCGACGGCGGGGTCTGCAGATGCCTGGAGACTTTCCATCAAAATTGGCACTTCCGAATCGAAACCCTCACTACAGTATGTCCGAACGGAACAACGAAGCTGAGCAGAAAGCCAATCAAAGGGCATATCGAACCACGAGACTAATCGGTGAATTAAGATGATTTCTTCTGACATCCTTCGCGGGTGTTCCTGTTGCTATGTTGTCTTCCGCTGCAGATGTAGGTACAACATACTTCTTCTCACCGTGATCCCCTACCTGCTGTCGACTAAGAAATTGTAAAAGGTTTTATACGAAAGTAGAACTGCTGCCAGATTCGCAATGCAACAGCTTGTAGGATGACTACAGGTGTGAAAATGTAGAAAGCACGAATAGGACAGCGGTTTTTAACAACGGATGTGGAACGCAATAGCGAGCTGCTATTACCGCAATATCCGGCTTAAACCATTATGGAGACTTTAAGCCTCTCACGAGCAGACTGCTTTGCAGAAATTGCGCCGGTCAGATTCTGCTGGTCAGACTCGGCTGGTCAGATTCCGTCAGATTCCGTCAGATTCCGTCAGATTCCGTCAGATTTGACCGTCGGATTTGACCGACGTTCTACGGGCTCCTATATTGCCGGATTGGGAAAAAGGACGAGCTCGTAGAACGACTACGAGAGTGAAAATCGTTCACACCGTGGCAGTAAGGTGCTACCTACGATGGCTCACCAAAGCTTGCTTGTCCTTACCATCCAAATAGAATTCATAGCCATCCATACATGGCGCCCAGCGGCTAGGCTTGCACAGCGGAAGAAATCTGTCCTATGTGGTGGGATTTGCATGAGCGACACTTCACCGTCGTTCTACGGAGGTCCTAATGTTGCCGTTTCGGGCGATGGCACCAGCGGCAAGAGTTGTATGGCGCGGGCACTTGTATGGCGCATGACTTTGTATGGCGCGGATTTGTATGGCGCGAGATTCACAGTCGTTCTACGGAGGTTCTGGTAGTGCCATATCGGGCAATAGCCTGGATCTGTAGAACGACTGTGCGATTCTTCAAGACTCGCATCGATGCGAGAGGGCGGTACTCTGCTCCTCATCTTGTCGTTGGTTATGCGAGTCATCCCGTGCTCTACCGTCTTTCATGGTATTGATGAAGGTTTGGGTTTGCGATGATGAGCTGGAAGGTTGCCGCTTCATGAGCCTGAAAGTCAGCCTCATCGGGCCGGGCTCACTATTTTCCAGAGCATCTGAGCTCAAGATTTCTTTGCTACACTTTCCACGCATTTCCCCACTAGAACAACGTTTAGCAGACCGAGCAATACCACCAAAGGGGAACGCTTGAGGGGAGCAAATTGACACCGCTACGCCTGCTTGGACAGACAGAATAGTAGTGCCTTCACTGGTTCCGAAACAAACCCGTTAAGCAGACCCGTCGTTCTCTACCCGCACCCCACACCTCCATCATGTCCTCCCTCCGCAACGCCGTCGCGCGGCCCACCCACAAAGAGCGCGCGCAACCCCTCGAGCGCCAAAAATGGGGTCTCCTCGAGAAGAAAAAAGACTACACCCTGCGCGCACGGGACCACAACGAGAAGCGGCGCAAGCTCAAGACCCTGCGCCAAAAAGCCGCCGATCGCAACCCCGACGAATTCTACTTCGGAATGATGTCCACGAAGACCGGGGCGAATGGCGCGAAGCTCGGGGACCGGGGCAACCAGGTGCTGAGTCAGGACGTGGCGAAGCTGCTCAAGACGCAGGATGCGGGGTATTTGAGGACGGTGGCGCAGAAGGTTAGGAAGGAGAGGGAGAGGTTGGAGGAGGGGATTGTGATTGAGGAGAAGGAGGTTAGGGCGTTGAAGGGGGAGAGTGGGAAGAAGAAAGGTCATATGGTGTTTGTGGGTAGCAAGGATGAGCAGGAGGGCTTTCAGCCGGACGAATGGTTCGGTACGAGTGCGGAGGGGTTGAATAAGACGTACAACCGGCCGCGGCGACAGTCTGAGCTAGCTTCCGAGGAAGAAGTTGCAGATGGTCAGCCCGAGACATCGAAACAACGGCGGCCACAGCGTGTTATGGATGCAGAGCTCAAGGCCATCAAAGAAGAGCGAGCGTTGCGCAAGAAGCGCCAAAGGGAGCAAGAAGCGCGGCGCATACGGTTGGAAGCTGTCAAGGCACGCGAGCGGGACCTCCTAGTAGCCGAGCAAGCGTTGGCGGACCAGCGCGCGAAGATGGCGAACAACGTTGGTGGCGTCAACAAAGCTGGCGTCAAATTCAAGGTTCGAGAGCGAAAGCGATGAAGAGTGCCTGGGTGCGTCTTCTCCCTCGCTCGCAGTATACGATGGCTTCGAACGTTAGGATCAATGCCTACACCCGGGACAGCTCGAGAGTAGAGGTCTACCTCTGGCCGGATTTAAGACGGGTTGAGCAGACGTTTACGAGCAGTACCCATCGTATCTACATCTTACTCGGCATCCTCATTGCACCATCCAACCTAATTACGGTCCCGTTCAGCATAGAGTTTTCGATGGCTTCTCTCACCAACCGCGCAAACTCCTCCGGTTTCCCCGCCCGCACCGGAAACTCCATCACACGCTCCAAGCTCTTCTTCGCCTTCTCGCCCAGCATGCTCGTCATCTTGCTTTCGAACAAGCTCGGTGCTATCGTTACCGCTCGGATGCCATACCGCGCGAGGTCTCGGGCAAGAGGAAGCGTCAGGGATGCTATCGCACCTTTGGAAGCTGCATAGGCCACTTGACCGGGTTGACCATCGAAGGCGGCGGAGGAGGAGACTAGGAGGAGGACGCCACGCTCATTGTCAGGCTCTAGGGGCGTGACGGCGACCATGTGGGGCAGGGCTTGTCGGATTAGATCTAGTGTGCCGCGGAGGTTGATGTTGAGGACGAAATCGATGGAGGAGAGGGAGAGGGGCTCGTTGTGCTTGTCGATGATCTGGTCTAGATCAGCATAGTACCAAAGCAGATCCTACCTCCATCTCCAGCGCATGATGAACCATTCAGGATGTGACCACCACAAACACCCACCTTCCCCGGATTCCCCACCCCCGCAGCAGCAACCACACCCCCGAGCTCCTTCCCAGTCCGCCGCGCCCACTCCACGGTATCTGTGACCGCCGCAGCTATACTCTCTGTCTCCGACACATCTGTCGCGAAAAACGCAGCCCGTGATCCTAGCTCCTTGATCAGGGCTTCGCCGGCGTCGGCGTCCATGTCAAGTATCGAGACATAAGCGCCGTGACTGTAGAGGTCCTTTGCGGTTGCTAGACCCAGCCCGGATGCGCCGCCGGAGATGATGAAGGTGCGGTCTGCGATCTTCATGGTGGGGGCGGTTGGTGAGGGATGGAGAGTGTTCGGTAGGATTGCCGCGTTTGGAATTTCTTGGTGAGAAGGAGGAATTGGTATAGCTGCTGTAATTGAGTCTCCGTGTAAGTTGTCGCAAGGTTATGTTGGAAAAGTTTGGCAACTGCTGAAGACCATCACGAGCATCCAAGCCTCGGTCCGCCGAAGCTACAGTACATAAGCGCGCGGCTCTCCCCTGCATGCGTCAACCCGCGTCAAGCGAGCACGGATGTCGAGCCGCTCATCAACATCCAGTGCTCGTGCTCCAGGAACTCTCCTCACTCATTCCCCACGCCGATACAACGGACTCACAAGCCCACAACTAGTAACGCGTGGATCAAGGGGGCTTTGACATAATGTAAAGCCACGCGCGGCTGACTTTACCTGACACGCCGCTTTCCAGTGACTCGTAATGGGGTGTCTTGTAGCCTGCCTAAGGAACTGGCGGGATGATCGTATCCTCGGAAGATGGCATGTCGGTGCGCGGGCTGAGTCGATACTCTGTTGTTCTCACGTTCCATCGTCCTTAAGTTTGGCGGCAGACTCTCATTAGCTTTCAGATCTAAAGATGTGGTCCGCACAGTATCAAGGTTGGCAAAAGTCGTATCGCGATGATGGACTGCGAGCCTCGCGTAAGATGCTCTTGACTATTTACGTAAAGACCGAAGACCTCTCCCTTTTTGCCAATCAACTATAGTATCAATGATTATGTCTGAATTGGAAGGCCGGTCGGTACGTTTCCACACACCCTTCAAGTCAGGTATCTGAACGCTGTGGGGGTCTGCCCCATATAGCAGCAGCTCCTGCACAACTGAAAAGCTACCCTCTTGCGCTGCATAAACAAGTGGGGTATATCCAGTGTTGTTCTTAGCTTCTATGTCAGCCCTATACCTCAGCAAGAATCGCGCTATTTGCACATTGTCCCGGCCTGCCGCATAGTGCAAAGGTGTACAGCCCCTGTCATCAGTGGCGTTTTCTTTGGCCCCCATATTTAGGAGCAGCTTAACTAGATCTTCGTGCTGATGAGATGCAGCTTTCAACAAGGGAGTTCTTTGTGTGTCGTCTGTGGCTTCAAGATCCGCCCCGTGGTGTATCAGTAACAACACAACCGCGCTGTGACCCTCAGAAGCTGCTAGATCAAGAGGAGATCGCTGCTTCGATGTTCTGACCTTGATAGAAGCCCCGCGATTGATTAAGAGACTAACAATCTTGTCATAACCACGATTGGCCGCATAGTGCAATGCGGTCCATCCGTTAAGCCGCGGAACATCTACTTCGGCCCCGTGGTCCAGGAGAAGCTGTGTGATATCTCTGCAACCACGATCAGCTGCCCTGTGAAGAGCAGTCCAACCATGACTGTCCTTGCAGTTCGGATCGATACCGTTTTGGAGAAGATGTCGTACAACTTCGTATCTCTCTTGTCGAGCGGGCTGTACGAGAGCCCTCTGCATTTTAACATCATCTGTCTCAGGACCGATACCTAATGACGACAGCTGGCGCAAAACGGTCTCAGGGACGGTCTCAGGGACGTTTTCGGGTGGCTGATTTACGATTCTCTGGAGCTGGTAAGGGGGACGTTGCGTTACGCTTCCAGCAGATATCCGCTTCCTGCCGATACTCATCCTCACCATCGTTTCACTGAGTCTCCAGATTAGCTGCAGGTAGGGGATCACGGTGAGAAGAAGTATGTTGTACCTACATCTGCAGCGGAAGACAACATAGCAACAGGAACACCCGCGAAGGATGTCAGAAGAAATCATCTTAATTCACCGATTAGTCTCGTGGTTCGATATGCCCTTTGATTGGCTTTCTGCTCAGCTTCGTTGTTCCGTTCGGACATACTGTAGTGAGGGTTTCGATTCGGAAGTGCCAATTTTGATGGAAAGTCTCCAGGCATCTGCAGACCCCGCCGTCGAGACGCAGGGCCGAGCTTCGGATTGGGGTGGTAGAAATGCTTTGCTTTGCTTTGTTTTTGATGGCGATATAGGGAAAAGAATTTAGGGCTTAGCTGTACCGAAGTGTGGGAGAAAGCTCCCATGAAGCGTCTAAGAGAAGAGGAGAAGGTGCGCCTGAATGAGCTCGCCGATGTCTTAATTCACAGAGGAATGGGGCTGGAATGGCCCTCCCTTACGATGTGACAATTCTTACGAAAGGCGCTTTGAATTCTCTTAAGGAGTTTCTTGTTGGTTTCTCCCATTATGCGTTATGGATTGCCTGCGCATTCTATTGCTGTTGTCTTCGTTCAACAATTTCAAGCTTCTTGCGTGTTCTCCTGTTCTAGGCGTACCTGTAGCGTGAACAGCAACAATCACAAACTGTATCCAGGAGGTTATGCACGAGACTACCAACCAGCCGTCCAATCCCACCCGCATCCTCCCGACGCTTCACACCACCGCCTTCTCCTTGATCAGCTTGTTCAGTCTCCTAATCTCCGTCCACCGACTCTGCCCTCCCAACTCCAACAAACTCATCCTGCGAATCTTCCCCGACGGATTTCCAATAATAACCGGCTTCCAATCCTCCTGCATGAACCTGGCCTCACTCATCGTGTTCCTCCTCGTCCCAAACGCGTGATTCGGAATCACCTGGACCTTGCTCCAGCGCCACAGCACGGCCGTCAACAGCACCGTCAGCGCCAGCAATATCCCCGCCGTGATGCCCGTCGCGGTCTGCGCGCCCAGGTTCCGCGTCACCGCGCCCCCGACCCCTGTCGCGGCCGCTGCGAGGAGGAAGGCAAAGGTCTGGCTCACCATGATCCCCGCCGTGACGCGTGGGAAGGAGCTGTAGTTGGTCCGACGCCGCCGCACATCCGACGCCATGCTCTGCAGTCTATGCCGACTATTCGCGCCAGGCTGGAGGTCACTCGTATCGAACGTCTCCATAATCAAGCCATAGCACTCCGCGATTGCAAGGTTGCTCAAGAACCCGATAATCCCCGCGCAAAAGATCGGCCACATCCAGTGGAGTGGCTTGCCGGCGGACAGCAGCGTGTAAGCCATGCCGACGAAGGGGAGCGCGGACATGAAGAGCACGCGGCGCACGAGGTGCGAGGTCCAGGTTATGCGCTTCTGGAAGGTCATGCTGTCGGTGCGGGGGCCAGCTTTGCGGGCCCGGCTGAAGAGCCCGGCTTTGGTGAGGGGGATTGCGAGGAAGGCGCCGATTGCGAGAGACATTACGCCTAGCCCGACGAAGTGGGGGTACCAACGGTATTCGCGGGAGAGGAGGGCGCCGAGGAGCTGAGAGGAGGTGAGCGGAGGATGGGCAAGGTGCGTTTTGGGGGTTACTCACGACGAATCCTTTGAAAAGACCACTCCGTGGGAAGGAGATGACAAAGAAGAAACAAGATACTACGGTAGTGATCCTGAGATGTCGGAGATCACGCCCAAACGCCGTCATATGTTCTCGCACGGCAACCTTGGCTCAGATCGGACTCGCCATCACAGGCGGAAGCCATTGGCTAGGAATTGGAGCAGGGCGAGGAAGCGTGTCACTGCCGTCATTGCTTGCATCAACACCTTCACCCTGGGATACATCATCGGCCAATATGTAAGTCATGATGCTTCTTACCCAGACTGGCGCAGATTGCTGACAGGACCCAGGCTGGCGAGGTGCCTAAGATCCAGTACCAACTGGCCGACCAGCAGCATCGGGTCATCCTTGGGAACGTGTTGTAAGTATTCTGACGACGGATACATGCCAGACTTCTCTGACTGCCTGACAGCCTCTTCATCGGTCTAGCCATCTCCACCTTCCTCTTCTGGCCCTTACCGCTGCTACATGGACGCAGAACCTACGTACTGGCAGCACTAGCCATTGCCCTCCCTCTACAATTCCCACAGGCGTTGGTCATCAACACGCCCCGCTCACCGACCGTTGTAGCCTACCGTGTGGGCTTACTGCTTCCGAGAGCCATCTCTGGCTTCTTCCTCGGCTTCGCAAATGTCAACTTCATTACGACTCTGTTGGATCTCTATGGCGCATCACTTCAAAGCTCGAACCCACATCAAGAGCTCGTCATCATCAACGACGTCCGGCGCCATGGCGGCGGAGTAGGCCTGTGGCTCGGTCTATGGGTATGGTGCTTCATCGGCTCCGTCTCGTTGGGCTTCTTGACCGGCGCTGGTATTATCGCGGACTTGAATCCAGCCTGGGGATTCTACATCATCATGATTCTGCTGGCTTCTGTTCTTTGTCTCAACATAATCGCTCCGGAGACGCGCCGCTCGCCCTATCGTCGCTCCTTCACCGAGGTTGTTGATGCTGAAGATACAGTCCACCGGATGGTCGCTCGCGGGGAGGTCAAGCTGCACATATCTACACAGCCGCCGAAGTACTGGTTCGACGAAGTATTCGCTGGTATCAGGCTCAACTTCCGGATGATGTTCCAGCCTGGCTTCTTCATCTTGGCGTTGTACGTCGGATGGATCTACGCAATGTTCATCCTCGTGATCGTCGTAAGTAACCCCCAAAACGCACCTTGCCCATCCTCCGCTCACCTCCTCTCAGCTCCTCGGCGCCCTCCTCTCCCGCGAATACCGTTGGTACCCCCACTTCGTCGGGCTAGGCGTAA
>Ga0115847_100447_pt1 | contig 10557 bp, 8 predicted proteins | sample InSIn5SAF170_FD_83861 | JGI IMG/M metagenome (GOLD analysis project Ga0115847, IMG submission 83861)
GGCATACAAGAACCGTATAACATATCCTTGTATCCAGGGAGTGGAACAGTTGATGGCAAACGAGGCGACCATGTCATCATTTCTCCAGCATATACCGTGACGAAAGCCGACATCGAGCTGATAGTCGATCTAGCTGCCAGAGTGGTAGAAGACGTGTTTGCGGAAGCGTCAAGCTAGGAATTTGGGATTGATATAACACTTGAGGTACTAGTTGCGGGGAACTACTATGGTATCGTGCTCGCTCAATCACTCCAGAAGAATGTAACCTTTGCTACAGCAGACTAATGATACAACAAGAAGTATGTAGATAAAGCACGCGCGGATGCGCAAATCTCGCCGTCATCTCAGCTCAGCAAATCGTGTCGCCTCATCCTTGTTTCCTTTTGCAAGATACTCAACCGTCCACTGCCAGAGATCATCCTGCTTCTCCACAACGTAGCTATCCTTACTGCTTGAAATCTCCTTCTTGCCTTCAAAATACTTCCCACTCACTCCCTTGACGTCGTCTCCGATAGCAAGTCGTGCTAGCGCCTCGCCACTTTCCTGTGGCGTGTGCGTGTTCTCGATTGCAACCCGTCTGAGTAACGGAATGAGATGAGGCAGGATCTTTGTAAAGATGAAGCGTACGAGGAACGAGGCGTCTCTTACAAGGCCAGTGCCAGGCATAAGACCTGGGTCGAAAGCTGTGACCGTAATATGCTTCTCTGGGGCATACTGTTGCAGCCGACGATGCAGCGCGTACGTCCAGAGAACGTTGACAAGCTTGCTGGTGGCGTAGCGCTGGCGGCCAGCATACTTCTCTGTCTCTGGTGTTGGGTGCGCGAGCTCTTCTGCTGAGTTGTATATGGCATCAGGAAGACCTGACTTTTGCGCTGGGTCGTGTGTGCCGCTTGCAGTGACAACCACACGTGCATCTGGTGCAAGATGTGGCCACAGGAGGTGAAACAGCAGCGCATGTCCTACATGGTTGATTGCAAAGGTCTTCTCGATTCCTTCGTCTGTCTTCTGCACACCACCGGGAAATTGTAGACCAGCATTAAGCACGAGTGCTTTGATGGGTGGAAATTTGGCATTGGTCCAGTTGCCGACAAGATTGCGCACATTGTTGGTACTTGAGAGGTCGGCAGACAGGAAGGCGACATTGTCTTGCTTTAGTGTCTGATTGATTTTTTGCGCAGCTTGGTCAAGATCTGTACGCGAAACGAGAACAACAAGATAGTCTGGATGCTGGCGGGCGATATTAAGGGCGGCGTGATAGCCAAGGTTGACGGTGCCTCCTGTGACGAGAACGGAATGTGTGAAGCTCATCGTAGATGTTCTGGTGATGGGATTTTTGGTGAGAATTCCAAGCTCTGTTTGATGAATTGTGTTCAGTTGGTTCTTGTTGTTGCTGAACAATAGTTACGAGCGTCTCATCTTAAGCAGCTTGTCCGGTTTATGTATCTAAGGCACAATGCCAAGGTCCAGGACAACGGACGAAATTGATATTGATTGATATCATGGGCTGACTAGTCTCCTCATTCCGTGGCGATTATCATCAGTTGCAATGATTACCTCCATGCTGAAGTAGCTACGTTTTGAGGATTTAAGCACCCTTCGGAACGGTTGCGAGAAACAGGTTGGCTCCGGGGTCCGGACATAAGGCCAATCAAGCACTTCCTTCTTCCGTTCTTTGTTTGTAGAATACGTTAAGGATGTTAAACGACCTTGAACATCCTGTAGCTCGTCTTTTCGAGACTTTGATGCACCTCAAACCAATATGTCCAGGAAAGACTCGTCTCAGGCTGAATAAGGGAAATTGAGGACTGCTTCCATCTCCGTTGTTAGCGCAGTACCTAGCACGCTAGTTCTGGCAGTTTTACTGTGGTACTGATTCTCTCAACCTGAGAGACTTTCGTACTGCTCATTGGGAGCGTCTGCGTGAAGTTGATATTTTCTGTGCTCATTGTCGCGTCATATCGCTCTGCCGCTATGTTCCGCCTTCATTACCATGGTCAGCAGCTTTATAAAAGAGCTTTGGTGCACGGTTTCCAAAAACAGACGCCACGAGAATGACTTCACCAATTGGAAATAGTCCCTGCAGCGGCAACAGCCTGCAGGTCTAAGAGCCACCTGACGATGCTGCAGCAGCAGCAGTCAACCTGCAGATGGATGACGAGATCGCTAACGGGTGAGTTCAGTGCAATAAGTCATGGTACAGCTGCGGGGAGTTGTCGCCCGCAATGACGGAAGCGAAGCAACCTGTCGCTAAGCCTATCTTTCTTCTGTAAAGTACGGAGCTGCTGGTGGCGAACAGATGAAAGAGGCCTTGTTTTCATTCGTTAAGATTGGGTTGTAGTGCATGTGCCGGAGAAGTGGGATGATTCTTAAGCTTGTAGGGCTCTTTCTCACGCGTTTACCGCAGTTTTGAACAAAGTACCGAATGTGTGGGCATTTGAACTGTTCGCAATGCAAAAGATTTCGTTTCGCTGAAACAATTGTGTTTGCATGCGGTCGGTCGCACAGATCGTGCATGCCTGCAGCTTGTATGGGGTTCCGATACAAACTTCAAGACTTCTTGAGTTTCGACATCGAGGCATCTCCAGCATAGAAGGGAAAAGGTTGAGTGCGACGTTGCCGTGGACGACGACTTGGTCCAAGTGCTCGCTGGTTGCAAGAAACCTAAAAACTCGACACGGACCACGGCGTCGACTTCTCCACCGACCAGCAGGAGGAGGCCGTGAGCCTAGCCGCAGCCAACCTCAGCAGTGAACTGATCCTCCCTTACGCTGCTGGTTTTGGCTGCCCAGACATGCAGTTGATCTGCACCCTGAGTTATCCTTCGAATGCGTTTTGTGTAAAGCCATAATCGTCATATCTCTCAGGGCCAGCCAAAGCAGCCAACCCACACCCGGACAGGGCAGTTGCGGAGAAATCTGACGTTCTAGGGACGGAAGCTGATCCCTGACGCAACACAAAGCTGCGGCAAAGCGAGCGAAGAAAGCGAGTGCGCTCGCAATTGGCGAGTGCGCCGTGCATGGAACCATTGATGTGCCTTTGGAGCAGAATTAGGGTCTGCAGCGGGCTTGGCGCTCCATGACTGTGTGATAGAGACGTGACTTTTTGAGGTTCTTGGTCATGCCAGATCTGACGGTGTTGGGTGCAAGATATGTAGTGAAAATTAGATAATGCTAAATCGAATTGCAAGCTATTGTCCGTTGCAAAACTTTGTGTTGCGGTTGGGGTGCGGTGGGAAACGGCATATTGTAGGTTTCCAAGTCGCAGGTCACGCCCCGAACCTTGACTTCACGTTGCCAAAGCCCAAGCACTCGTGGTTCCCTCTTCACCACACAATCCGGGCTCAAATCACTCATTACTGAGCATCAACAGCCATATCTCGTCGGTTCTTTGCCCCAATTTGCGGTTTCCCCAGCCGCAGCCAGATTTTGGCGGCAGTGGATCTCTGACTGCCGACCGGCACGCAGACTTTGACCCGCTATCGCTGGCAGCAGTGAGCAGCGACGTCAAACCGTGCAGATTGACCCGTCACCGTCATCTGCAGCATCTATCGGCACCGTCCATCACACTGTCTGAAGTCCACAGCACGTCGGTGGCCAGTCGTAGCACTGGGACTGAGCCGTGGTTGAGGCCATCTCGAGATCCGACCGAACGATGAGTACGCCAACGACTCTGAACCCAGCAACACACCACCAGTATTATTCACCACACCAAGCCCACCACTCGCACGCAGCGAACGGCTACCACGCAAATGGCCAGATGAACGGCTCGTCTCGGCAGAGCGCAGCTTTATACAACGGCTACACTGCGAACAACATCCCCGACGCCAGCGACCTTCGGCGGGCTGCTACCTCAAACTCACGACACTCGAATCAACTGCCGCCAATCCAGACGCTCCCACCGCCGTCATCGCCCATGGCAGAGAACACATACTCTGCCTCTGACGCTTCAGCGTCGGGAAGGAAGGACAACAAGCGGAAACCTGATTGGAACGAGTTCTATAAAAATGGCGTTCCCGCCGAGATCATTGTCATAGACGATGATACTCCTCCACCCTCGGGACCTAGAAGACACAACGCCTACACCGCTCAGCACACCGAAAAGAGACAACGCACTGGCAATGCATACGATCCAGTCTACAGCCAGGCGCAGGCTACCTACTCGGCGACCCAAACACCCTACTACGAGAATTCAGCCTCCACCGACCGAACAACATCTGCATATGTTACCACAGCCCCCACGTCGCTAGGTTCCACAACAAGCACTGGCACCTATCTGCCGCCGCTTGAGGATGGCACCGTGGGGCAGAAGCGGAAACGGACTCGGGCGCAGATTGCAGAGGATGCTGGTCCGGCCAAGAGGAGAGAGGTTGAGCGCCTAACTCCTCCACACTTGGTCTATGTACCACCTGAGAAGCCCATCATCAAGGCTAAGGAGGTGCATGTCGAGGTTATCCGCGACGTATGTGGCTGCACGCCGTCTCGTCGGAGGTACTGTGCTCACACAAAGCAGAAGCAGAACCAAAATGAGCGATTTGATGATGAAGATGGACACTACAATGTCGTGGCTGGCGCAAGTCTGACAGATCGATGTAGGTGGCCTGCTGTGCAATGGATTCTTGGGGGAGCTGTTATTGACCCTTTTCCTTCTAGACACTATCGTTCGCTTACTCGGCCAAGGCACCTTCGGTAAGGTTGTCGAGGCTGTCGACCGTGACAAAGGCACCAAGTGTGCTGTCAAGATTATTCGGTCGGTGCAAAAATACCGAGATGCATCGAGGATCGAACTGCGAGTGCTATCTACGTTGGCACAAAACGACAAGCACAATCGGAACAAGTGTATTCACCTACGGCAGTGCTTTGACTTTCGGAACCACATCTGCATAGTCACAGACCTGTACGGCCAGAGCGTCTTTGACTTCCTCAAGAACAACAATTTCACGCCATTCCCTAGCTCACACATCCAAACGTTTGCTAGGCAGCTTTTCACCAGCGTGGCCTGTAAGTTGCCTGTACGGCATGAATAAAAATAAGATATTGACATCGACACAGTCTTACACGACCTTAACCTTATACACACGGACCTGAAGCCCGAAAACATTCTTCTGGTTGATAACTCCTACCAAACTTTTACCTACAATCGCAACATCCCGTCCTCATCGACTGCCACGCAGAGACACTCGAAACACAGAAAAGTCCTTTTGACGCCAGAGATACGGCTGATCGATTTTGGCTCGGCAACCTTCGATGACGAGTACCACTCATCGGTAGTGTCGACACGGCATTACCGAGCACCTGAGATCATTCTCAACCTTGGATGGAGTTTTCCGTGCGACATCTGGAGCATAGGCTGCATTTTGGTGGAGTTCTACACTGGGGATGCCCTGTTTCAGACACATGATAACCTCGAGCATCTTGCCATGATGGAGGCTGTGTGTGGGAGCAGGATTGATCGTCAGTTAGTACAGACTGTCCTGACCAAAGATCGATCCGGCTCCTCCAAGAACCCAGCTGCACAGTGAGTATACACTCAGGCCAATAAATACTTGACAGTATTAACACAATCCCAGGTTCTTCAAAACCCGTGAAAAGAGGCTCGACTATCCTAACCCTGAAACCCCGAAAGCTTCGAGGAAATATGTTCGTGCCATGAAGCGGCTCGAGGTAAGATTCTATACTGCCCATTCCATCATCCGTGACTGACCACTGACCTTCTCACAGGAGACAATCACCCCACACACCGAGTTCAATAAGCAATTTCTCGACCTTCTGCGCCGCATCTTCGTTTACAATCCTGGTAAGCGGATTTCAGCCAAGCAGGCGCTTAAGCATCCTTGGTTTCGGGAGGTCTTGCAGGATGACGGCACGGAAGCCGCACGAATCCGAGAAGAGAAGCTGGCGAAGCGGTTAGCTGTCCAGGCACAAGCACAGGCGCAAGCCCAAGTGCAAAGCCAGCAGAAAGCCAGAATGAATGGGACATCAAGCGCGAGTGCTGGAGCTGGGGCGTACAGGTGACAGAAGAATGAAGTTCTGAAGAACCATGTGTCGATGACGGGAATGAGGATGAGGGGATACACGACAGTAAGGTCTTTACAGGTCTACTAGGAAGGATTTTGGGCATCTGCATCTAAACTTCAACGTCCACTGCTGGACTTGCAATGTCGCTGTGGTCGACACATTCACTTGAGCTTCGGCCAAGCAAAGCGTAGCGTCTGTTTTTTTGGGCACAACTGGAAGGTGGAAACAGCGATGTTCATCAATGGTACTACTTAGTCATGACACCAAAAATTCATGGGGAGTCTATCATCACATCTGACATACCAATCTTCTCGTCCTACCCTGGATCATTTTATCCATCGTCTTTCAGAGCACGCAATCAAGGACCTCGAGGAAGTTCAACCGGCTCAGCAACATGTCACAGCGTATTTCGACAGTTACAACCATCGAGACATTCTCTCTGAATGGTTTTTTCTTTTTGCGTGTGGAAATAAAACAGCTGTCTTTGTATTGTGAAAATCTCATACAGCAAAGCACTTTCAGCTCATTACCCAGCATTCCTCCCGAAGACAGTTTCCCATCCTTCTATCTGGCGTTTGCCAATGAGCTTCGATTTGGACATCCATTTCTTCCTCAGTCCCTATTGATCGGGAATAGAATCCTCCAACTTTCCTGGAAGCCATGACCATTCTCCATTCACTCCAGGCCCGTTGAGGACGGGGATCTAAGGCATAACAAGTCGATTGTCTATGAAACATCTTGATTGGGGTGGCCGTCAACGCGTGTGACATAATTCTGCCCCTCCACTTCGTAGCCTATGTCTGTAGACAGGAACATCGTATCCCAACCTCGTATGCCAGTGTTGTGTGGCAGCATGCTGGGCAAATCAAATCCTGGCGGCGTATTTCCATTCTATCAGGATCACCTAAGTCTGTCTCAGGCTTTGTCCTCCGTGATTGTTGATGGTGGTGTTGAGGAAATGCTGTCTGATGCTGGCGCTTGGGTTGCCGATTGAGCCTGTGCTGCTCGTTCCGAGGCGGAGGACTTGATGACGATGGAGAACATCTTCAGATTTGCGTATGTGGATGTGGTATAGATGTAGACGTTGCTATCGAGGCTGAAGACGTATGCTACTTGCTTATGAAACTGCGATGAGGAAGGACGCGAAGACAGAGGGGATTCTCAAAGTTGTAAGTAAGGCACGAGGCTTACTTTATATGCCTCACACGGTTACGACTTTGTTTCACAATAATTGCATCTTACTGGGCTCAATCTAATCACCTCATGACGTCGTCCGAAGCATCCCCGAAATGCCTCATGCTGGGGATCCACACGCATGAAAGGAAGTGTTGTTCCGAGACGAACCTTGAATCAGAACACCAGCCTAGCTCTTCTGACGAGTAAAATGGTTAAAACTGCGCGCAACTTGCAGGCTGTAGGATTGACTGGGCGATAAGCTCGCACGAGATATCGCCGCGTAGATTTGTTCTGGAACGCTGTTACCATGCTCGTGGTGACTTTTCAGCTCTCCAGCCGAGGACGGACAAGCGGGAGAACGAACTCGCTCACATGATATGAAAGCGTCTCTGCGGACATTCGTAAGTAGGGATTTGGAAGCGCTCATCATTCGAGCCTTGTTCAAAATGATCGATTCAAGCTTGCTCTAGTCTTCCATGTGGTTGAGGTCTGTGCAGTCCTGCCTTTCTGTGGTGAGGTGATGACTTGCGGAGAAAACCTGGGGAAGCTCACTCCAACCACAAAGCAATAATCAGGCGTCGCTCATCATATGCTTTACGTCTACCTACACAGTGGCATTGTCATCCTCAACCCTTGACGCTTCCAAGCAGAGCGATGTCACGATGCAGCAGATGAAGCACGTTTTGAGCTAGGCTGGCTTGTCTCGAACTCGAAAAGCCCCCCCGGAAGCCCTCTCCCGCATCATTGGCAAGACATGGATGCTCCTCATTGTCCAATGAGCAGCATCTCCACTTCATCGCCATGTCTTGTTGAACTTGCACAAGAACAACAATAGCGATCCATTGTGCACTGTGCTGCTTGACTTCTCTATGTCTTTCCTTACCGCGGTAGTCTCGTGATGTTCCTGCGCAACATGCATCGCTCTCAGCAATGTGGAAACCACCCCTTCGCTCGAGCCGTCTCCTCACTACAGCGCCCGCATCTCCGCATCGTCCTCCTGCCCCGCCGGTAGTCATTGTAGCGGCAGCGACGCCCGCCGCACCGCTCCCATGGCGAAGATACTTCCACGACTACTTTGTGACGCATCTGCCGTCCTCGTCTATGCACCCAGATTCTCGCTCCGCTACAGGCCCCTCACATAAGCTGCCGCGACATGAAGCCAGCCCCCACGAGCCCGCCAGCGGCAGCAACAACCGCAGTCCCGCCCATCCACCGATGGTGGGAGCTTCCCGTGACATGACTGTCGTACGCATACCACTGAAAAGCGCCAAACACCACTTTGGGGCATCGTGGTCGCGTGGCCAACGGCCTTACAATGAAGATGCCTACCAAGCGGGCACAATTGAGATGCCTGCATTTGCGAGGCGGCGCCCACTGTCTCTGCAGCGAAATCCGAGGAGAGATGCTGTAGGTGGAGACAGTGCAAGTGGTGACCCGCAAGTCTTTTACTTTGGCGTGTTCGATGGGCATGGAGGAAGTGAGTGCAGTGAGTTCCTGAGGGAGAACCTACATAAATACATTGAAGATGGGGCGCGCGAGTTTGGCCTGAGGAGTACTTTGCAGAGGAGAAAGGGTGAGATCACCATGTTTGGGCAGTCGAGTAGAGATGGCAATGCGGAAAGCGTCTCGCAGGCAGACAAGCAAGCATTAAGAGACGTCGAGGTACAAGGTCATGACTCGGCTACTAAGATTGATCCACCAACAAAGAATGGCGATTCTGAGCCGGCTCAAGCTGAGACGGTGAAGAGCGACGAGTCTAAACTGCAGGAAGCCGACGTTCGGAAAGCCGAAGAGCTCGAGCGGATGATCATGAAACAGTGGAAGGAACTGGTGGGCGGCTACTTCCGCCGGTTCAAGCCAGAGTTCTTTTCATTGAGCGCCGGCGGCATGGGCCATTTTCTGGAGCGAGAGGCAGTCGCGAGCAAGCAGCTTGACAAGCCTCCACCCAAGGACGAAGAAATGGATGGCATTGGTGTTGAGACTGTTCTTGAGTATGCCTTCCTCAAGGCAGACTACGAGTTCGTCTACGCTCAAGTAAACAAGGACGCATCTGATAATGTTCGCTCGGATGCCGCTATCAACCAGCACGAGGTTCTAGGCAAACCTTCGGGATACGGTCAACATATTGGCGGACCCAAACGCTTCAAGGGCGGAAGTACGTGCAGTGTTGCGCTTATATCAACCCCAACTCCTATGCCGTACTGGCATCCCGCTTCACCAGCTACACTTGTCACTTCACATGTCGGCGATACACGAATACTACTATGTGAGACGGCGACCGGACAAGCCGTGCCAACGACCTCTAATCACCACCCCAATCATCCCAAGGAGGCCGAACGCATGCGCAGATATGCTGCTACCTTCGTAACAGACTCCTTTGGCGAAGAACGTGTTGCTGGCTTGGCCAACACTCGCTCCTTCGGCGACATGGCCTCAAAACGCATTGGCGTATCCGCTGAGCCCGAAATTACACGAATAGAAATGGCACCTGCACAATACGCCTTCATGGCCCTCGTGTCAGATGGCATCTCGGGCACGCTGGGAGACCAGGAGATTGTGGATATTGTGAAGGAGGCAAAGACTCCGGAACAGGGCGCTAAGGATGTGGTCAGCTTCGCGACCGAGGTCAGTTCGGAGGGAGATAATGCTACGTGCATGGTGGTGAGGATGGGAGGATGGGAGAGAAGGAGTGAAGGTGGAGTGGGCAGTTTGGGCACGAAGGAGATGCGAGACTGGAGGAAGCAAGAGGCGTTAGATCCGAGGACGAGGCTTAGATGAGGATGCATGGAAAGCAGACGTTAGTGGCACCAAGACTCTTGAACAGCCTTCGGAATAGGGCACAAAACATTTCACGACCAAGAAGGGACGACAGTAGAACTGCTTCAGCAGTAGCCAAACCTTGGTGTCGAGCGGGTAAGACTTGTATTGTATATACTGCTTGTCATAGACGGTACACATGAAAGAGTTTTGATATGCTTGGGATCAGCTAAGCAGCAGTCAGTGATACCAGTCCATACGCCAAAGGAGATTCGCAATCTCCATGTCACGGTCTGCCCAATCAGACGCTAGTGCAGCAGGTTGCGAACATTGCCAAAAGAAGACGAGGGAGGCTCCACTCACAAAATAATTGCCTCTGCCTGAAAGTTTGCTGCTGCCGATTCCTGCATTACTTGACAGTCTATCAAGGTCTTGACTTTCTCACACTTCGTCGTTGCCCTCTTGTGCTTCCAGACCAGTACCAGCTGCGACTGGCCACTCAGACGGGCTTTGAAGAATCGTGCTTGGCGCTCGTCACGTGCATTGCATCAGTCCGCTTGCAAGGTGCGCCTTGCTACCGCGTCTTCTCCCACACTCAAAACCCTGGCCC
>Ga0115847_100450_pt1 | contig 10526 bp, 9 predicted proteins | sample InSIn5SAF170_FD_83861 | JGI IMG/M metagenome (GOLD analysis project Ga0115847, IMG submission 83861)
AGGGCGGGTAAGTGGGCTGCGAAGTGGACATGAAGTGGAGAGCTTCAGGCTTAAAAGAGACGCCTCCAAGATCCGCTACGCTCAAAGCATCAAGTCCTTCACACAGCTCCGTTGGATACGTAGACCTCGATGGCAATGATCACCAACAACAACAGTAGTACTCCGTATGTGTTACAGAATCTACCATCTCTGTATGGCCCTTGTAGTGTCCGAAGCTGAAACACATTATGTACTGGTTAGCATGCAAAGGCCAGTGGCTGAGAACGTTAACGCTGGACGTGAGAAACCACGGCAAATCCTCGCATAGTCCGGCGTGTAGAGAGGTGTTGTGAATGGAGGTAATCAGCTGGAGCTTGAACCGCCACCGGTAATGCTTGATACGGTACCTGCATCATGCGACCTCTAAGTACCTCTACTATAGGCCACAATTTGCCCAACAACAGATCGGTATCAGGTTGTCTCAAACTCGACGATGTCTACTGAAGGTACACTTCCGATCGTGACTCAACGTTATTCAGACAAGGACTGTGAGCGGTGCGAGGCCTGTCTCTTATTGACGTGTGCCAGTCCTACCGGTTGCTGTACTACCAACATCGAAGCTGTACCAGATTCATGGAGTCGTGTGTGGGTTTGTGAGATTGTGCCTGGAGAGACATGCTTGACGCGCGAAATGTCCCAGTCGAACAGGGTAAACGAGTTGCAGCATGGAAGATCAGAATGTGTCCAGTCTGGAACGGTTACGCCAGCCCTAGCCACATCCCAAATCTTGATCCTGCAGATAGGGCCCCACCTCATTTCGCCAACAACATGTCATTGGCAGATCTGTCATGGGCGTGCTACCACTTCCGGAGGAGCCGTGTGAAGGACTTGATGCTTTGAGCGTAGCGGATCTTGGAGGCGTCTCTTTTAAGCCTGAAGCTCTCCACTTCATGTCCACTTCGCAGCCCACTTACCCGCCCTCGACAGTCTTAGAGATCCTCGCTGGATCTGCCTCTGTGCGAGCGCGAACGAACGTCGCTTGCGCCATGTGAAAACCCAGCTAGGAGGGGGATCAACTGCCCGCCTTGATTGTAGGCCATCCACAGGACAAGTCAAAGCGATGTGAGTAGCATGAGAGAACCGACAGGAAAACTGGACACAGCTCGTCGAAATGTGACTGATAATGCCTGCTTTCTGTTTCCCGACTGGTCCCCTGTCCGGGCTCCTCTCTTGCATCTGCACCTAAAACACTCTTCGTCTTCCACCACCTCACCTCATTCAGCACGAAAGACAGCCGCGCATAACAAGGGTTATCCTGCCCATTCGCTGACTGCTTCCGACACACCCCTGCTGCTGTATGTCTCGCTCGATGCAAACGCTCCGACGACTTGGCCGTGCTGTTCATTACTTACCTCAGATCCCGTCTGTATTTGTGCCTCCACCTTGCCCACATAGCAACTCTACCAGCAACCGTCCTTCACTTCGCACAATATCGACCCTTGAACCCTGAGCTAGGTGACCATATCCAGACCTTTGGGAACCTATCCTTTTGGTACTACAGGTCTTTCTGATCAAGGTTTTGCGCTACGAGTGAGCAGGATTAAGCTGGAACGCCAACCACAACCAGCAAAAACACTCAACGCACAGAGCGCACAGTATGAGCCTCATAGTATCTTAGTTGCGTCGGCCTGAAACTCGGGCCGCACCTTTCTCATAATTTATTCTGGTCCCTCCTTCCGTTCTATATTCCACATCAGTTTCGGAACCCGCTGGACGAGAGACTTATGTTCTGTTGTGAACGCCAGCTGTACGACCGCATATACGGATCATACGATCCGTTTTTGCGGACACTCACAGAAAGAGCAAGGCACAAGAGAATACAATAGGACCTGACACCATGCACCGTGTGCAGCATCAAATGTCATACCCGGTCGCCCCGGTCGATATGCTGAATTCTAGAGAGATGGAACAACAACGGCAACAGTTTCAGATGCTCTCGGAACCCAATCAGCATCCCTACATGCTTCAGACAAATTTTGGTTTCCAGAACCCGTTTGCTCACCAGCATATACAGCAGCATATCTCGCCAATGGTCCCCGAGCACTTACCGCAGGAACTACATTATGGGAATCCCTATATCGACCAGATTCCGCACCGCTCGTACGATCTCGAGGAATCTAGCGAACCAACCACAAGACCGCGTTTGACGAAGGAACAAGTTGACTTCTTTGAAAGAGAATTTGCAGAGAACAGTAAGCCACCAAGTACATATAAGCGGGCTCTGGCTTTGCAGACAAGCATAGATTACAACAGGATTTCAGTGAGTATTCTCTTTGCTATGTGCTAGGACTTGAGGCTAACCACAGGCAGAATTGGTTTCAAAATCGTCGCGCTAAAGCTAAACAACAGAGGAAACAAGAAGAGTTTGAACGAACTCAACACCGGCGAGGAACGAGATCTAACCAAGGAAAAGCTCAAGCCACAGTTCATGAGGACGACGACGAGGAAGACGAAGAGGAGGCTAGGGAAGAAAGTCAAGGTACAGAGACGGAGGGAAATGCTTCAGAAGTCACTCAAGAGAGCTATAGTAGGGACAGTATAGTCCCAACTTTTGGTACAAAGGAACTTCCCTCCCGACCTAATGCACTGTCTTCTTCAGCATCCAGTCCCACGAGAAGAGCGGAATCCATCAAGGACAAGGGCTGGGCTTCCCTGCAGCGAGCTCTTGCATGTGCCCGGGCTGCAAGTTCTTCGCAGTCTCAGATATCTCAACAGCAGCAGGCATGCTTCAATCCAGCATCATTGCAAAACGTGCCGCCTTCTGGACTATCTGCTCCAGCTCCTCTTGTAGGCCCGACGAGTATGAACCGCGGCCGAAGTCGGTCTCCGGCCAAAGCTGGAGTGGTCGAACCTCAAGTTGAGACTACGCCGATGTCAGAACAACAATTACAAAAACACCATTGGCAGGATCAACCGGTAGTAACGACAACTTGGCCTTCTACAACGATCAATGCCAGCGATATGCACTTCGACTTTGGTTTCGATGAAGTTGAGCCCTATACCCTTGAAAAGAGCACAGGTCCTGTGTCACCAGTTGACATTAGTCAACAGGAGGAAATGTTATCGAGTGAGGATTGGGAGAATCCGCTCGCTACTCCTACAATGCCTGCAAAAATGCAACATGCGTTCAGCCAGTCTTTGCATTCTCCAAGTTTGGTTGCGCCGATGTATCCCGGATCTCGCAGAGGCTCTCTTGCTGATGGGCTGACTGCCAATTTCGAAGATTTTGGCATGGCTTGCGAATCATCTCCTCTGAACATAACGTCTTCGTTCCCACTACCACCCAGCAACGAGTATGTCGTTGGACGCACTGACTTAGCAGCTCGTCGGAAGCGATCAGTTCCAGCATTAGCGTTGCGTAGCCACTCTTATGGAACACCATCCACGAAATCGCCTACTCTTCGGCCTGGCACGACTCCATCTTCAGTACGTACAATTCGGCATTCAAAGTCTGCAGGCCACGGACTGAGGAGTTCATATGCTGGCGTACGAAAATCTAGCCTTCCTCAACGATCGCCACTCAGTCTTAATTTTGAGGGCAACACTCTGAACAGATTAATGACACAGGGCAGTAACGGAGAGTGTGCCATAAGGCAGCCGCTTATGCCTGTTAGTGCGAGCCCACTGACCTCACGCCACACACAGGAGCAGCTAGCGAGTTCATTCCAGGCAATGGCACAGGGCAATTTACCGATGAAAGAAATGTTGCATCAATACCCTAAACACTCACCTCCAATCACGCCGTTTCAGACTGGTTTTGATTCACGCACAGCCTCGATGATACCGTCTTCTGCACACGCACAGTATGCCAGCTATTCCGAAACACCTCCCTATTCGGCAGGACCAACAACCTCAAGCAGCTGTCATTGGTCTGACGCAGGGCTAACATCGCCTGATATGCAACATTTCGCTCCAGTCTATTGTCTGCCTTCTTATCCATATATCAACATCGATGAACAACCCATGCTGCCGCACGTTTATGCGTCCGACCAGAATCAGGAGGTAGTTGTGGGTTCGTCGCCTGATAAGAAGCAAGCCGAATGGTTCAACCACACATTCGAGGGTCAAGAAACTGTGTATGCACAGATTGCTCAGCACACTGGCAGCCGGAGACCGAAAGAGTACACCTTCGACAATTCAAACCTTCACAGCTTCCGAGAGAAGAACTCAACTCAATGAAACGCTCATTCAACGAACCAAAGTCGTTGTTTCGTGCAGCATGTAAAAACACTTACCATTTCTATGTTTTATCAGGACAACGGACAAAATATCCATACCGTGTATACGGCACGAAGGAGTTTTTGATTGCGGGGGTTGCATCGTTCGTTTGTAGCAATAAATTCATGTCCGCATATAGGCTGGCAGGAATCAACGACAATGTCAGGTCACAGACCTGTACGGATACTGGGTTAAGATATGAGGGAAAGATCGCCATCTATGTTGAGAACTTAATCCCTCGACATAGCTGGTGATGGGCGTTTTGACGTTCCAGTAGATACGACCCTGCACGAATAATACATAAATATTGATACGTGCCTAAGGCACTCACGCAATGAGCTTGACAGTACGCAAAAACCTACTCCGTACAGGACTGTAGGATCATGGTCAATACCACAAACACGCTCGTCCCGTCGACGCTGGCACGCTATGTCCTGGAGAACGGAGCAGGGCAAGCACGCGGCTTTACGTACCGCATAGATCTTCGTCTACTGGGCACATTTCTTCCAGGCCGTGAGGGAAGGCCTTAGAGATTACATAATGTCCGATCACCGGTTAGCGCGAAAGCGGATGTTTCTACAGTATCTTGTATGCCTACAGAAGCAAGAGAGAATAAGACGTTCGATCATTCAAGACGAACCAGTAGTCATAAGCTGCGATTTGAAGGGTAGTGGCGCAGACTGGTGAATGGCTCAAATGGTGACGATATTATCTTTACGTTTACACTTGAGGTACTCAAGAAATGGCCGTCAAAGACTTCGAAGGATTAGACTACTGAATGTACTGACGTTCTGTTCGTGAACGCGAACATCTGGGATGTCGAAGTACTGTATCCACACCTACGCGTTACATACATACCGTCATTCATCAGATCGGATGTGACGCGACCAAGCGGAAGAGCTTGCATTAGCCAGGGACAAATTTCCCCCACCTCGATGTATCATATGTGGGGTTTGTGACCTCATGTTTGGCTACATATGGAATTGTTGTGATTTCACAGAGTTCTCCTTGCTTGAGCACATCAATGAGCACTATTAGTTACTGAGCAGCGTAACAGCCCTTTTCAGCAAAGGGAGATTTGAGCTGCATTGTAGTGACTCAGGTGAAGGTGAGAGAAGAAACACATGCAATTCAGTCGAAGTGAGCTCCTACCCAGGTACACAAGAACATCGATTTTTGCCACCGTTGGCTGGGAAACATGGAACACTCTGATGATGCATGCTGCTTCCCATTGACTCCATTACCAGCTTCATCGTTGACCAAACGACCCTGAACCATTCCTGTTCCGTCCTTGACCAGATCGTAGTCATGACGTCCAAAGAACTTGCTAATGCTCCGCCGATCCAATGAACCATGATCTCAAGCACAGGTGCTGCTGAATAGCCCTCCAGCCATCTTGCTACCAGGGGATGGAGTCAAATCGATCTCGGTGGTGTGCAGGGCTTTGTGTTCTCCACCAACGATCGATCCTGACACTAACTCAAACAATGCCTTCACGTGGTGTGCCTGACGCATGGATGCAGGCACCAAAGCCTTGCTATGGCCCAAAGCATATCATCATGATGCAACGATTTGTGCTTGGTAAATGATATGCGGTTTGCTTCAGTGTGAAGTGAGGTAAGTGCTGGACCGTGCTTGGAGTCTCAAAGGATTCTCACACGTCATCCTCACAAGCACGTCAACTTTGTTTGTGATGGCATCTTGAGCTTGGAAGCATGTATATAAGTCTGCTTGTTGCTCCAGGTAAACACAACTTCTTCTCATCCACAAACTACACACCAATACCACTCAAACAAATCAATCCATCAAACACACAAAACCACAAACATGTCTGACTACAAGCCCACTGAGCACGACGGCCTCCGAAAGGACGGTCAGCCAGACGGTCGTGTCGGCACCGGCGAGTTTGCCCACGGCAAGGTCGACCCAGTTGTTCGTCTCCCAAGTACACTTCATCGAATTATCACATACTCACCGTTTACAGGAGGCAGGAAAGCAAGGTGGCTCAACCACTGGTACAGGCAGCAGCGACGACAGCGGAAGCAGTGGAAGCAGCGGAAACACCGGTGGCAGCTCAAAGGGCGAGTTTGCTCACGGCAAAGGTATGTGACCAGAACACTATCAACACGCTACACCTTCTAATAACCGTCTAGTTGACCCCTCTGAGGCTGGCCGAAAGGGTGGTCAGAGCTCATAGAGCGTCAAACCAGGTATCTCGCTATTGAATGGTCCAACATCAGACCTTACAGCTGGACCAAATGAATATGGAAACAGTTGAGCTAGCAGCCTAGTCAACATAATATATAGTAATACTATGACTGTGTTACTCTGAAATATTTCCTGTTATTTTCCGAGCGATATTGTGATTTTCACTGCTTTAGAGAAAGTTCATGCTTTGCAGTTCTTGATTCTGATCACTCTTGTTGTTGCTATCCATTGAGATGAGAGAATGAAGGGTGATCCGGTGTCTCACTACAGTAGGTCTTCAATTTTCGGCCATATTATCATGTTCCTTACTATCTACCTACTAAACACTTGATCGGGGCCAAGGAATATTTTGTGAAGACGGAAGGTATGACCAACCACCGTGCATGTAAGATCTCGATTTGCGACAGTACCTAATCTCTTAGGTATTGGTCTGGGTTAGCAGTAAAACATTGGTAAGATCACTATGGTTCAAGTTGACGCACGTTCTGGATTCACCTGGGATTAGCACGGCAGCCACGATATTTCAATACAGAGTATCAAAGACATAGAATTCGAGGTTAGGAAAGCAGACATAGACCGAATGCTCCTACTACTCAAGACTGGTCGTCAGCACTCAGAAGTATGATATTGACGCCTGGACAAGGCTGCAATTTCTTGAATCGGGATTCATAGCTGAGCTTCGGCCCGGCTCACCGAATCAGCATAAGCTTTCTAGAGTAACTCCGAGATCGAACATGTTGGCTGAGTTGCTGCACGTTGCGATGCGGATGGTCCTCACTCGATGAGGTTACGAAAATCGTTTGATGCAATCTTGAAGCTCAATACATACCGTATGTGAGAACGCGTGTGAGAACTGATATGATGCTCAATAACTAGTCAACTGCTTCCTTCAAGTTCTGCAAAACGATTCGGTCCCAAGAATAGCTAATCTCTAAATTCCTGTCATAATGACTACTCTACAAACAAGATCGCCATATTCGCAGGAGGAGCTCGCGAAGCTCTATCCAGAGCAACTCGAGCTAAGACTTGTTCAAGTACTTCTCAGACATGGTGAACGTGCGCCTGTTTCTGCTCGATTTCAAAATGCTGGTCTCGCTCCATACTGGCCCTACTGTAACGCTGCTCAGCGGCTGCGTTCGGTGGCATACACTCCGCAGGATATGACTGCTTGGGATTCGTTGCAATGGAGGAGAAGACTTGAACGATTTGGTGAAGACGATGGTCCCATAATTGCAGCCGGTCCTGATGGTGAGGTCGATGGTATATGTCAGTTCGGAGAGCTCACAGACAAGGGAAGAGAGACCACATACGAACTAGGAAAGCGGCTGAGGCATCTCTACATTGACCAGCTACAGTTTATGCCTAAGCTCATATCAGATGCCGATATGATCTATCTCAGAGCTACACCACTACCTCGAGCACTAGAAAGTGTCCAACAGACATTTTGGGGCATGTATCCCTCAACTGCTCGAACGTTGTCCTTTCCACCTCCCACTATCGTTACACGCACACCCGCCGACGAGACACTGTTCCCGAACGATGGCAACTGTAGAAGGTTTGCTCAACTGTCAAGAGCGTTTGCACAAAGAGCGGCAGATCGATGGAATACCTCAGATGACATGCAGTATGTGAACAGCAAGATCACAAAATGGATGCCACAAGCCTCGAAGACCGTGGCAGTCGACAGTCATCCGCGATTGTCAGGTATCATGGACACGATCAACTCAACCATAGCACATGGTCCCGAGACACGATTGCCCTCCGAATTTTACGATCCAAAGCTACGATCAATTGTTGAGAAAATTGGTGTGGAGGAATGGTTTCACGGCTACAATGAGAACAAAGAATATCGTAAGCTAGGGATAGGGGCCCAAGTTGGCGATATTGTCGAGCGTATGGTTTCAAAAGTGGAAGGCGTCGGACTATCCATCAACGAGATAGGCGGAGAGAATGGCCAGCTTGGTCGAGGAAGAGGAGGGGAAACGGGTATCATGTTCGCCATGTCTGGCTGTCATGACACCACTCTAGGAGGCGTCCTGTCGTCACTCGGTGCATTTGACAATGAGGCTTGGCCACCATACACCTCCCATATATCCTTTGAACTATTCCGAGAGAAAGGCCGACCCTATCCTGACCCACGATCTCCCGCTTCCATCTCACCTAAATCACAAGCACAAGCACAAACACCACCAAAACCACAAAACAAGAACACTACCATCACCTCCCAACCAGGCTGGCTAGCAAGCATGCTCGGCCTCTCCTCCCCTCCCATATCCCCACCCCCAACAACCAGGAAATACAGCAAATGCAACAGGCACAACACAAGGTCAAGGTCAAGGCCAAGCCAGTACCTCAACAACACCGACACCAACAAGGACAATGCCCACCCCAGAAGAAACAGCCCGCCGTCTCCTAGCACAGCATCAAGATCGCCGCAACGCAAACCCAGTATTCGACGTCCTTTACCGCATCGAACAAGGCATCGCATTATTTCTAGCCAGTCTAATTCCAGGTGTCGGAGAACGCCACGTTCGCGCTCGCGAAGAGGCAAGACGAATAGTCGAGGAGGACGACCGAAGACGCAGAGAGGAAACGGAGCAGCAACAACAACAACAAGGACAGATTCAGAACGGTAGCGCGGATAATAAATCTCCTGATGCTGTGGCGGTTGGGACAAGTCCTGCTGCTGCAGCTGCAACAGCTACTACATCAACGTCTGGTCCTGCGTCGGGTGATGCGAGTTCGAGCGGGGTGGACAGGACGGGAAATGCTGATGGACGGCAAAATGTACGATCAAGGGCTGAGGGGGGTGGCAGCAGTTCCTGAGCAGAAGAGAATTTGCTTCAATTTTCGAGCTTGTATAAATACGAGTCTCGTTCCGGGGTCTTCGAAATCAGATGAGCGATGGGCATAAATGAAGTGAGGATTCTAGTTTTCATTTGACTGGAGCACCTAGTTACCTGGTCTATAATTCCCAGGCACGCAGAAATCGCGTGACATACAAAATCCATAATGCAGGTCTAAGCATACTTCTTGCATCCAGCCTTGATCTTGGACCCCATTTCCTCGCCTTCATCTATCTATCTATTCATACTTCATTTCTTCGTAACTTCTACAGCATACCCTCAACTCAGCACAAAGTCACTGATAATGCTCATGCTCAATTCCCATACAATTAATAGCACCCAGGGCGTAAAGCCACCAGTGTCCTCATCCGCCCATGGAAGACAAGACAAAATGCTACGAGCACCCGTCTTAGACTTCATTGCCGGTATTGCCGCTGTAGATGCTATATTCCAATGCAGAATTCCATGGTTTTGAGAGAGTGGTCGCTTCAGTCACGGGACATCACATAGCCTTTCCCGATCACGGATACAGGTTTTGTTCGTCCAGGTGCTTGGGGGTTTGATTACCAATTATCTCTATCTCATGAATGCGTTCTGTTCTTTGACGGTATGTGTTTCCGCTGACGTTATTGGGGAGAGTCATGTTGAAGGTTGCCCTATCTGGATCGTTCGATCGATCGATCGATCACTCATTCATTCGTTCGTTCATTTCGCGCCCAAACCACCACTGGCAGTATTATCCTTCAAAGAAAAGGCACCCTCCGCATCCCTAGCCCACTCCTCCGTCCCCTTCGCTAACCCCGCAATCGGACCATCAAGGTTCATCCCACACTCGACCTTCCAATTCTTAGGCGTAAAACTGTCAACCACACTCTTGAAAGCACGAAGCGTGCAGAACGAGTCATCACCTTCTAAGTGGCGGCCTGGCGCGGCGCATGCGGGGATTGTCATTGGTTTGTCGTTGTAGCGGAGGCGGACGTAGTAGCCTTCTAGGCGGTTTTGCTCTTCGGAGGTTAGGTCTGATACAGGGCGGCGGGAGATGGATGTTGGTTTGTTGGGTTTTATGGCTGAGTCTGCTACTTGTGAGGTTGGTGGGGGTGGGGATATGGGAGGGGAGGAGAGGCCGAGCATGCTTGCTAGCCAGCCTGGTTGGGAGGTGATGGTAGTGTTCTTGTTTTGTGGTTTTGGTGGTGTTTGTGCTTGTGCTTGTGATTT
>Ga0115847_100453_pt1 | contig 10492 bp, 8 predicted proteins | sample InSIn5SAF170_FD_83861 | JGI IMG/M metagenome (GOLD analysis project Ga0115847, IMG submission 83861)
GGATATAGTCCGGATGGATATCCTTTTGTAGGTCAGGTTGTTGATGAGGATGGACTGTGGGTTTCTGCTGGGTTTCAAGGTCATGGCATGGTCCTCTGCTTCATGTGTGCGAAGGCTTTGGTTGAGATGGTGATGGGAAGGAAGGCAGAGTTGTATGATTGGTTTCCAAAGGTGTGGGAAGTTAGTAAGGAGAGAATGCAGAAGAAGTTCGAAGGGAGGTTGCACGTTAGTGGTGGTAGTGATGAGTGATAAACTATTGTTCAAGAAGGAGCCGTACGATTTTGTTATGTTCTTTGATCATTCACAATCACATTGCAGACTGAAGTGATGTAAATCTGTAGCGCAAGATAGAGACGATATCTTTGCATTCTCTTCAATGCACTCCAACGTTACCAATATATCACAACATCGCTCAAAGAGGAATGTATAAGGATAGATAGACCAAATGATGCAGCCGTGATTGGACCTTTCCGTCTTGGCCCCCGCACTATTTCCCCATACACACGCTTCTGGTTCCGTCGGTTTACCATTTCCCCAACATCTCCTTTTGCACATCTTCCACAGAACTGTGTAACTGATTATGCTTCAATCCGAAAACTCTATTATGTGAGCATGAACGTCCTCGAGGATCAAGTCACCGATCTCAACTCCCTAGCTGGATCTCCCCTTCCGCATCTGGCGGCAGCTGCTGCAAGTGTCATGAGCATGAGCGGATCTCCTGCTCTTGCGATGGCGGAAAGCCCCGTCGAGGGCGGAAATATGAGCAACATCCACAACAACACGAAGAAGAGGAAGAGTATTGCTGCTGCTGGCAGTGGAGAGGATGGAACTTCGGGAAACATTAATGCGTCTGCGCATGCGAATGGAAACGGTGAACAGAAGAGGGCAAAGAGGAATAGATACATTTCCATTGCTTGGTGAGTGCTGTTTGTCTTTGTTCCGCTGAGATCTGGCGGTGGAAAGTGGGAGTGCTATGAAGGACAACTTTCGCGCAGAATGCTCGTATTATTCAACTGCGACATGGTATTTGAACTCAAATAGCTCTCATCGTTTCTAAATCCATTTTGCCGTTCTCTATTGTTGTTGCAGCGTAACTCCTGCTGTTTGTGACTAACCCTTCATTTGCAGCAACGAGTGCAAGCGTCGCAAGATCAAATGTAACGGCGAAACACCATGCCTTCGATGCGGCAACCTCAATCTCGAATGCCAATATGCGCCGAATTGTTGTTCGAACGGAGGGTTCAAAGACTCCGAGGAGTTTCGACAGATGAATGCACACATCAAGTCTTTACAGGAGCAAGTCGACAATCTCTATGCTAACCTCAGTGCAATGAAGAACGATCCAAATTCTCAGATATCGAGGAATGATACACCACTCCAAGGATATGTACAACAACAGGAAAGGTCATTGACGCATGGTCCATTACCGCCAATGGATCCTGTGCCTAGGTATAGACCGGTAGGTGAGGAATATCAGTGTAACTGGGGAATTTACACTAACTTGCTGAAGATACCGAAGCACCCTTTCTTTCGTGGTCCGACCAGTACGGCGTTTAGTTTGGATGTAGCAAAGAACACCTTGCATAATATGGGCTACCAAGGACTTGTGGATGAGAATGTTGCAACCCAAGATCCCACGCCAGTCGCATCTCCTCCTCCAAGCAATTCGACATTGCATCTATCCAATCTCCTCGAAAACCCGTCTCGCGATCCTTTATGGACTTTCAGCAAAGAGGAGATGGTCAGGCTATGTCGTCTATACGAAGAAGAAGTTGGCATGATGTATCCTATTGTAGATATTGAGATGGTAATCGCACATGAAGCAGAGGACCATGCCATGACCTTGAAACCCAGCAGAAACCCACAGTCCATCCTCATCAACAACCTGACCTACAAAAGGATATCCATCCGGACTATATCCCATAATCCCACTCCATTCTGTCATGACTCTTCCATCTTTATGATCTTCTCCCCATGTTTCCACGCCGAAATGTTGGAGTAAACTCTCCCTAAGATAGGCGCTGATATCAGAGTTAAGTGTACTGTCATCCGTATTACCATATTCATATAGACCTTCTTGAGCTGCTTTGGTCAACCCACCACCAATGACCATTTGATTTTCACATTCTGTTCCTTGTGGTCGTCGAATCATATAGTCGTAGCCCTCCTTATACACAAATGAATAGGTCCCCGCTAGGTTTTCTCTAATGCTATGCATTTCCTTACCAGGTCTCTGTACTGTGACCTGACCTCGCAATGGCACGATACTGCCCTGAAAGTCCTTCTTCAGAAAAGCAGTATAAGCATTCGTGGCCAGTACCACTCTATTAGCTCTTATCACTCCTTGTTTGGTCACGACGATCCACTTCCCGTCAGCACCTTGCTCGACACTTGAGACGGGAGTCTCAGTGAAAAGCGTCATCTGCAGCTCCAAACAACGCTTCAATAAACCGATCACAAACTTGTATGCGTGTATACTCCCTGCATAATAACTAACACCTCCAACAACACCTTTGCCATTAACACCAAACCTTTGTACCACCTCATCCTGATCCCACACGTCGTAGCTTGCCCATCCGTTCAAATCATTTCCTGTTTCTTTGGCAGAATCTGTAATAAGCTGTATAGCCTTCTTTGCATTCTCAAATTGTCCTCTGTCATAAAACACATCGACGGTCTCTCCTTCCCAAGAATCACATTCGATCCCCTTCTCCCTCGCAAAACCATGTACTGCACGTATATTGTTATATTCCAGCTGCGCGATCTTGATTGCCTCTTGTGCTCCCAAAATACGAGCGTTCGAGGGGAAGGAATGATACGATGCTGCTTTTGTGTGGCCACCTACATTTCTCATTCTTCAGCGATTCCCTTTCAACGATAGCATTGTATGGAGGAATTGTATACCGTTTCGTCCAGTAGCTCCCGAGCACGCCTGACGTGCTTCTAGCATTATGATTGAACCATGATTGGATTGTTGAAGGAGATTGTATGCTATGCAGGCGCCTGTGATACCGCTTCCTATGATTACTGTGTCTCCTTCTGCCGGTAATATATCTGCAGACTTATAACTGGAGAGAAAAGAGTCTGGAGGATCTTGCCAGTAGCTCTTCGTGGGTTTGGGATGAGGTAAAGACACTAGAGTCGAAGCCCTTTCGTCCATTGTCAATCCCCTAACTTAGTAATAGAGCCTGAAGTATAGATGGTAGAGAAAAGCACAGCAAAGCGAAATAAATTCAAGACAAAAGGATTTAGGATGTAGAATTTGAGAAGAGCAATACAAAGAACAAAGATAGGAGGGGTAGATAGAGATGGACAAACTGTTATCCACGAAGCATAAAAATACGCCTACGTGAAGCGAAGCGAAACCGATAAATACTATCAATTGACGAGAGTAGAACAAACTCGAGCACAAACAATCAGGTTACTTATAACTTTTGCACTCTGAGCATGTGGTTGTTCAATTTGGTTGTGGAAGAAATTCGAGATCGTGACAATTCATTTCAGAAGTGGAGACGCTGGAAGCGCCCACAAAGTGGATTTCTTCATGCCCTGGCAAGATATTCTGACGACACTTCATGATCGAATATGAACCCGATACCCAAAAGACATGTTATCTTGAGGGAACTACAAGCTAGGTGCCTTGGAAGAAGCCACACTCACGATGATAGATACGATAATCTGGAGGGAGCGATTGATTCAGTTCTGCAAAACTATTTCTACCTCCAGATCTCACAATCGAAAGCAAATAGCTGTGAACAGAATCCTCCGATATGCCCCGCCATAATATAACAGATATATCCATATTGCCCATATGGACATTCGACCTTTCAACAAATGCCAGCCAGGCCAGACAAGTCAGCCAGCAGATATGTTATCAGGCAAACCATTTCCCACAACGCTCTGGTCTAACCGCAATAAAGCAGAAAACATGGCGGAGATATGACTGGACACTTTGAAAGTATTTATTCCTCAATAGTACCCTCCTTTTCTGCCTTCTTCTTAGCCTTCTTTGGGATTGGTGCTCCCTCCTTCTTCAGGTGGACGACGAGTCGAGTCCATGACTCCTCTTTGTCCCATTCAAAGCCTGCTAGTACTGGATTGTCAAGTTCGTCATCTGCCTATCATTATATATCCGTCAGCCTCGTTGATTGTCGGAGCAGAAGAACAGAGGACAGGGTATTGGTCGTATAGCCTTTCTGGAACAGGAACACCGACTTACCTTCTTTCGGTACTGCTTGTAGATTGCATCCAGTGCATCCTTGATCGTTACACCCTTTAAGTTTCGTGCAGAGACCTCAAGACCGAGAGGGAAATGTAGGTCAATCTTCTTGACCGGTGGTTCTGTAAGCATCTTCTTCAGGTAGCCCTTCTCGGGATCTTCTAACTGCATCGGCGACTTGTTGATACGCCTGTACAAAGTTGTTATTAGCCATGTTGCTTTGACATACTACCCCTCCTCAGCATGGTGAATGAGGCGCTTGGTGTTAGAGGAAAGACCTTGACCGACGAGGAGGAGAAGTACCTTGAAGAGTTGTACCAACCGAAGCCCATCAGTGGACATCAGTAGAGTGTACTCGTTACGAACGAAAATGTAGCTAGCTTGAACCGAATCCACGACTTCAATAGCTGTCTATGTATTGTTTCAAGCTCAATTGTTGCCATTCACCATATCTGGTTCACATTAATCGGCTACAGCTTTTGCGTTTATTTGGAACTTAGGGTCCCATGAAGCTTCGCACCGACTCCCTAGCTTGGCCTGCTTATCAAAGCAGAGCCATAACCAGAGACCCATCCAACAAAACGTAGAGAATGGTAATCATATTTCGCATAAGCTACAGCTCTCTTGTGTGCTTGCATGTGGTCTGTCTCGGCAAAAACTGAGAATTGCGTGTTTCTGTTGATCAGGAGAGGATAGGCTGTTGATTCGTCAAACCATTTTGGTACGATCAGCTTGAGGTGGGGTGACACAGTGATCTCATTGCTCAGATGCTCATCTTCGAAACAGCTCAACCTCGAGGTACCTTGCAATTCACAAAGGGAGTAAAGAAATCAATTGAGATTCTGAGCTCTTTTATGAGACCGAATCAGAGCATTCATGGAGTGTATCTGTGTAGAAATGATGTTACAGGTATAAGAGAGCTATTTCTGAGCTCTCCCCGCATTTTCCCCGGATTTCATATCTATGCCAAGACTTGCAACTGCCTGCCCAAGGACTCAGCTCACGAGACCTGGAACCCCTCACTAGTTGTGAACTCTACTAGTACTTGAAGCTCCTGCGTCGTACCTGATCTTCCTCTAACACCAAGCGCCTCATCAATTCTCTCTACACTTGAGAATCCAACAATAGGACTGCTAATTCTCTTGTTGATCCAAGCCAGCGCAACCTGACTCATTTTCCAGCCCTTCTTCTCCGCCAACTCCTGCACACGACCGATAATCTTTGCATCAATCTCACTGACACCAGCTTCCTTATTTGGCTTGCTCCTCTCGGTCTCACCGAGCTTCTCAAGTGGTCTAGCAAGTGATCCAGCTGCAACTGGTGCCCAAGGGATCAAACCTACTCCAGTATCGTTGCAGAAACGGATCATCTCACGCTCTTCCTCGCGGTAGAGAAGGTTGTATTGGTTCTGCATCGAGATGAACTTGGTCCAGCCATGCTTCTCAGCTACAAATTGCATGCGTGCGAACTGAGTTGCCCACATGGAGGATGCACCGATGTAGCGGACCTTGCCTGAGCGGACAAGGTCGTGGAGTGCTTCCATCGTCTCTTCAATTGGAGTGTTTGGATCGAAGCGATGGATCTGGAGGAGATCGAGATATGGTGTGTCGAGTCTTCTCAACGATGCGTCAACTGCATTGAAGATAGCTGCACGGGAAAGACCTGTCCTAGTCAGCACACCATGATATTTCGTAGAAAGTAACAGCCGTACCAGCTTGGTTGACATAGTCCTTGCTCACTCTGAATTCTGCTGGAAAGAGCACAGCTCTGACACTGACATCCTCAGAGACAGGCCCAAAGCATTTGCTCAAGATCACGAGCTTGCTTCGTGGGATATTGAACTTCTTGATCGCCTTGCCAATGATCTCCTCAGAAACACCGTTGGAGTAGACGTTCGCGGTATCCCATGTGTTGAGACCACGGTCGTAGGCAGCCTTGAGTAGCTCGAGTGCCTAGATGAACGTGTTAGCACATCAATCAAGTATATTGTGGAGCAGCAATGCATTTTGTGAGATTGGTAGACGTACCTGCTCTTCCTCGATGCACCATGGCAAGGTTCTACGATCTCCAATACTCATAGCACCAAAGATAGGCACAGAGATTCGGAGGCCAGAGTTACCCAGTCGCACATACTCTGCCTTGCTGCCCTCAATGGACTTCTTCAAGTGCTCCGGGAGTGGTTTGTCGGTTGCCATTTTGACAGATCTTGTAGTTCAACTCTAAACACCAAATACTCAATTGAGTCCTTCCGGTAATGTCAAGCTACAGTAGCAATTCTTCAAAAACTGAAAAAATAGTATAATGGAGGGGTAACATAAACATCTTTATACCCCCGTACCTACATCCCCCTACCTTACAAGGTGGGGTGAATACACCACCCATCAGCCATTCATTTTACACAATGGAGAATTGCGTGCCACGTTTCCTTACCAATCAAGTCATGTCTGATGGCATCACCATTGGACACAGGGAGAGGAAATCGTCCCTGTGGACTTAGTGACAGCTTTAAACCCGATGTCCTGTCGCCTAACAGACGCGACTGGTGTGTGGAGACGGGGCTTTATCTTCTGTTTTTGTTTGGTGACATCAAGGAGTCGGAGCTTTTCACGCCGAGACCGTATTCTGCATTCTGGCTGAATGTGTAATGATGGGACTCTGCGAGGGGTCGTGCAAGGGGATCTGCGACGGAGAAATTCTGAGGAGGGTTACGGGATGAGGAGGGAGACTGTGTAGGTCGCTGAAAGAAAGATGAATGGTTTGCAGTTGAACGGTAAGCTTTGTAAGCTCTTCGGCTCTTTGGATACGTCGAAATTTATCTCCTCTCACATGCATAAACCAACAACTGGTAGTAGTAAAAGATAGGTAGATTGATCAAAAAATACCCTCATTGCTTGTATGAGACAGTCGCTTGATTTAATACTAGAAATAAAGTATGACCTAAAGAAACATTCCATGGATATCATTCAGTCTGCCAATATCACGAATACTGCGGTAGCGTGTTCTTATCAACTTCACCACTTCCCTTACCATTTACGCTCTTACCAATATCAATACCAACAGAACCTTGGTATCCTTCCACAAAATTACTTATCCTCTTCACTCCTTCTGGGACCTTGAAATGTACAGGTAAAGGTGTCCAGCTTTCAGCATTATAGTCCTCCTGTACCTTTCGACAGGTCTTCAGTCCCCATTCCGTGACACCAACCATTAAACAGCTCTCGAACATGAACGCCATACTTCCTTCGCCGACCTTCATAGGCTTCAGTGGGGCGTTCGAAGCTTTATCATGTGTTCCAGCGTCTGGTCCATGTGCAGACATGATATTGTGCAGGCTGGCGCCAGCAGGTTGGAATCCACCACCAGTCTTCGCATCGTATTCACCACCGATGAGTCCCATAAACTCAGACATTGTGTTTCGATGATACCACGGTGGTCGGAAGGTATCCTCGCCCACGAGCCATCGTGGTGGAAAGATGACGAAATCTGCTATGGCTGTGCCCTTCTCTGCGGATTGTGCTGTGAGCACTGTGAAAATGCTAGGGTCGGGATGATCGTATGATATGCTACCGATCGTGTTGAACCGTCCGAGATCGTACTTGTATGGGTAGTATAGACCATGCCAAGCTACCACGTCGAAGGGTGTATGTGTCTGCTTTGCTTCAAACAGATGGCCGTCAAACTTCGAGATGACCTTGTAATCTCCAGATGTGTCCTCATCGAAAGCTGCGACCGGTGCCTGGAAATCTCTTGCATTTGCTAGACAATTCGAGCCGATTGGGCCTAATTCTGGGAGTTGGAAGTGTCCCGAGTACAGCTCCAGAATGTAACCACGAACTGGCCCTTCTGGCAGCTCAACTCTGTAGCGCACGCCTCTAGGAATGACGCAGATCTCGTTTGGTCGCACGAGTAACCATCCAAGCTCTGTTTGGATTTCCAAAACACCATGTTGTAACACAATCAAGAAATCACCATCAGCACTATAGAATGCCTCATTTTTTGGCATGGTCTTTCCAGCTGCAAAGATGAAGATCCCAATACCATGCTTCAGGATCGGATCCCCAGCTCCCGCGACCAATTTCAAGCCATGTATCCAATCTACACTCTCATCAAGGTCGAAAGGATCCCATCGTAGCTGATTGGGTATTTGGTGCATCTTCTTGCCCTCAGGGTTTGTATTGTATGTGTTCGCTTCGCGTGGTTCGAAGGGAGAATGTGCTGCTGCTGGGAGGATCCGGTATAGCCATGATTGCTGGTTCTCGTGGCGCGGAGCTGTGAATGCTGTACCTGACAGCTTTTCAGCATACAAACCGTAAGGAGGTTTTTGAGGAGAGTTTGCGCCTATAGGCAGAGCTCCAACAACGGCTTCTGATCTATGAAATTATGAGTATGTTGAGGAAACATTTCTTTAGAAAAGACAAACACAACTTACTCATGATACGAATTGAAGCCATTCTGGTATTTGTACTTTTCTGGTGTTTTAAACTTGGTTACAGGCATATTGATCGGATTGTAATGTAGTTGTCAGATTCTCAGAAGAAAGGAAAGCAGTCGAGAAGAAAGAATACTACCTTGATCTTACACCCACCTGCTTACACTCTCGCCATTTGTTATATTTACAGACGTGATCTCACTGGAGAGTTGGAAGCTTCACAACACCGAGACAAACCGATGACCAAGGAGACTGGAGATCATCGCCAAGACGCGGAAGGAGATATGGTTCACGCGGTGCAAATTCCGCCCCTATGTCTTCAGTCCAACTTCAAAAAAGCATGTGAAACTGATCCCATTCCAATGTGTTCTTGAGAAGGTTCCAAGTAGTGCTCATACTTTGCGATAGCAAATCTCCATAGATGACACGCTCTCTACAGATCTTCCCGATGCCAGATATCCACCAATCGAGGATTATCAAAACCCAGTTGTGATAATAACATGCCTTGCCAAAAAGAGCTACACCAGCGTCCATCGCTCAGATGCCAATATGAACGTTACTCTCGAGATTACCCCCACTGGGCATAGATTTTTCACATCCTTTTATCACGACGCTTCAGGCAATTCTCACAATCGTTCCGATCCGCAGTTGGACGATTACGCCACTCCATTGATGATTCATGTTTGCAATTGACACAAGTCTTAGCGATGCGGCTCTTTGGCTTTTGACCACGAGGAATAGGTGGTGATGGACCACTTGGGTGGTAGCCAATATCTGACCCGGCTGGTGCTTGAGATGGCAACTGTTGCGCCATGGCTGGGTTTGCTGCATGTGAGATGAATTTGATTGTGGTCTTTATTTGACTTCGCTTTACTGGCGGTGAGGCGAGAAGTTCGGCGTGGACAATGTCACCCTCAGACCTTACTTGGGGGCGAACTCGCTTCAGTGAACGAGATGCAACTGATTGCATGTCTTCATCGACCATCTCCTTTCCTTCCTTAGAGTCTTCTATATCGTCATGGGTTGGTGCTTTGGTCGTTGTTCTAACAATTCTAGTAGCACTTGAGAATTTGTCATATTTACTTAAGGGACTCTCTGTTCCATTGAAGCCTTTGCCTGGTATACCTTCATCTGATGTATTGCTGAAGCTAGCGTCGCAGGACGTCCTGCTATCTGTCTGTGGGGTAATTGCTACGGTATCTACTCTTTTCAATGAGCGATCAAGTGATCGTGCAGAGTGTTCAACCGTAGCTTTCTGAATGCGTGACGAACTGCGAGTAGGTTCAAAAGAGGCTGCTGTGTCTCTTCTCTCTTTTGCAGCTGCAATTTTGAGCTTTTCCTCAGCGAGTCTTTGGATCTCGGCCTCTCTTTCCTTGTTCCTGATTAGTTCTTCCTCAACTCTCTGAATTTCTGGGCTCTGGATGATTCTATTTGGATTAAGCGGATCAAAGCGAGGATAATGATTTGCGTATTCGGGACGGTTCGTCAAAGCTCGGGGAAGCGGGTTGCCGAGTAATGGAATTCGAAGGCCTTTGCTGAACGCTGGGATATCTGGATCAACATTTGGTGGCTGGGGTATTGGCGGACCAAGGCCTTTCTTCGTCTGTTTGCGCTGGATGACCCAAATAATGACTGAGTCTTCAGGAAACATCTCATTATATTTGGCAATTTTGAGATTGGCGCGACAACCTTTGGGAACCTCGATCTGATGGATAGATCTGCACTGTTCATACTTTATTTCTAGTATTAAATCAAGCGACTGTCTCATACAAGCAATGAGGGTATTTTTTGATCAATCTACCTATCTTTTACTACTACCAGTTGTTGGTTTATGCATGTGAGAG
>Ga0115847_100454_pt1 | contig 10482 bp, 6 predicted proteins | sample InSIn5SAF170_FD_83861 | JGI IMG/M metagenome (GOLD analysis project Ga0115847, IMG submission 83861)
GGCAATCGTGGCTGAAATTTTCGATAAGTAAATTTCATTCAAGTATCAGAGAAAATGATCCTCAAGGAGAGTGAAAATCGATATGTGCATTAGCTCGGTGAAGGATGTCACAACATGCTTTATTGACCTTTTAGTTGTAATGGTTTCGGGATTTAGCGGAAACTTTGCTAAATGTATTAGATTATTCATATATACTTTGGAGAAAATAGATTGTTTTTCCACTTGCGATTTTTGTTTGTCGATCCAGTGAGTAAATTTCGAGGTTTAAATAAAGAACCATGATCGAATTTTGATCGGTTTATGATACTGAAAATGATCTTAGTGGAATTTATAAGCATTTTGTGAGATAATGTTTTGCTTCGAGAGAATATGTTGAAATTTGAAGCGCTTATGTCATCCCGGAACATTGGACGGTGACAGCATCCATCGTGTTTATATCGATATCAGTGTCAAAGCGGCTTTACGTCGTCTTAGATGACTGACATTGTCAATGCACGACTTTGCCAATAAATTTTCTTTGCTGTATTCTATTTGGTGAAACGTTCCTTTTTTTTTTTGAGCGTTAAAGCACAGATATTTCAAAATGATTCAGAAACTTAGAATTCTGAAACGTCTATGTGATAAACAAAGCTGGGTTTGCATTATGTCTAATTACGATTTCCCTCCCCAAAAATAACATCTTATTCCATCTGAAATTTTCAAATAGATTTTCAAGAATCCTTAAAATCTGACATTTTGTTTGCTAATGAGGTTGCCCTTAATCGACTGTGACATCATAAACTGGAAATGCACGCATGAAAATGTAATTAGCAATGTTTCCAGAGAAGATGATGCGACGATGATAATAAAAAGGTAGAGGGCCCATTAAAATATACCAGCATGACAGAAATGAAACGAAATAAAATCTAATAATATTTTCTCATTCCTTTTTTGTTATTGCAATTATTGCGGGAATCACATCATCGTAAAAGCTTGTCTTTTTTTAACATCTTTCATTAAAAACAAAGTCGAAAAATATTTTTATTAAGAAAAAAATTTTTAAACATTTTTGTTGTTACTTATATTCGATTTCAAAACTGTTTCGCTTCGAAATGGAAATAGATAAATATATCTGCATTAAAATTGGGATTCCGTGATAAATTTCCCGAATAGAAGGAATTAACTAGAAAACAAGGAAGATCAAATTTCAGTTATGTACACAAATTGTTGTACTTCATTGTGGGAGTGTTTAATTCGATGCTGCATCTGCCTGCAAGCAAATTGCTTTGAGAAATGTTTTCCTTTTACACGCGTTTTGTCAGATTGAAGGAATGAGGCAACAGCCTCGGAGCTAGGTACTTGGCTTGATTTGATTTTCTTGTTTATCGATTCTTCTCGATGTGAAACTCGTTAGAATGAGAGGTAAATATTTAATCCGTTTCAATGGGTCGACCAAAGCGGCGCTTGGAGTTGCAGCCATTTCGATTTCGGGGGAAGAAAACATGATCCTGTTTCGAACGAAAAGCACCAAGTTTGGTGGGTAAAGAATTTCGATTCGCCTCCCAGCACTGCGCAATTTTGTTACAGGAGGAAAAGATTTGCTGTGGATCGAATCTGTCTGTGAACTTAAGCAAAAAAGCCCGGAATATAGAGAGTTTAAAGAGTCGATGGGCGAAAACGTGTGTCGTCTCCAAAGAATCCAACCGTTTTCAGATTGAGGTTAAATGTCTTCTACAGATGGAATCATCTGGCTCTGATCATGAGGGAGATTTGAAAATTAAATTTAGGTCTAACATATGCCGCTTTGATTAAAAGTATCTAAATTGAATTAGCTATCGAAATTTCGAATATAGCTTTAACAAATCCGTTTCGCTCTCTGCGGGAGTGAAAAAATTTTTTTTTTGATTTTATCTCATGAAGATTCTCTTTTGATTAAAAAGAAAAAAGAGGAAAGAAAACACTGTCATTATAACAAAGCAATATCTGTCATCTCTTCATTCTTTTCCTGTTACGTCTGATTTTTCTTGTGCAAAAGAAATACGCCTAATTTATCCGTTTTCTGGTCCGTCTGTCAAGTTTGCCGTATCGGGATATCCCGTAATTTTGAAGAGCCCCTTTAGAAAGATTTTATGCCTTTTGTTTACCAGACAATAGATATTTCGAATCCTAATTTCCGTTTTATTGTTTTAATGAACGAGGCTTTCGAATCGATTTCAGTCACTTGCTATGAAATATTGAAAATTTTAAAATTCGCTGGGCTGTCCGTCGTAAAACCTGCAATCTTTTTCCCTCTTGATCTAAACCGATATTTTTATATATTCTTTTTTTCCCGGGGGATCCGCGTTTCGCTACCTGCTCGAGTATTTCTTTATTTTTTTTTATTCGATTCACGTGCTATTTTCATCTTTAATCCAATGGTTGTAGCGGTATAGAAAATACAACCTATGTGATCGGCATTCCTCAAATAGAAAAAAAAATCTATTTTCATAAAATGTAATTTATGTTAATCAAAATTATCAAGGAGAGTGAAATAAAAACAAAACAGCCCCTCCCATATTATTTTTTTCCGTTTTTTGAGACGTTTCATGTACAACGTCATGGGAATCACAATTAATTTTTCATCTAATGTTTCGCATCACCAGACAACTCCCTAACTCCTTTTTCATAGACAATGCGTTTCAAAAAAAAAATCACAAAAAATGGCGACGGAAACATTTTATAAAAGATTGAAATGAATTTATAGCAATCAGTTGATGATAGCGTTCCGTTTACAGTTTCCGAGGATTCCAGTTTCAATTAAAAGGGTTCTCTTTTTTTATTTGTCAGCAACGGAAGCGGATTTTTTCCCCTGGTATTTGTAAGGGCAAAGGCATTCTTTCACATACTTTTATTTTTTTTTTTTGTTTAATCACGGTCCTTCTTTTTGTTTTTATTCCATTTTATATAAATAATGAATGTTTCCTCGTTAAATTATCCAAGATGTAATAACAGAGTAGAATAAATAGGATCCCATTTTTGAGGCAAACATCTCATTTACTGTTGTACTTTAATGATAGGGTTTTATTTTCCGGGCGGGGGAACTTCATCCTTCTTCGCGTGGAAAAACTTTTTCTTTTAATCGTCTTTCAGTTTTGAATTTCATACCAAGAAACGTGGAGTTTATCTCGTGCTTTACATCTTTTAATCGCGTTAAACTTTGTCGCAGGTTTCGTTAGGCTCGTAAAGGAAACGTTTTATGACGTGAGTGGTTTTTTAAGTCAAATAATGATTTGCCGTAGGTAGAAATATTGAAATTTCTCTGAGATAATTTTCTTTAGCAGTAATTTTGATGGTTTGTAATTTTCGCAAATTGTTAATTAGAATCTAGCAAAACAGACAAGAGTTCTCTGCCAAGTACCGGTCAGGTCCACCAAAACCCTAAGGATTAATTCTTTTTTGCTATTTTTCAAAGTTAAATGGCGATTTAGTGTTCGTTTTCAAGGTCGCTTTTTGACTTTGTGCTAACATCTGTTTATATCAAAATTTTATGATCTGACCTTTTTTCAAAGGGTAAAAGAATGGAGGGTCGTCAGCCATCGTCAACCCTAGTGCCGATTAAGTGTAGTTCACCTTAACTTCAAAGTGAAATTAAATTTTTTAACGATGCGAACGCTTCAGAAGTTCGAGGTCGACTGAGGGTAGCGAGGAAATGACGTTGCTTATATAGGGGGCGCCGGTGGCGCTGCTGGTAGTAGCCTTAGCAACTACATCAACAAAAAGAAGGGGGAATGATAGTTTAGTGGGACAAGGGTATATGTGAATAGCAAAACCTTCCTTTGTTGAATATCTCGAATTTTTTTTATATAAATTGCAAATCTAGTCGAAGATAAATTAATTTTGTACGTATTTTTGCCTAAAAACGCCACTGAAATCCACCGAAATATTTAGAGGATAAATAATTTAAAAACTTCAAGGTTAAATGTTTTCCACGTTCACCTTTCTTCTTACCCAAAAACCATGGAATATTATCATCCTAAAACAGGCAATATACGTGCATTGTTTAACTGAATTCCAAAAAGGATTTCCCGTTATCAGAAAACATGTCGCTCAATTATACCCGGGTCTGATGAATTCCCATTCGTTTCGCTTTTTCCCTCTCTTTCTCTCTCGCACCTCTTCATAATCGACAAAACGAATTTATTTACGGAGAATATTAAACGATTTTTCATCTTATTTTTTACAGAATGAAGCTTTGGAATCTGCGCTTAGCTCGCTTTTGGAAAAGGAAAACGATCCAGAGAAATATTCTTGCCTGTAAGTATTAATTTTATTATTTTTTTGGGGGGATAATTATTTTATTTACAAAGATCTCGCCTCGAAGCATTGTGGATTTCCAAATGGAAATGGGTTTCTCGTATTGCTTCTCGATATCGTATCCGTAAAAACAATGGTCGGACAAAAAGGGAAAAAAAGGTTTGTTATTGGATTCCCCAGCATATTTTCACTCGAAAAAGGAAACATGATTTATATGACATACCATTTATCATTAAAATCGACACGGTTTTTTAGTAGTCGAATCATTTCCCAATATTATACCCAATAAATTTCAAACAACGACCTCATCTATTAATCATATATTGCAAGATGTTACTCTAGAGTGCGGGAGTATTGTCTCCGACGGTTTCGGAAAATAAACAAACATAAATAACGAACAAGAAAATGTCCAGCTGGAAATGACTGATCCTGAAAAGGAATAAGACTAATGGTTAAACTGCGATATGAATAATACGAAGGGGAAAAAAAGAGGAAGGGAAAAGGAGGAAGTTCTAAATCCGGAATTTTCGTCTTGAGAAAAATAATTGCGATGCCACGAAAATTTTGAAAGTGTTTTCTTGTGAGAAAGAAGAGGAGGAAAATTCACGGTTCCGTGGAAATCTCTCCTTCGGGTATTTTTTTTTCCTAAAACGAATCTACAATTCTTTTATAGACTTGAACGATTGGGATGAGCTTTTTACCCTGGAATCAGTAATAAGTTAATGGATATTAATGTAAAAAATGTTTGAGTTGGGAGCCAGATTTTGATTTAAGAGTGAAATGGACGCTCAAGCTCAAAAATGGACGCTGAAGTTCCTGAAATAAGTCACTTGTACTTTGCGTTATTTCATCTGACAATCTTCCATATTTGGAAATAATCTGGATGTGGTCCCGTGTTTGATTTTGTGAATGTAAAGTGAATGCAAATTGGTGTGCGCGGCGAAGTTGCCACAGTCCAGTTATTGGATTTTAGCTGTACATTTTTATAAATGCCAGAAAAATTCAATATTAAAAATATTGAAAAAAGCTGGGCCCCGCCTTTGGAGTTGTAGCAAGGAATCTAATTTATACTTGTGCACAGAAATCATTGCGAAAGGTTCGAATCGTAATGTAATAAAAAATTCATGTACTATAATGCCACGAATTTTCTTTTTAATCCATCCCCGTTGTCTTCGATGAACTGAAAGATTCGAAAGAAAGAAAGGAAATAAAAAAAGGTAATTTTGCTGATATTCGATAAGAATGGAGTCGAATCGAAAAATAAATTCGGTTTTATTGCTTCTTTGTGTGTATGTGCGCGCGTGTTTTTCCCAGGAGTTTGATATTCTTCTGAATCACAAAATTCATGCTTTCCTTTTTTAAAATGAAATATACCTTCATAATAGCGACCAGTAAATAATTTTTTAATAATAAAATTGGTAATATTTCTAAAGTTTGCCAGTTTTATATTCGTAACTGGTTTTCTATATGGTTAAACAGATGCGGAAAACAAAAAATTCGGAAATAAAAATTGGAAACACTTTTATGATTTATTTATCTAACCGAAAAATGGGTGGAACAGGTGTTTCGTAGTCAGGAAAGGTGAAAAATGATGCTGTTCATTTTTTATGAAGGCTTAAGACGAGATGTAAAAAATTATATAAAGCTGGAAATGGTGTGAGGTATGTTTTTATAATTAAGAAGTAGTGTGTTATCCTAAACTCAGTGTTGAAACTTTTGACACCCAGATTTTCTGGTAACTTTGTTTAAAAGCTACTGGAAATTTCTCAGCCCATAAATTATTTCTGGAAATGTCTAAGAAAACAGCAAACCTATTTTCGTAGAATGTCGTTATTGTCATGTTCAACGAAGCATATCCAGAAGAGCAATAACTGTGTAGTCACCAAGGCGTTTCATTTCTATTTCTCTACCGAACGTCTCATTTAAATGATTTTAAGTGGTATATGAAATATGTAAAGGAAAGGTTTTGTTATTACATTTTTCTCTTTGATGAAATGAAAATTTTGCAAAAACGTTTGAAATTTTCTGAATTTTAAATGGTCGCTCGAGGAATTTTCTCCGGATAATTTAGAAGTCGCGATATTAAGGCGAACATTGAACTAATGTAAGAAACATGCATTTTAGTCTTTACGAATAACAAATAGCGAAGTGGAACTTCATAACCTGTTCTTTACCGCCTACTTATATTCTATTTCATCTTCACCCGACAGCTGAGTAAGAAAATACAGAATCCATTACCGTTTTAGTGATGTTAATTTATGTTGCGGGAATGACTGGATCATTTATCATTTTTCATTTACATGGAAATCTATATGATAAAAATTGAGATGTAATGATAAGTCTTTTTTCATTCGCTGTGCCGAATTCTGAGAAAAAATATTGAGAATTGAAATTTCTTGTCTCATACGGAGGATAATAATTTTTTTGATTTTTTCAATAAACAGGGAGACTCACAAAATTCAAATGGTGCATTATAATCGAGGAGCCAGCTTTCAGGTCGTGGTCATTAGCCAAATTAAAGAACCAGAGTTTTATAAAAATACTGACACAATTCTTGAATAAAAAGCTACAATGAATAAACTTCCCCTGTTTGAAAATGTGTACAAATAACTCGAGAGTGTGATACATAATGGGGTTGAAACAAGTCGTAAAACCGGTCCCATGTGGTTGATAAATAGTTAAAAGAGAATTTGCGCGCAGCAGAATTCTCGTGTGTGTTTAAGATTTCAGTAGGGTTTGTCGAATATGATTTGCTGCAGTTCATACTGTGTTGTAAGGGATCAAAGCCAGCATTGATCGTGATTAGTTCCCAAACGCCGTAGCATACAATGGAAGGAAATGAGATTTCCACGTCCGGACTTGAAATTGTCTTACGCGAAACTATTTCCTTTTCCTGTAATTTGTGAAAGGGGTCGTCCTTCGTAAGTTTATTCGAAATTTTAGGTACCCTGTTCAATCTTTTATTTTTTTTTGAAAAAATTGAAAAGAAGTTGAGGTAAATCAGTCACGGCCTGTTTCTATAAACGTAGCTGCACGGAGAATTTACGGAGCTCTGGTAGAGAGCAAAACGTCACAAAATTTCAAAGCTAAATTTTGTGTGTAACCGTTGACTTCTAGATTTTATGGCAATGATAAAAGAGTAAGCTTAAGGAATTGCAACCAGTTCAGCAAAAAATCGAAATAGGAAAAATGAGCATTTTTGAGATCTTTCCTTTAAAATTAAATAAGCAAAGTCAATAATTCACAATTTTGCTCTTGGTTACCCTCACGCATCAAGATTTCGTATTTGAAATCCAAATCTCAGGTTTTCACTATCGGCATCAACCATTAGAAGAAAATCTTTCTATTTGTGACAATTAACAAAGTTTCCTCAAGTTGATTTGAACTCAATTTTTCACCCTTCAAACAATTATTATCCCCGTAAAACGAATCTCTTGAGAGGTTATTAAAGGAAGGAAAAAAATCTTCTTTATTTTCCAGCTTTGAAAAGTTTACTCTGTCCATTTTTCTGTCTAGTTTGCCAAAGAAAAACTCAACTTATAACTCTTTCCCTTACTCAGAAATTTGATCACATTAACAGAAATCGAAGGGGAAAAAAAAGGTTTTATTTACGAAAAACGATAAGCGTGACGGAGCTTTAAGAAGTGCTTATCGAACCAAGGTTTTTGATAATAGCATTACCACCTTCCCGCTTTTGAGAGAAAATAGTTCTCTTAAAACTCCCATTTTACGCCTTCGATAATTATCTGACTTTAGATGCGTGCGTGCGTTGGCTGTGGGAGCTATGTGTGTGTGGTTTGTGTGTAATGCGGAAGTTGGAGGATCCTCGTGTGCCGCACCGAGAAATTTAAGACCGAAAAGGGGATGGTAAGGAGTCGGGAGAAAGGGAAAAAGTCAAGGTTTCTTCGGGAAAGCTTGTCAAATGCCTTTTCATTTCAACCTATTTTATTTCGCATTGTTATTTTCATTTTTTTTCCAACCTAGAAAACTCGAGATTTTCTCTTCTTTTATTTTACTTTTTTATGAGAAATGTGAATGTTTTAAGAAAATTTCTACCTTCAAAAAAATTATTTATTCGAATTTTCCCTTTTTTAAAATCAAATTTTGGCGAAGATAGGAAATGCTGATTTTTCGGCAGGATGGAGCACGTGATTCGTAATGATGATATTTCTCTGATGTAAATTACATAGCAGCGGTATTTCTTACAAGGCAAGAGACAAAAGATTTAGGACTAGATTACCTGGAAAGTTTCAGTCTGCGGTGAGTTTTGAAAGTTCGACATCTTGTCTATCCAGAGCTGAATCTAGAGGGATTAAGAAAGTTTCTTCCTAGCCATAAAACGCTTGTAACATACGGTTTGTTGCAATCGGTTAATTTAAACGATTTCCATCATCAATTCCTTGTTTTAGCTTACTATGTCCAATCTAAAGTGTATTGCAGTAAATTTTAAAGTAATGGAATACTTTGCTCTTATGGTTAATTCATCTGGATAAATGTTTTTGAATATTTTAATATGTGTATTGAATTATGAATTTAATTAAATGCTAATTAAAACGAATTTTGACTGAAAATCTGAGTGAATCATCTCGTGTGTAAACGTTCATTATGTTCCCATTGATTGTTTGTTTTTCGGTTGATTGTTAATGAATATTCGAGAAAAATGTATTTGAAATAACAATATTTGAAAGCATCAGTACAAACCTTGGGAAAAATACATTAAAATTGTAATGAAAAAGATGAACATTTCGTTATTTTTCAAAATGCTTAGAATGGAGAAATCTGCGTTGCGGTATTCCGGCCATTCCTTTTGTGAAAACATTCGCTCGTTCATATTTATTATTTCCATGATTTTTATGTCTACTCGGATAAAGGGGGAAAAGCGGTTAAGCGGTTAATTTTCAAATTCGGGAAAGAAGAAGTATTAAAAGGTTTTTGAAATAAAAAGGTTGTATTATCTAGGGAAAGTGGAAAAGGGAATATGATTATTGCATTTAAATATTTTGTGAACTCGAATGTATAACATGAAAATATGAAAAGTTTGAGTTCATTGGACACTTCGGAAGTGTGAACTTTGTTTATCACTGCGGCTATGTTCTTCCCCCTTAAACGAAAATTTTTTTGAATTAAGAAAGACAAAAAATAATTTTAGATCGAGACCTGGAATCTTTTCATCGGGCTTACTTTTCTATCAACAGTAATTGAAATCTTTTTTCGAAAACCGCGTTATATTTACGATAAGTTAATGTTGTGATATTTTGAGAAGCAAGAAGCCAACGTTTTGAACTTGGCAATCGGTATCGGTTTAGCTTACATTGATTCGTTGTAGCTTCTAGGCATTAATAATGGATTAATTTGAATAGGTTGCTTTGAGAGATAATTCCCTGCATTCGGAGATCTTAGTATTTAGAGCTGTGTAGGCAAGAGAGTGTCAAATGTATTGTTTTGTTGGCACCTTGGTTAAATGCCTCCGTAGGCCAATCTTTTATCAGGAATGCATTCACAGAAAGCTAAACTGTTAATCGAATTCACCACATGTTATTTTACGATCCCCATAACGACCAATCTGATATTCAATTGTGGTTTAAGATCGCTTCCTGTTATAAATGACTTCCCCTCTTCTCTCTTAATTTACCTATCTTTTTCATCGTCAAAGCTCTTCTAAATATCAGAGACAAAAACTCCGCGATTTATTAATGTTTGCAAATTATCATTTTCATATACTTGATATAAAAATCTTGGTTATTACTCAACATAAGAAATAAGACTGCACGGAGTCGTTTAGAAAAATGATCATTTATAAACACGACATTTTCTCGATAAATATGCATAAGGAGACGAGCGTTGAATATTTAACTACAGTACTACGCAAACAGTAATAAAGAAAAAGTTTTTGCATTAAGTCTTATTTTTTGTTTTTGGCGAAAGGCATTGCATCAGCTGATCGCTTTCAGCAGTTGTTGTGAAACCCTTTTTTTCCCGGAATATAATTCGTCTTGATTTTTTATTTAAAAGTATAATTTCAGGTTTTATTTTTTTATAAAATATAAAACAAGAGACTTTAATAATAAATCACGTTTTTTTGAAAAGTTCTTGAAAGAAAGATTTAGAAGAAAAATGTGAAACATTGGCCATATATCGTTAGACCTCTTAAATGTAGGAAACGGAGATTTAAGGAGTCTTGAAAAAGACTTGAAAAAACGTGGTAAGTTC
>Ga0115847_100456_pt1 | contig 10462 bp, 4 predicted proteins | sample InSIn5SAF170_FD_83861 | JGI IMG/M metagenome (GOLD analysis project Ga0115847, IMG submission 83861)
TATGAAATGCAGCGACATCCACGTCAACGTGCAAGACGCAGCCATGGACCGCATCCTGGCCGGCGATCTACTGAACAGGGAAGACACGAACTACCTTGCCTGGCTCCAGCGCGCATCCTCCTCAAAAGGCCACTACACGGCCAACAGCGCGGGCCAGAACTTTGACAGCTTCGCCGCCGGCTCAGCGGACCAGAAGCGCAAACAAGCCGCCGAGGAAGACACCCACGTGTCCCACGCCCTCTCCCACATGCGCGAGTCCCGCTCCAAGAAGAAGTTCGCCAAAGCACCCAAGCTAAGACGCGGCGAGGAAATCAACGCATGCAGAATCTACGGCTCCCTCGAAGGGAACAAGGTCCAGGGCGACTTCCACATCACCGCGCGGGGCCACGGCTACCTCGAGCCCGGCGGCCACAAACACCTCGACCACAGCACCTTCAATTTCAGCCACCACATCAACGAGCTCAGCTTCGGGCCCCACTACCCCAATCTGCTGAACCCGCTGGACAAGACAAGCGACAGCACCGAGAAGAATTTCTACAAGTTCCAGTACTACCTCAGCATCGTGCCCACCATCTTCACGAAACGGCGCGTGAGTACGAAGAGCGGCGCGCTCGACCCAGCGGCTATCCCGCAGCCCGCGACGCTGGATCTCACGCCGGAAGACATGAAGAGGGTGAAGAAGGGCGAGATACCGAGCCACATCGTCAACCCGCACGCCAAGAAAGACAGCAAGAGTGTCTTCACGAACCAGTACGCGGCGACGTCGCAGAGCAGGGAAGTCCCGCACCAGGTCATACCGGGCATCTTCTTCAAGTATGACATTGAGCCGATTCTGCTGATTGTGTCGGCTCAGCGGGGCGGGTTCTGGGCGTTGCTGGTGAGGCTGGTGAATGTGATTAGTGGGATCGTGGTTGGCGGTGGGTGGTGTTTTCAGCTGACGGAGTGGGGTGGGGAGGTGGTGAGGAAGAGGAGGAGGGGCATGAGTGAAGGCGTTCTGCATGGGAGGATGGGGAGTGGCGACTACAAGGATGTGAAGTTCGGTTAGGTCTCACGAGCGCGACCGTGATGGGGAAGAGGGAAGTGGATGAGTGTCTGGCTGGCTGGGCTGGCATGTTGTTGTAGTAGCACCACGATAGAATTTGCATTCAAGCTTTTCCCGCTGTGTCGACTCTTTGTTTACGCTGCAGGCTCCTTCTTGATCCTCGTCCCATCCTCAGCAGTGCTCTCAGTGGAACTAACAGTGGGTGTACCAGAATGCTCCCGGTCTCGGTCCCTCTTCTTCCGCTCCTTCTTCGGCGCTATCTCGCCGGGCTCATCCGTCATCGTCAGCGGACTCAACAGTCCTTCTCCCCTTCTCGCACTCCCTGTCGCGCTCCTCAGACGTACCCTTGCGCTGCCCGTGCTACTGACGCTGCTCCCTCGCCTCACGCGATCCTTCTTGCCATCCGCCGGGACCGTGTCCGTCGTCCCATCAAGCATGTAATTCGGAGTGCTAGACCTCGAGCTCTGCCTCGAATGCGTGCTCGAGTCCCTGAGCAGGCTGCGTCTCCTAGACGCCTTGGCCGCGGCGAGTGCGTCCTGGACCTTCTCCGCGCCAGGTGGGAGGTTGCTATTCCTCCTTGAGTCTGTTCTGTGGTGTCCAGCGTGATGGTGTCCGTGGGGATGTTTCTCCAGGTCTGCGCCGCTCTTCTTCCTGTGACTGGCGTGTGGTATGACTCTCCACGCTCCCGTCCACCACTTCCAGCCGCCGACTTCTTTCGCCTTGTTCCGCTTGTGGACTGCGACCTTTCGACGGAGGCTCGTCCGTCGCTCATTCTCGCGTTCCCAGTATTCGGAGCGGTAGGTCTCCCAGTTCTCGCGGAACTCAGAGCTGAAGTTCTTGGGTAGGAGCAGCAGGAGGAGGTGGTCGCCCGACGGACTCAGATCTTCTTCCACGATGCTACCCTGTGTCTTGCCGAGCTCGGTTTCGCTGGGTGTAGGCGGCGACTCCACGAGATGCCAGTCGCCTGAACCGTCTGCTAGGCCGGCCCAGGGGGCAAGCGCGCGGATGTAACTTATGCTTTCTTTCCAGAGGGTGCGTTTTACGACTACGACGCGGAGGTTAAAGCCTCGTATTCCACGGTTCGTGACGCTGAGCCACTTCCGCGGCCATCGTATGCCGGCCTCCCACTGCCCGGTTGCTTTGATTAGGAGTGCGGCTACGACGCCTGCGATGAAGCCTAGGCGTATTGCGGCTTCGACCACCCAGTATGGACTGCCTCCAAGCTTGCCAGAGCCATCTTCTCGCGGCCGTAGGAAGAGGAAGTAGCTGAACGTTAGATTCCAGAGGGCGAGGAGGGCGATGAAAAAGGTGTTGAGTCGGCGACGCGAGAGAAGAGTGAGGTATTGCTGGCGCAGGGAAGATTCGAGGATCAGGAGGTTGAGGTAGATCTGGGGCGGAGATGAAGGAAGGTTATCAGTGTTGATCGAGGTTGCTGTAGAAGGTTGGACAATAGTTGGGGTCGGTCGTTGGTGGTACCATGGTGGTGGTGTGTCCCGCTCAGCTGTTGGTTGAGCAACGAGGGCGTCAACTGTTTCGGCCGAGGCCTTCGCGAGGGGTGGAAGAGGCGATGGTTCGCGGACCTTGGTGCCTGGTGGTGGTGCGCCTTTGACTATCTGGTTGAGCGAGGTTTCGGTTGCCATGGTTTGATGCAGAGGAGGTCAATTTGACTATTGTTCAACAGCAGCTGTCACAGCATAATGGACAACCGGCTGGCTGGCACTCTGATACAAGCCAGACGCTATGCAGGTTATTTCGTTACAGGCAGTGTCTTGCTGAGAGGACACTTTTCCACGCTTTCTGGAACACAGTAGCGCAGGCAATGGCCGTCCTCTGCACCGCAGTTGACATCAGCGCATGTGAAATGGTGGCCAAACTTAGGCGAGGCAGATGATCTGCAGCTCGAGCCGCAAGCACGTGGAGCTTAAAACTTTGGCGTGTTCAAGAGCCTCATGGTCCAAAATACCCTTTGTCTTGGAGCTCGGAGCTTTGAGCTTCTGAACATAGACCACCAAGGAAGCCCCGGACCCAAGGCAAGAATTGAGATGCCTTAAATACAACCACGCTGCAGCAGGGATCTAATTATGTAACTTCTCGTCTTCGATTCCCTTTCCGAAGCAACCGTGACGGCAGCTATTGATGCCAAGACAGTGACGATAGGCTTGTTGATGCTCCCCGCTTAATGCTCCATCCAGGTGAGTCTGTGCCTTGATTGCGACCGCGCGAACCAATTTTTGGAAGCTGCCACGCTGCCACGCTGCAAAGATGGCGCTGTAGGTTTTCCTCTTACCATCTATTCTTTTCTTATTCTCTGCACCACCTCTTGCGTGACGGTCAAGATGGTGAAATGGGGACAGCTCTTCGGAGCCAACAACGAGCGCAGCCGGCACAGGTGGACGGAAGAAGCTAGAAGACTTCTTCCAATCAATGGCTCAGACCTTCCACCCTCAGCGATACCTGCCAAAGAGGTCACAAAGGTCGCTCTCCGACTGAAATACCAGATTGAGCAGGTCATCCCCATCGAGCTCGATGAAGCCCAAATCACCAAAGCGAACAGCCCCGTCATCACCGACAAGGTTGTCATGACCGCAAAACATGCTGGAGGAGATGAACACAAGTCATGCGTGGTCTACTGCCTTCTGGTTGCCAAGAGGTGGTTCATGAAACAGTCGATGCTCGAGCTCTGGGACAGCGACCTTCACGATGCGAGAGCGGTAGCATGCGAGATCATTGCGAAATGCATCATTGAGGCAGAAGAAGACCAAGACTACCTCATGCGGAAGATCCTCCTTGAGCGCTACTCTATCGTGAAGGACGGCGAGGAGACGGAGCCAGCCAACGTGATCGAAAGAGCCGTTGACATGCACGCCTTGACTGTCATTGGCTCCTCCGGCTATCAAAAGACTGTTAAGTACCTCTGGCACGGCTGGATCGTCCAAGACGACAAAGACGCCGGCCACTTTGTAGAGTATAAGCACCGGGGCAGCACAGACTACTGGCTACACTTCGACGCAGACCGCATGAGGACGCCACTCTACCAAAACGGCGTGCAGATCTTCATGTCGATATTGTATCTCGTTCTCTACACCGAATGTGTCAACACCGTCAACGAGGACGGCGACCTCGACGTCGTCGAAGCCATTCTCTACGTTATGACCCTGGGCTTTATAGCCGATGAGTTTTCCAAGTTCTGGAAAGTAGGTCGCTATTACTTCGGTTTCTGGAACGCTTTCAACGGCACTCTCTATGTTCTACTCACCACATCCTTCGTCATCCGTATGATTGCATTAGCTCACACAGACGACTCACACGACGATCCGAACCGAGGCCACGGCTTGCAGCGTTCCGAACTCAACAAGCTAGGCTACCACTTCTTCGCCTTTTCCGCCCCCATGTTCTGGATGCGTCTCCTCCTCTACCTCGATGTCTTCCGCTTCTTCGGCGCCATGCTTGTCGTCCTGAAGGTCATGATGCGCGAATCGCTTATTTTCTTCGCCCTCCTCATCGTCGTGTGCATCGGCTTTCTGCAGGCATTCGTCGGTTTGAACCAGGCAGAGGGGAACGATAGCATTTCTACCTTCATCTTCGAGTCTATGATAAAGGCCATTCTGACTTCGCCGGAGTTCGACGGCTTCGACGACTATGCTCACCCCTTCGGCATAATTCTATACTACATCTTCAGTTTTGTCGTCATGGTTATTCTGCTGAACATTTTGATTGCCCTGTACAATTCTGCCTACGAGGATATCACGGAGAACGCCATCGATGAGTACATGGCGCTCTTTGCCCAGAAGACAATGCGTTTCGTCCGCGCACCGGATGAGAACGTTTTCATCGCACCATTCAATCTCATCGAGATCTTCGGGATGATTGTGCCGTTCGAATGGTGGCTGCCAGACCATAAATACGAACGCCTGAATCACTATGTCATGTCTGTGATCTACTCACCGTTGCTGCTGCTTACAGCCCTCTACGAGACCCACGAAGCGAAGCGTGTCAGATTCAACAGAAAGCGAGGCGATGATGATGATGATACAATTGAAGAGTGGGAGCAGATGAATGGAGAGATAGACTTTGAGGCAGAAGGTTGGGCGAAGACTGTTGAGAGGACGAGACCGAATGTCGAGGTAGATGGCGATATCATTGAGATCAGAAAGCTCCAAGAAGAGGTTCGAGATCTCAAAGACATTGTGAAGAGGATGGTTAGTGTCGAACCAAACGGCCAGGCGAATGACTAGGGGTCGCCGAAGTTGGCCGCATTGGTTGGTGACCGAGTTGGCAGCACCATTGGCGGGCTTGAAGGCGGAGGTGGTGCCAGGTCTGGGTTCATGTCTTATGTGCCGGGGTTTGGTAGACCATCGTCTCCGCCTCCTCGAGCTCGAAGCCCTTAATTTCTCACGCAAGCCTTTTGGGTCTGGGTATACTTAGCTTGCTTCTGGCGAACGACAGCAGCATGGCGCTGGGTGGCTGCACTTTCTTTGTTGCTCTATACTCGTATAGTTTAAGCAATTCTTGCTCTAGAACTCGAACACGCTGCTTCGCCTGTAATATCACAGTTACCTAGCTACTGTCGCCGGGCACACAGACAGGTCTTTTGCTTTGTTGTAGTATCAAATAGTTTATGACAAGCACGGCCGTAACGACCTCCTTAGAGCTTTGGCAAGCATCTCTTGCAACCATCCCCTTTTTGAGGTGCTCACACGTGACCGTGTTTCGTTCATCATGCTGTATGCAACTTCGTTCTTGCATTTTCTCATTGTAGCGTCAGTATAGATGCTCAACGAGACCCCACGCCAAGCTCACGAGAGGTACCATTTGCTGAGCTTTTAGTCTCTTAGGCCCGCGGTGAGTGAAAGAGAGTGAAGGTTACATGCTTCTTAACCTCAAACCACGCGTCGCCAGTCTGACAAGACCAACATGAGAACCTATCATCCTGCATTGCGGTATTTTTTCTCACACACCACAAAAACCTAAGGCTTTACCGTATGGCTCGCACAGCTGGCAGTCGCCCAGCATTCGCACTGCCTAAGAATTGTGCCATTGTCAAAGGAGGTCGAGACCAGTTCTGGGATGTGAAGTTCTATCCTTACCTTGTCGAAAGAGATGACCCTACCATTCTTGCTATCGTCGGTAGCTTCCTGGTCCTCGTGTGTCAGTTGACCGCCGAAGAATCTTCACGCCTACGGATTATCGCGACCTACGACAGAGACGAAGAGAAGCAGGACAACATTAATTCGATCAATTGCTGTACATGGTGCTATGTTGAGCAGGATGACCCCTTACTCGCCGTTGCGGGTGAAACCGGTCATGTACAGATCATCAAGCCGATGACGGGCGAGCTGTTGTACACGCTGGTCGGACATGGCGTCGGAACTATCAATGATCTTGCAACGCATCCACTGTATCCTTGGATCATTGCAAGTGCATCCATAGATGGGAGCATTCGGATCTGGGACCTTCGCCGCGCTGCTGACAGGGCATTATCCACCTGTGTTGTCATATGCGGGCACAGTCTCGCACACAAAGAGGGCCTCTTGAGCATTAGCTGGCACGACTGCGGCCGCTATTTGGTATCCGGAGGATTCGATCACAAAACCTGCGTTTGGACTGTGCCCGATTTTAACCCTCAATCTTCGTTTTGGCATGAAATTTCGAAAGAGGGTCGAAAGCGCAGCTCGGATGAGGTACGGATCATTTACTATCCTCACTTCATTAGCGCAGCTATACATGCGGAGTATGTGGACGCAGTCGTGTTCTGGGACGATTTTATCCTGTCAAAGGCTGCTAAAGAGCATAAGATTGTTCTTTGGAAAATGACTGGGTTCGACTCGGGGCTTCCTCCACCACCAGCTTCTACGGCTCCGAAGTCTCAGGAGCATCTCGAGACTCGAAATGGCTTCATGCGGTCTGCCAGAATGAACCTCGATGACGATATTTTCGATGACGACGACGACGAAGAAGGGTTGAGCACGATGAAGGCGCCATTCAGCAGGCTACTTGAATTTAAGAACGAGCACTCTACCTTGTTCTACATGCGGTTCGGCCTCTTACGACCAAATCTGCTTTTCCCAGAACTACATACTGTTCTGTCGGCTGGAGATACTTTCTCAAAGCTTCGACACTGGGACCTTGAAAGGCTGATTGCAGGGTATGGCACTGAAGCACAACCGCCGACTTCTGGTGTGGCGGCGCGGAAGAGCACAGGCGCTCCAAGGCCGATCAGCAAAGATTCATCGGCCTCGTCACGCGAGCCTTCTACAGCTTTTAGTGTCTCAGAAGATCACCGTGAAGCCTCTACAGGAGCGACAAGCTTATCATCAGAACAACTGCGCCTTGAGCAAGGCCAACGCCAGCGAAACCGGGAAAAGTACTCGTTGCACGATTTCGAAAAGGGACTCCAGCACCACGCGCAGAATGATGAAAGCAGCGATTTCAGAGAATTCAGGGTCCGGGGAGTCGCATGGAGTGTTTGTGGCCGCTGGTGCGTTGCCGTTGGCGAAGCTCCAATACATGGTCGAGGTGGTATGCTCCAAGGTGTGATCCAAATTGTTGAGCGCTGATATCCTGATGTTGTCGTCAATACATCAATGCAAGCGAAAGCATGATTAAAGCCGTGCGCATCTACGCTTGCGAACATCGAGGCTCCCTTTTTCACACCAGCGCAATTTGGACAGTCACGCGAGCATGCCGTCGGGCCAAGAACATTGCTTCAGCCAACGAGCTGCGGGGTTTGCTTGTGCCTGCAACAGCCTGCATGAAATAATCACAATAGGCGATCCAAACACGCTGCGACGCGTGCACGCGGCGTGTGCTTAGGCGCTACAGAGTTTCATTCCAAGCCCAAATTGGCCCATTACCAAGAAGCGAACATCAAAAGTCCTCCACAAGACTGGTCCACCATTACCGGTCACAAAACAAATAATACCCGTACTTGTAGCATATGCCCGTGTCGATGCACTGAGAACCTGTCCGGAGCAGCCCTGCTTCGTATACTTGAGTAGAAACATGGAGACAGATGCGACATCAGCGCCGGCGCAAGATGCCAAGTTTTCACGATATCTAAACGTTCGAAAAGCGGCAGCGCGCGACGAGGGAAATGCGCCGCCAGTCCCTGAGAGCCCTCCGACTTTAGGTCTGAATCAGCAAGACAAGGGTCAAATCAACAGAGCGCCTTCTCGCTATCGAAGACCGGCAGCTTCAAGGCAGCATGACGTCCCTCTTCCGGCCAAGGCCAACGTTGCGCTGCCGACAAGCTCGCATGCAAGTCCGCCGACGAGCAGGCCAAAACCAATACCTGGAGCAACAACTTCCGCCAGCCCCCTGAACCTTGTCGCGCAACCTGCACAAGAAAGAGTCAACCAAGTACATACGTCCCCTCGACTCATTGAGGAAACACCAAGGAATACAGACGCACCACACAACGCCGCCCGAAGGACAGCACGACAGAGGAGCAAGACAACTTCAACACCCAGGGAAGACAGGCCAGCAGCAGCCCGGAGTTCTTACGATCAAGCCCGTGAGGAAGCACGCTTGATACTCGAAGGAGAATACGATCGATTACGCAGGCTGAAGCAGCAGCAGGAACGGTCTGAAAAAGAGCGCAGGAACAGAGCAGAAGCAAAGCTAGCCGAACAGAAAGCTGAGCAAGCTAGAGTCGAAAGAGCAAATGCTGAAGAAGAGGCGAGGAGAAGAGAACAGGAACAGGAACTAAAGCCATCCAGAACAAGAAAATGGACTATAGGCAACTCGAGCAGTCATAGTCCTTCGCCCGTGTCAGCACCTCAGTCACCCCTCGCGTTGCAGAGATTACAGCTTGCCCAAGAATCTTCAAGCCGGAAGGCATGGCAGAATGACCGTAGACCTTGGACTGAAGATACACCAGTCAGCTCACCTCACTCGCCCGTAGCACAAGTTGCTGATCGCCCGACACTCAAGCAACGTGTACGCCAACATACACATTCTCGACCTAGAGAACCTCAAACATCGCATTCAGCTGAGCTAAAGGCAGGCGACGGACCTCCGAAGACAGCAGTCAATGGGCCAGCGCAGACCCTTGATGCTCCCATTTCAGCCGTCAACGCTGGTGAGAGAAGAGTTCAGGTTCGGTTCGAAAAGTCGAAGATCACTCTCCCCGTCACGCCCTCTACTACTGTCAAAGATCTGCTCAATTCTGCTTCGATCATCATGTCGCAGCCAATCAATCCTCGAACGTCAGTTTTGGTCGAGACATACTATCCACTGGGTCTGGAGCGTCCACTCAGGCGATACGAGCACATTAGGGATGTAATGAACTCGTGGGACAGCGACACCCAGAACTACCTGATGATCATGCCACACTCTGAATGCGCTGCGGTGGGACTTGAACACAAAGACGCGCCTGCAGAACAGCCATCGCATACCATGCTACACATGTACCACTCGCAGAAGCCCGGCAAATGGGAAAAGCATTGGATGATACTCAAGGAAGAGGGTCAAGTCACAGCTTCGACCAAGGAGAACGACGCCAATGCCACCAATGTCTTTCATCTATCCGACTTTGACGTGTACATGCCAACCAAGAAGCAGGTAAAGAAGCTTAGACCACCAAAGAAGATCTGTTTTGCGATCAAGAGTCAGCAGCGCTCTATCATGTTCGAGAGCACTGAGAACTTTGTACACTTCTTTGCGACCAACGATAAAGCTATTGCTGATCGATGGTATAGCGCTGTCCAAGCGTGGCGAAGCTGGTACCTTGTCAACGTCCTTGGAGAAGGAGCTGCATCAAAGCCAGCTTCCGAGGCTGTCCCTATCGCACCGCCCATGCACCAGCACATTTCGCCGCGACGATCGACATCAAACCCGAGAGACTCAATACCATATCAACTTGGCACTTTCCAGCCTCTACTGGGTTTCAGTGCTGAAGCCTTTGCGTATGGCGAAAACCCCGAGGCCCGAAAGCAGCCATTGCCAAGCGCAACAACTAGTCCTCAACGCTCAAAGACACTAGTCGGCCGCGCTCGCAACAAGTCCGTCACAGATACCAAGGGGTCCGGTCTAGAGCGGCATGTCACCACAAAACGTCCGACATCAGCCCAGCACCGGTGAACGCATCTTCTGTGTTCTCGACGATGCCGGGATTAAGGTTCTCGTTTGCAAATCTCTTCGTGCTCGGCTTGCTAGATAGGAGACCCTTGCCTGTGAATGCATTGTCTGAATTCTCGAAGTGTGCTATGTTCTCTTCTGCTTGTACTTTCTTGACACTAAATGCTCGTGCTAGCAGGCCTGTGCCTGTAAAGGCTGCGTCTGTACTGCTTGGTGCGACTGGCACGTGTTGAGGTTCCTCGTGGTGATGTTTGTGCTGTGATGAAGTTGTCGGACGTTTTGTGGTGACATGCCGCTCTAGACCGGACCCCTTGGTATCTGTGACGGACTTGTTGCGAGCGC
>Ga0115847_100458_pt1 | contig 10460 bp, 6 predicted proteins | sample InSIn5SAF170_FD_83861 | JGI IMG/M metagenome (GOLD analysis project Ga0115847, IMG submission 83861)
ATCTGTTAATTACACGATTGTAATTTACGGTAATTTACATTCCAGCAGGTGCCGTTGAGTTGCTGTTCCTGGTGAGCCTTCAGCTACCTTTTGCTTGATGCGAAGGACTACTTGATAGCTCAATACAAGGGTTCGAATGCTCATCGGAAGTTGAAAAAAGGTCATAAAGTGGATTTCTTCCCTTCCACCTCTCCGCCGCCTTTCCCATCCATCACGCACTTGTCTTTTAGACAACCGTCTGCCATTTGACATGTGAGGCCACCGTTGCCTCTATCTTGTACCCTGTGTGCTGCATACGGTGCAACACCGTCCAATGCAACTTTGGTCCTGGTTCTTCAACCCCACGATACGCACCCAGATTCATCCCGAATCTTTCAGAAAATGGAGCATTTGTTACTGGCACACGATAATTAACTGGCAATACCTCCAGTATCCACCAGGAAGGGGCTTGCAAAAGCTGATCGTTCAATGGAGACATTGCATCGAAGAAATCCTCGACCTGTTCTGGGGTCCAATCTTCATCTGTATGACCCTTAAGATGGAAGAATGCTTCTCCGCTTTCACGTTTGTCAATCGGAACGAGCTTGGATCGACGAGTGGACCTCGGCGGAAGACCCTTTTCGTACTTTTCCAGGAGTGAGGGTGGTGGTGCATGCGTTGGTGCGCTGTACCGCTTGTACTTTGGCCACAGCATGTGCACATCAAGACCGTGCTCGGCGAGGACCGCGGTTTTGAACAGGATCCCGGTGTTACACTCGAAGGCCTGGCGTATCATCCATCGCAACGGTATTTGAGCTAGCTTGTGCCGCTCGACGTTCGAGACCGCGCCGCCCCCGATATCGGCGTGCGCGCCCACGAACCAGACTTCTAGTACGTCGGTCTCAAACGGTGTCTCGCTTGCTGTGAGCCGCTTGCGCTCTTCGTCAGAGAGGTTTTGATGAATGAGCTTCCCTTGTCTTGATTGAGGAGCTACTTTCGGCGGAGGTGCATCGCGCTGATCTGACTGTGTGGACAGGGGAGTCTTGTTTTCCGGAGATTCAATCTCCATCTTGATGTCGGACCAGTCCTTCTCTTCGTGTCGACAAACCTTGAATTTAACACGTCGTTCATCCAATGCCATTGCATGCCTAAAATACCGAGGTTTGTTCGTCGGCGTGCTACTCAAAGGCAATTGTCTGGGGATGATACCCACGCTGGCCACACTGTCGAAGCAGCCGAGGAAGTAGACAGAAACGTCGATCGAGAACGTCTTTTTGAATGCAGCGCTCTGCTTCCATCCATCGCGCGACTCGTCCTTGTAGAATTGGTAGGCAAAAGAGATCTGCTGAATGTTCCGGGGCGGCAATAGTCCGACTTTGTGAATCATGCCAGCTAGACAACGAGCGGTATATGCTCCTCGAGAAAAGCCGAAAATGCAAATCCGGTCACCCTCCGTGTAGGTGTGCATCAAGAAATGGTATGCATCTCTCACGTGTAGCCCGAGGCTCGACCCCACCGCCATGTCCATCGCAGCACTCAAGCCGCCGCTGAGTCCGCCAGGGCCATAGGTACCGACTCCTGCTTGATAGTAAGTCATCTGACGCATGTCATCCTTCTTGAGCGCACTGATCAGATGGACGATATTGCTGTTATCGTTATCAAATTTATCACCTGTTCCATCCAGACAGACGACAATGGTACGACCTGTTGAATCTTGCTTTTCAGAGTCTAGGACGGCTGGCGTGTGCTTTGGCAGGTGAATTGGATTTGGCGATAAGTCACTACCTGCTTCTGCCTCTGGCGCTTCCAGTCCTGTTGACAGCTGGACATTGAAACCGCTTTCGGATGGTTGCATCGGATATACTTGACGGCGGGAGGATGTGCTTTTTGGCACACGTTCGTCATATCCTCGGCTCCGGTCTGCAAGCATCTCGCGGATGTGCTCTGGTTCTTTTTCTGGTGTCTGCGGTGGTGTTATAGGATTGCCCTTATTTGCTGCATGACTTATCTTTTCTGAAGGCTCAGAGGATGAGACCCCATCAACCTCTGGTTGCGAAGCAATTGAAGAAGGTTCTGCTCCGTCGGCAGTGCCAGCTCGAGGATCTGCTGTTGAGACGGCGGTAGATTGTGTAACGCCGTGAACCCGATGTGAAGGCATCTTATCGGTATCCTCCTTCGATGATGTTTCAAGAGATGATTGAGTGAGACCTTCGGAAGGTGTCTGCAAGGGGTATTTGCAACGACGCCATCGGTGCTCTTCGGCAGCATCCATCATTGTACTGGCACCTTTACTGCACGGCTCTATTTTCAAAATGTCCAAATCGCTAAGTGTTGCGTGAAGACTTACGAACGAATTGTTGTTATCAGCAAAGGCAAAGTTAAAGATCATCACAGGTTGGCTGCATCGCAAAAAGAACGAACGAAAGCGATTGCAGGTGGAGAACCGCGTCATGGACATGCACGATCTCGAGGCACATGATGTATTGCTTGTACTTCACTCAACAACTCACACCTCGATCGACTTGATTAACTGGCGGTGTGCATGAATTCTCAGCTCCCCCACCCACATAGACGCCATCGATGTGGGGAGCTGAGAAGTTTGAACTACCAAGTCTGGTCCGAGACCAATCTAATTTGGGGCTCGGCTATTCCGTCACAGATCAGCACCGATCGGCATGAGTGTTGAACTGCTGGATGAACTGCTGATGAACTGCTGATCTGCCGGTCCGCGTTGATGAATGCATGGATCGGCACCACAATGGATCGTACCATGCCGATCCATGAATTGCTGAGTTGCGATTCGCGCATTTGTCATTGCTTCACTGGAATCATTGCATGACGCATGCTCTGAGCTGCCATTTTTTGGTTCTGTTAACATCTACGTGAAACCATCATTACCCCTCTGGTGCCTATGACTGGTTTGAATCTTTTTGTTTTAAAAATTGACTGATTATATCTGAAATAACAAGGTTGAGAAAGGCTGTTGAAACTGAATCGCAATCATGGCTAGTGCACTGAAAACATTGATGCAAATGGTGTGGCGTGGCGCCCCGACTGCGCCAGATGGTAAAACCGACTTGGATGCCAGCGGAGCCGTGTATTGAGCTATCAAGTAGTCCTTCGCATCAAGCAAAAGGTAGCTGAAGGCTCACCAGGAACAGCAACTCAACGGCACCTGCTGGAATGTAAATTACCGTAAATTACAATCGTGTAATTAACAGATCCTCATCCCTACTTGAGTTACAATTACGTTCAAGGCGTGCCGCGTCGCTTTATGTCGTCATCGAAACACATAACTGCTCGGATTCGCAAGTACCTCCCACCCGGGTCAAGGGTAAAGCTACTGTAATCGGCAGGTTCGGTGAGCACCCCGTGGAAATTCGCACACTATTTTCAGTGTATTCAGTGCACGCTTAACCAACCTTTCACCTACGATACGTTATGCGAAATTGGTCTTTAGTATTATCTTAATCGCTGAAATAAGACTAGTATAATACTTCTGCTATATATATATCTAATAGAAACGAGTAATTAAGCGCACGTATAAGGTAGCTACTAGTAGAATTATTTTAGATAGATAGCTATTACTAGGTATAAGTATAGCTATATAGTAAGGTAGCTACGCTATATAGCTATAGGCTTAAGGTATAGGTTAATATAAAGAGTATTAATATATTATTTCGTATAGATTAATAGAATTTACGTATATATAAGACTAGGATAATATAATTTTAGATATTTATATAAGTATATCTAGGTAAATAGATATAATAAACTTTTTATTATTAAGATATATACTTTAGTATACGTACGTAAAGCGGCTATAATTAATCCTACTAGTTATACTAAAAATTATATACGTAGAGTACTAATTTCTATAGGATACTTACCGAACCTACCGATTATAGTATCTATTTATCTATTTAAGAAAAGAAGAGTTTTAGTACGACACCGGGTACTCTTATAGTAAATAACCCAATAACTGGATTTTAGTATTTTTATTACTATTATAACTACCTATTTACTATTATAATTATCTAGTCTAGTATTAGTAATAGCTATACCTATACCGTAATATCTATACTATAAACGTAAGAGGGTAATAGATTTCTATAGACTATTCTCTTTAGCCTTCTCGCGTATACCTATTATCGAGAAGATAACTTACTATAGTTCTAATGCTATTCCTTAGTATTATAGATTACCTTACTATATATAACCTTAGAAGGTAAATACTAGCTATACCTTTTAGTCTGAATTCGCCGATAGATAACTCTATGCGTGATCTTCAGTCTACCCGAACTGATCAACGGAAGCAGCAGACCGCGGGCAATCCCTTCGGCAATGGTTGACGTTGTCGTTGCTTCCATTATTATGGTCGCCTGACTCAGATAACATTGATATCTTCCGACTGTTTCGACCAGGTGACTATTGTGGACCTGCAGAAATCAATTCGTTTGACGAGCTCCTCGAAGCCCCAATCCACTTATAACGATCTAGTGAGCGAAAGAGCTAGTCGACATAAGGATGTGACATAGGTCAGCTAGACTGAGACGGATGAATAATCCTACACTTTCACCATTCGAACTTTCAAGAGCTCAAGGATGTCACATTTTGGTATTAATACTCCGTTCCCGATCTTATATTATCGTGACTGTTCTTTTCTTCAAATATAGATAACCTTCATCTCCATGACGAACATGTATTTGCTTACTGTAATGACCAACGCGAACATATTGAGTGTCTGAAGAGACATGCGTGCCGCTCTTCTTTGCTGGTGCAAGGATGAGTGCCTCCGTAACTTCATGTCTTACATTTTCACCTTTCCACCAAGGGTTAATACGTTTGGCATCGATGGCCTCTGCAGCGCCCACTAGACAAAGATATTCACGCATCTCGTGCTGAGCGAGTCCTTCATCAGGACTGAATGTAAATGTAGTCGCAAACGCGCGGTTATTTATAGAGTCCACAAAGCATGTGTATGTCGACGGTTCAAACTCCATTGCCGTCAAGTTCTCGGGTAAGACCAAGGTATCAAAGTTATCTTCCATCAGTAGCATATCAAAATGGAAGCTTTCCTGTAGATGACGACTTTGCTTCAACACAAGCGCACGACACGATCCTGCTTCTATTATTATGGCATTCGAGAGCAATCTTCCGATACCTGGCGTACTTCCTTCTTCCAGATCAGGTTCTTTCACAAGCCGAATATGGCCTGTCTTTGCAATACCACTAGCACTGCTACCAGCCTGTACTCCTTCAACACTAACCCACGACCAAGTAGGTCCACAACCTGGTACGGGTCGAAAGGATGGGGCACCATTACCTTGTTTTCCGTCGACGATTTTCCAAAAAAGCTGTTCCAAAAACTGACGACGCCATAAGCCTGCCACATACACGTTATCATAGACATCCTGTATTAATGCCGCCAAACCTTCAATAGCGATAAGTCTGTCAGTTGTAAATGTGAGCGCAGCTTTCGTGTAGGCTGCTAGGACAGCGTCCCATGTGGGAGATACCCTGTCGAATACATCCAGGTCAGATTCTATGCTAATGGGTGACATATCTTCAGTGCGAGTCTCCGATTGTGTCTCCTCTGAGCCTGTAGGATCTGTGACTCTTATTGTTTCTGAATCGATGATAGAATTTGCGGATTCTGAGTCCGATGCATTCCAGTTAAACCGTCCTGTCTCTTCATCAATGGGAGTATCCGACAATGTGCGGAAGTCGTTATGATCTTTCATTGGTGTAATCTGGCTGCTGAGAGGAGAGTTATCTGGCGGTAGGCTAATTGCGAGTGCCGAGATATCTGAATTGCTTTCACCATCTGACCCCTTGTCCCACCGCTGACCAGTCTCCAGCTCATTCAGTAATACCACCAAGCCTTGTCTACCACTGTCGTAATAATCAGGATCCACAGGATGCAAACCAGCTGGGAATGCTTCGCAAGCGGTCACCTCCCGGCATTGCCAGAATAGCTGGGAGGAAGCATATAGCAGTTTGCGAGGTGAAAGAATACGCTCCTGTACCACCCATCCTCGCATTCCCAGCCTTGCCTCTAGAACGTCTCGATACCACAAGTCTTCGAAAAAGACACGGCACAAAACAGGTTTGCCTGGATTTGCGCTGCGCCAGTGACAATTACATACAGCGGGACCAATACTTTGTCGGGTCCGAGGGAAAAAGCAACCCTCAGAACCGTCTTTCGCAGCAGTAGCACTAATGTTGCAATAGGCATGTAAGTACACTTTGCCCATTTCTGCCGATTCTTGTAACCAGTCGGCTTTCGAATCTTGTATTATGCATAGAGAATCGATCCATAAGTAGCGTTCTCCGAGACTTTTGCACACTTCAATGGTTTGTTGAAATGTCAATGACAGCTCATGGAGAGGAATCATCTTGCGCAGGGAATCGATATTAGACGACAACAAGCGAAAGACAATTTCGTTACCCCAGCTGTGGCTCAAGGTAAGATATCGGCCATGTGCAGGAAGTTCTTCGCGGAGCAAAAGCGCTGGATTGTTGCTCGTTCCACCGTTCAGATCCAGAACGCGACTCGGCCACCATGATTCTTCTTCGTTCTTCAGTTTACAGAGTTTATGCTTCAATAGGCACTCGGATAACCAAGCAGAAGCGCGAATCATGGCTTGATCTGAGCCCGTATGGGAGCCTACCTCAATGAACCGCTGCTTTTCGTCGTCATCTAATGATTGCAATGGTTATCACATGATCTCTCCTCGAGCTTCATCCAAGGAACATACCTGATACTTCTCGTGCCAAGAACTTTACCGGAAATGGTGGGCCTCTTTGAAAATGTCCTGGATCTTCATCCGCGGGAAAGAAGCCAAATTTGACATGGGGTTGGCCGTCTGAGTCGTCTCCGTAGGTAAGGTAATATTTGAGAAATGGACTACTATTCTTATATTTTTCAAACGTAATCTCCGCGCCGTCGTCAGCGCGTTGTATTTCGGAAAAGACAATCTGACAAACGTAGCATTGATTTTGAACGGCCTTAAGAAACGAGTTTAGTGTCGCATGATGTGAGAACCAGAAATTTCCCTCGATATTCCTTTCATTACGGCCAATATTGATACATTCTTTACAGAGTTTTGCCATTTCAACCTGATCTTGACGTCCAATGGCATGTAAACTAATCAAATTATTGGAACATCTCAATGTTTTGTATTTCGTGTACTTCACATCTCTCTAAATCACAGGAGGTCATGAAGGACCGTACAGGATCTACGCGAAGTTTCAAGCATGAAATTCAACTCTACGTACTGGCGCGCCGTATCATCAAAAGTAAGGCAAACATCCCTGGTCAGGAGTCTGAACATTCCTCGGCAAAGAAGTAGAAGTGGCCACCCAGTCACGGTTCCGCAGTTTTCCCAGCTTGAAACTATGGCGGAAAGAGCCTAGCGTGAATATGATATTTGTTCGTTAGATGATCTAGGTAGTTCCCGAAACTTAGGAGGGGTAAGGCACGCAACACCTCCGGATAGATATGAGCAGGTGCTGATGCAATTTAGTGGCGAGTTTACAAAGTACCCAGCAATAATACCAAGAAAGGGCAACGTCGTTTGGTAATCAATCCACAAGTTAAAGTTATAATATACAAATCGTACACTACAGTCGACTGACGAACCCACTTCTATCAAGCTTGACCAAATAATCCTTAGTGATATCTTTGACAGAGACCGTCCCCGCCAGACCCATGCACAGCTTGAACTCATCGCTCAGTAGCCGCAAGCACAACTCCACTCCCTGCTGACCCCCATACGCAAGTCCCCATAACACTGGCCGGCCAAGCCAAACAAAGTCAGCGCCTAAAGCTATCGCCTTAAAGATGTCGGTGCCATGCCTTATACCACCGTCTACATGCACAGGAATCTTGCCCGCTATAGCAGCCACAACCTCCGGCAAAGCATCGAGCGTTGCAAGTGCGCCATTCAATTGTCGTCCACCATGATTGGATACCACGACACCATCACAGCCGTAGTGAAGCGCGAGCTGGGCGTCTTCCGCAGTGGCTATACCTTTTACCCATACCTGCATTTCATCCCCGCATTCTTTCCTTAGCCACTCGATGTCTCTTTCCCAGCTCAAAGTCGGATTAGCGGCGTGGCTGTGGAATGTTATGGGTCCGGTGGGAGCAACTCTCTTGCCGCTGTCGCTGTACCCAGGCGCGCTTGATGATGTAGAAGATGACGTCTTTGAACTCTCCACATTTGAGCTCGAGGAGCTGCCCCCGGCCGCGCCATCCATCACGCTGACGCTTGCGTCCGAATTGGTATCTTCCGTGAAGTTTGCAATTTTCAGGTGCTTTGGGAGCTTGAACTGGTTCCGAATCTCGAGGTTACGTCGACCAAGCACGGGAGTGTCAACGGTGAGGAAGACGGCTTTGTAGCCTGCGGCTTTTGCCCGCCGGAGCAGCTTGCGGGAATGGTTGCGCTCTTCGAACAGGTAGAGTTGGAGGACGTGAGGGGTAGGACCGCAAGCCTCGGCCACATCTTCAAGTGTTGTGGTTGCAAAAGAAGAAAGGCCCATGGTAATGCCCGCACTGCGGCAAGCTCTGGCGGTGGCTAGCTCGCCGTCTGAGTGCGCCAGGCATTGCATTGCTGTTGGTGCGACGCCTAGGGGTATGGCGTTCTTGAAACCGAAGATCATGGAAGATGTGTCCAAGTTTGAGATGTCTCTTAATACTCGAGGCCTTATGCGGTATTTGGTGTATGCGTGAATATTCTCGGCAAGCGTTGATCCAGAGTCAGCTCCTTCGTTGTAATAATCGCGTGTCTGCTTATCCATAATCTGTTCGGCATGTTGCTGGAGCTCGGTAATTGTGAGGCAATTCAGGTCGTGTGCCGGTTGACCTTTTGCGGGACTGGCCATGATCAGCAGGAGGAGAGAAGGCGTCAAGTGCGAGACTGGTTGGAAATTGCGACGTGATAGGGTATTGGAAAGTCATGGCGAATTTGTATACACGGAGGGTTGCGATGAGTAGATGTGCGGGCGATACAGGGTAATAATGATGGCATTTTGGAAGAAGTGCCGAGGATGAGTAGTCGCTTATGTAATGTAGATTATTGGCTCCTTTTTCGGTATCTTAAATCTTATTTTATCTGCTTCGTACCTCGCTGCCGCTCGTGGTCCATGTTCTGAATACTCGAACGAACATTCCGGGTGGATAATATCTCGCTGCAACGTAGTCAGACGAAGTCAGGCTCCTATCGAACTACATCCATTCATACATCACCATTAATTTAGAGCTATAGTGTTCCCAGCACGTGGGGAAATAGAAATCGAGGATCACGGGTTTTACCCTTTTGGAGCTACCGTATGCCGTCCATTGGGCGACGCCTCACTGGTGTTCCTCTCGTTCATGTACCTAAGATTGCTTTCGGGTCTGTTTCTGATCGAGCCTTACGTGTCCCTCGGTGGAAGTCCAACCTGTAACATAGCCATGGTGCCAAGTTACACGAGCAGGATCATTGGTCTTCTGAAGTAATCGCTTTGCTTAGGATTCGTAAGAACCGCAGTTACAGGAGATGCACAGCCCGTAACGAGTACATGGCGCACGCATGAAGACATTGCTGATGAGCTTCAGCATTCGTACTGCCATATATTGCATTAATACTGAACCGGTGTGGCACTTCTTTGTACGTAGGGATCTTCTTGTTTATTGTCATATCAAATACCGTTGCGATGGATGATACGCCAGGCCTTCGAGTGTAACACCGGGATCCTGTTCAAAACCGCGGTCCTCGCCGAGCACGGTCTTGATGTGCACATGCTGTGGCCAAAGTACAAGCGGTACAGCGCACCAACGCATGCACCACCACCCTCACTCCTGGAAAAGTACGAAAAGGGTCTTCCGCCGAGGTCCACTCGTCGATCCAAGCTCGTTCCGATTGACAAACGTGAAAGCGGAGAAGCATTCTTCCATCTTAAGGGTCATACAGATGAAGATTGGACCCCAGAACAGGTCGAGGATTTCTTCGATGCAATGTCTCCATTGAACGATCAGCTTTTGCAAGCCCCTTCCTGGTGGATACTGGAGGTATTGCCAGTTAATTATCGTGTGCCAGTAACAAATGCTCCATTTTCTGAAAGATTCGGGATGAATCTGGGTGCGTATCGTGGGGTTGAAGAACCAGGACCAAAGTTGCATTGGACGGTGTTGCACCGTATGCAGCACACAGGGTACAAGATAGAGGCAACGGTGGCCTCACATGTCAAATGGCAGACGGTTGTCTAAAAGACAAGTGCGTGATGGATGGGAAAGGCGGCGGAGAGGTGGAAGGGAAGAAATCCACTTTATGACCTTTTTTCAACTTCCGATGAGCATTCGAACCCTTGTATTGAGCTATCAAGTAGTCCTTCGCATCAAGCAAAAGGTAGCTGAAGGCTCACCAGGAACAGCAACTCAACGGCACCTGCTGGAATGTAAATTACCGTAAATTACAATCGTGTAATTAACAGAT
>Ga0115847_100460_pt1 | contig 10448 bp, 7 predicted proteins | sample InSIn5SAF170_FD_83861 | JGI IMG/M metagenome (GOLD analysis project Ga0115847, IMG submission 83861)
ATGATCGCTCAGTGCCAGCGCCTGGTGCGGACTTGGTCCACTTCTTGGTCTTGGGGGAGAACCAGTTGTCGCCCTGTCATGTGATGTTAGCAATTGACGTACAAATTGAGTGAGTTTCGCAACTGCTGACACAATGCAACAGTCGATCACGGCAAGTCCACCCTCACCGACTCGCTGGTCCAGCGCGCCGGTATCATCTCGGCCGCAAAGGCTGGTGAGGCCCGATTCACAGATACCCGTGCCGACGAGCAGGAGCGTGGTGTCACCATCAAGTCGACCGCCATCTCCCTGTACGCCACCCTCAAGGACGAGGAGGATCTGAAGGATATCCCCGTCAAGACCGAGAAGAACGACTTCTTGATCAACTTGATCGACTCGCCAGGTCACGTCGATTTCTCATCCGAGGTCACGGCTGCTCTCCGTGTCACTGATGGTGCTCTCGTCGTCGTCGACACCGTCGAAGGTGTGTGCGTGCAGACCGAGACCGTGCTGCGACAGGCTCTTGGTGAGCGTATCAAGCCTGTTGTCATCATCAACAAGGTCGATCGTGCTCTCCTCGAACTGCAGCTCGAGAAGGAAGATCTGTACCAGAACTTCTCGCGTGTCATTGAGTCCGTGAACGTCGTCATTGCCACCTACTACGACAAAGCCCTCGGTGATGTCCAGGTCTACCCAGACAAGGGCACCATTGCTTTCGGCTCTGGTCTTCACGGCTGGGCCTTCACAGTCCGCCAATTCGCTTCGCGATACAGCAAGAAGTTTGGCGTCGACAAGAACAAGATGATGGCTCGTCTCTGGGTATGCAAAAACTCACTCAATTTGTACGTCAATTGCTAACATCACATGACAGGGCGACAACTGGTTCTCCCCCAAGACCAAGAAGTGGACCAAGTCCGCACCAGGCGATGGCACTGAGCGATCATTCAACCAGTTCATCCTCGACCCAATCTTCCGCATCTTCAACGCTGTCATGAACTTCAAGAAGGACGAGATCCCAACTCTCCTTGAGAAGCTCGAGATCAAGCTTACCAGCGACGAGAAGGACCTCGAGGGCAAGCAACTCCTGAAGGTTGTCATGCGCAAGTTCTTGCCTGCTGCTGATGCTCTTCTTGAGATGATGATTCTCCACCTGCCATCTCCACTTACTGCTCAGCGATACCGCATGGAGACTCTGTACGAGGGTCCTCCAGATGATGAAGCTGCCATTGGTATCCGTGACTGCGATCCAAAGGGTCCACTCATGTGCTACATCTCCAAGATGGTGCCGACCTCCGATAAGGGTCGATTCTATGCTTTTGGTCGTGTCTTCTCTGGTACCATCCGCTCTGGTCTCAAGGTCCGCATTCAGGGCCCTCACTACACCCCTGGCAAGAAGGATGACTTGTTCATCAAGGCCGTCCAGCGTACCATTCTCATGATGGGTCGCTTCATCGAGCCAATTGAAGATGTGCCAGCCGGTAACATTCTTGGTCTCGTTGGTATCGATCAGTTCTTGCTCAAGTCTGGTACCCTTACCACCTCTGAGACTGCCCACAACTTGAAGGTCATGAAGTTCTCCGTCTCGCCTGTCGTCCAGCGATCTGTCGAGGTCAAGAACGCCAACGATCTGCCCAAGCTCGTCGAAGGTCTCAAGCGTCTGTCCAAGTCCGATCCATGCGTGTTGACCTACATCAACGAGTCTGGTGACCACATTGTCGCCGGTGCTGGTGAGCTGCATCTCGAAATTTGCCTGAAGGATCTCGAGGAGGATCACGCCGGTGTCCCGCTCCGCATTTCGGATCCAGTCGTTTCGTACCGTGAGTCTGTTGGTGGCAATTCATCGATAGTTGCTCTGTCCAAGTCGCCCAACAAGCACAACCGTCTGTACGTCACTGCTACTCCTCTCGCCGAGGAAGTGTCGAAGGACATCGAGGCCGGCAAGATTGGCCCACGTGACGACTTCAAGGCTCGCGCCCGTATCCTGGCCGACGAGCACGGCTGGGATGTTACCGATGCCCGTAAGATCTGGTGCTTCGGTCCAGACACCACTGGTGCCAACATCCTTGTCGACCAGACCAAGGCTGTGCAGTACCTCAACGAAATCAAGGATTCTGTCGTTTCTGGTTTCCAGTGGGCTACTCGTGAGGGTCCAATCGCCGAAGAGCCAATGCGCTCAACGCGCTTCAACATCCAGGATGTCACCCTGCACGCTGATGCCATTCATCGTGGTGGTGGACAGATCATCCCAACTGCCCGTCGCGTCCTCTACGCTGCCATGCTCTTGGCCGAGCCATCCATCCTCGAGCCCGTCTACCTTGTCGAGATCCAGGTGCCTGAGCAGGCCATGGGTGGTATCTACGGTGTGCTCACCAGGAGACGTGGTCACGTCTTCGAGGAGGCTCAGCGTCCAGGTACTCCTCTGTACAACATCAAGGCCTACCTTCCCGTCAACGAGTCTTTCGGTTTCGTCGCCGATCTGCGATCAAATACCGCCGGCCAGGCCTTCCCACAGTCCGTGTTCGACCATTGGCAAATCCTGCCAGGCAGCCCAACCGACAAGACCACCAAGGCCGGTGGCATTGTCGAGGGTATCCGTACCAAGAAGGGTATCAAGCCAGATGTGCCAGCATACACCGAGGTAAGAGTTTGCGTTCTAGACAAGATTTTTCAGCTACTAATTTCTGCCCACAGTACTACGACAAGTTGTAAGCGTGCTCGCTTCAGCTGCCGCCGGCCTTCGACATGCACCCGTAGACGACGTAGATTCCCACGATACACACAAAAGTGCCGCTTTCATTGCGCGGGCAAGTGAGGGATGGCGATCATGCAGATGAGAGTTTGATCGGATGATGAATTGATGATTGGAGATGGAAAATGCATGCATGATCAGGACCGAGGGCATCAAAGGGAGCTTACTCTCCTTTCATTTGTAGATTTGTGTTTTTGCTAGAACGAAGTTTTTATGATTTTTCTTCTTCAATTGTGGTTCCGAGCTCACAGCCTTTCCATCGAATGAATATGCTCTTGGAGGCAAATTCCCTTTGAAGCAGTGACATCACTCTCACTTGACAAGTACAGCAAAACTGGCGCGAATCGACCTTCACACTTCTATTGAAACACAACGAACTGTGCGATTGGAAGATCAGGTATTGAAGAGAACGGAACAGCAGGTTTGTGGTGGGTGATGTGGAAAATGAAAGAATGTACATGCCTACTGGTGATTTTGGAAGACCTTTATCCGGCCATCTTGAAGCGACAGGAGTAAAGACTGACTTGCGATTGAAAGGAAGGTTCCTCTTCTGATGATCTTCAACAGTTCCAGTTTGGACTCCATTCATCTCATGTTGAGCTAACTATGCATGAACATTTTTCACTCTACCTGGTATGGGAAATGTAGCCAACTATAGGCTCACAGCTCTCGATGTAGAGAATGCCCGTATAATATCCGCAGACCAGGAACAACAGGTAAAGAGTGAGGTTTGTCTCTATTCCTTCATGTCTACCATCGCCTGTCATCTCTCCGGCCGTACCGATCGTCCCTTGGATACATTCTCGAGCTCGGCGGTGGCGATGTCCTTCTTCTATACGGCTCCCTATCCCGGTCCCTCCTATCATCTCCCTCCCTATCCCCTCTCGGCGCCATAGGCGGTAGCCCTCTAGGTCCGCTCGGCGCAGACGGCGCATTCCTCATCTCTGTATCGGCTCCATTGCGCATCTTGCCCGCCGCTGATGAAGCAGCGGGAGTCTTGAGGTCCGCCTCGGCTTGCTCGGAACTTCCGTCCTTGGGGATGTAGAGTGTATGGTGCTCGGTGACCTCGACAGTGGAGATCTGGTGATAGGGACGGCGCAGCAGATCCTCGTCCCTGGCGCGCGCGGCGTCAAGGACAAAGCGTACGACTTCCTTAACTTGCGATGGGTCGTCTGGATTTGTTTGTTCAGCCGAGGTAGGTGATGTAGGCGAGGTAGGCGAAGTTCCTCCATGGCCATTTGCGCGGCCTGGCGAGGAGAGCAGGAATGCGGGAGGTGGGGAGAGCGGCTTGCCGAGCTCGATGTCCTTCTCCTCAACCATGATCTTCTCGTTTTCCTTGGGGCTGGTCTTTTTCCGTCGTTCTGTCTCCCTGTTGGCTGGTGTGCGTGGGGTGCCCATCAAAGTAGGCGTTGATTTGGCGTCGGTGTGGTGAGGTGAAGTTGTGGGTGAGGATGAAGGTAGTGCTTCTTGCATGTAGGTGTACCGATCATAGCCTTTCGACTTCATCTCGGAACGCAATGTGGTGCTGACTCGCATAAAGTCGTTAATGTTGTACTTCGATCCTGCCGCTGTGATTGCATGATGATTGAGGTACAGCTCGATGAGATCGAACAGTGTTTCTGCGAGCCGGTTAGCTGTCATGGCGAACGACAGGCGGCATTGAAATGAACTCTTACCAAGGACCTCTTGACGAGTCGTACCAACGCGGGTATACACATCATCCGCAGGAACATAGGTGTCAGCTTGCACAAACCTGGAAGCCATCTCTATGCAAGCCAAAGCCAATGTCTGCCTCGTCTGCTTCAGCACAGCAAGCGTTCGATACAGATCCAGCGCCACAGCCATAGCAACTTTCACAACCTTCTCGTCGCTTCCCATTTCGACCATCAGACCCGCCAACAGTTCACCGCCGTTCCGCGCTCGGAAGTCGAAGGCAACAATCTCGAGCAGATATCTCTCGAGGTTGATCATGAGCTTTGCTTGATTCTCGAAAATCTCATCATCGGGCGTGAGCTGCTCTTCTGGTGAAAGCGTTGTGTTTCGAAAAGCGCAGAGGATTTCTTTAGATTTCTTCGGTGTTTCTTCTGCTTTTGAAGCGAGCCACAGCGAAGCGAGTGCCGCGTCCTGTTTCATGGTATTCAGCGCTATATTCAGCACAATGTTGCGTTCAAAATGTGGATGATAATGCAAAGGAAGAGAGGCGATTAGAATTTGAACGTATGCGGACTCATAAAACAGATTGTATGAGAGATAACACTCACCCTGAAGTCGTATCGGCTAGCAGCATCGTCTTCGGCGCCTTTCGTGGCAACATGGTATCGATAACGCATGAAAAACACGCAAGCAGTGCCGTATGTTTTCATGGGCCTAGTCTTTGTAAGTTTCAATCTTCGTACTGCGCACATACCGTACTTACATTCTCAAAGCTCGGCGACCTGCCTCAATGACTTGTATCCCTTGTAATCGACCTTGGACATCCCGCTCGTCCATCATACCTGCAGCTTCGAGATCATGCTGGAAAAGGTACTGACTTGCAACGACTATCTTGCTCTTATCTGGAGCAGGTGCATCGACTAGTGGTGGCTCTGGTTCAACTCCTCGTAGTTTGATGCCCGCATTGCGCGGAATCAGGATGCCTGGACTCATATTTGCAGTCGAAAAAGGAAAAGTGACTGCCTCCGAGTTGGCAAAACCCTTGCTCTGGGCGACTTCTAACGATTGGAGGCTATCGTAAGTGTGAAGTTGCCCACTGATTGAGGGTCTTTCCGCCCAAGATTGGAATGCGCCTAGTGGATCTGGTTGTGGTGTTGTGGGCGGTGGTGGGAGAAGATGCGCACCCTTCTTCAGTAACTCCGCAATAGAGTCCGGAGATAGACCTGCTTCGTCCCTCAGACGCTCGGTGATGCGGTTGATGAGGCTCTGATGAAGATACGAAGCACGATCGGGATGCAAAGTGGGATTCGCTTGCCCGTGCTGAGGTGCTGCAGCTTGAACGGACGGGTGATAAACCGTACTTATGCGCTTTCCAGGTTCGTCATATGCTCCGTCGAACGGGACGAGTTCGTTTCGATCAGAGGAACCTTTGAAATGGTCGTCCGAAGTATAGATCCTCGAGATTCGTCCTTCAATGTGTGGCAAGAGATCCAACTTTTCTCCTCCAAGATCAATAGGTTCACTTCCTGATTTCCTACTCAGCACGACATTTGCAGATAGTCGGCCATCGTCTTCACCTGCCCTATGTCGTACGTCACGGTGTGGATGAACCACGTCTGCGCGCAGAGATCCATCTGGAGATGCTGGAGCGCGTGCGAGCCAATCAGGTGGGGACATGGCTTGGCGATCCTTTCGCTGGCCGCCGTCAGGTTTCTTGCCGTTCTTGCTGCGCGTTTTCTTCTTCTTGCCGACCATTATGAATGTAATTGAGCCGAAATGGAGACTCGTAAAAGGTGGTCGAGAACTGTCTTAGGCCTGTTGTTGTCACAGTTGTTGCGGGTGACGACACAGGCAACTAGCCTTGCGGCATCACACAGGGCTACCTCTGCAAGTATCCAGTGTCAATTGACTACAAAAGCTAAGGCAGTAAATTTCAGAGGAAAGGTCAAAGCTGTGCGGATGTTCTAGGTTCGAAGTCGATTGTGAAGAAGTTGGTATGGTGGTGGTGGAAGGTGAAAACGGGATTCAAGTGAAAGACACCACACCCACAACACCGTAAGACTCTGAACATGGGAATAACTCTTGTCATTCGCCCTCTCCTCACACCACTAATTCTACACAGGCTTTGATGCCGCTCCAAATAGTCTAATCAGTACAGAATATCTCCGTGCATTGCATCTCTGCAGGGAGATGTGAAAAGCATTAAATTGCTACGACATATTGTGTAGCCAGACAAATAATCCGCCCATAGGTCTCAAGACTTTTTATGCATGCCGCCGTAAGCACAAGAACCCCAGCAAGCAGTGGAAAGTGAAGCCTTGCTCATCGAACGCCATGGTATGATGGAAGTGTCGCCAGGTTTGGCACGTAAAATTAGTTGAGCTTTACTAAAACGCTCAAGGCAGCGATTGGAATCAGCTGTCGCTCCCGCTCGCATCGTCTTGGACAAAATCCTCCACTCGTAGTCTCTTCGTCCTGTGTTGTCCGCCCTCGCCCTCGAGCTCATCAATCCGCCGTTTCGCATCGTCCAGCTCACTTCGTAACTGCTCCTTCTCCTGCCTCTCCGCTTCGTACTGCTGCTGCCTCTCAGCAAGCAGAGCCTCCAATTCTGCGACTCTCCCTCTGAACAAGTCGTTGATCACCTCAAGCTCGGAAACCCTGGTCTTGATGGCAGTGAAGTCCTGTGGCGAGTCAAGATGCCCATTCACGTGACCTACTTGACCGCCATTTGCAAGTAGCGAGGATGTTGATGCACCGCCTGGCGAGTTGGCACGGAAGGAGAACTGGGGAATAGATGGAGAAGGACCATAACCTTCGCTGCCACCTGGGATTTGGATGACCTGGTCAAACATATGCTGTGGTGCGATGTTGTGGCTGCCTAAGCCTGGAGTACCGGCTCGTGACAGTGGTGAGTTCGTGGATGAGTCTGTGCTGGCCGACAGCGGTTGCGCATGGTGAGGACGGTGTTCTGGGTTCAACTGCGAGAGGCCTGGGTGGCTGGCGGCCAGCGATACCTGCTGCACGCGAGCATCGGCGCCGCTCAAAACACCCGAGTCGCTGCCGATCCTCTTGCCGCCCCTGCCCGGTGCCTTCACGCGGTTCCTGCTCTTGATGACATCGGTCTTCAGGCTAATTGGGCGAGGTTTGCCGTGCAGTTTCAGGAAAAGACCACACGCGTTGCACAGGACGCTGCCGTTCTCGTCGCGGCGCCATAGCGGGGTTGTCGAGGTCGAGCAGTTTTGGCAAACGGGCTGGACATTGTTAGGGAGACTGGCCGACATGGTGACATTTATCGCATATCGCAGGGCGACTTGTTATCGATAACGAGGAGAAACGGGAGCTGTAAGAAGGAAAAAGTGCGAATGACGAGTGGTGTGTTTGTGCGGTGCATCTTGATTGGTGCAGGATTGCAGGGGGGTTTTGGTTGTGCGAATTTGGGTGGGCAGAAACGCCTTCTAGCAAACGGGCAAGACAATGGAATCTCAAACTCACAGGAGCAGCACCAAGTCCACCAGGAGTTGCTGAGGGAGACGGTGTGTAGCTGAGGAAGTTCATCGCGCCGGGCTGTGGAGTGTGAGATCTGTGCATCAACAGTCAGCAAACTTTGAGCACTCCAACGCGCATCACCATGAATCACTCTAATCGCGAGTTGACGGGCACGTACAGGTGTCGTTCGGGAGGTGGCGTGTTGGCAGCAATGCTGGCCAGAGCACTCAAGCCTGGCAATTGCACATTCTGCCTCGCGGCCACCTCGTAGTAGCCACTGCTCAGACTGCGCGTGCTGGCCGTGCTAAGTCTCGAACTGGGCCGGGATATGTTCAGGCCAATGGACGGCAGAGAAGGTCGTTCGTCTGATGGAGGACTAGGTCGTAACGATTGGGCGTGGATGGATGGTGTGTGGTGGATGTCCAGGCCCATGGGGCGTTGATGGATGAGTGTTGAAGCCGTGGTGGAAAAGAGTGGAACGAGAGACGCGTGGAACGACGTCTCTCTACTTCAGGATCTCAGAGTATACAAGTGCACAATATGCAATGTCTTGGGACTAAATGAATGGCTGCCGTCTGCTCTCAAAGCTGGGACGACTGAAGACGACTGGGTGTGTCGTAGGTAGTTTCTCAAACGAGTGGCTAGACCTCTGCTTGTCACAGTCAGAGAGTCTTGATGGTGGTTAACGAGCGTGAATTACAATTAGAGTTCAAGTGCAAAGTACTGTAGAAAAAAGATCGAGGAAATCGTGTGGGTGAACGGCAAGGGAGTGTGCCCTGGCTTGGTGGATATAAGGGGATGATAACAAGCGCCATCCTTATCCCGCCCATGCATCCCTGGCATCGCGCGCTGGAAATTGGACAACTCGCATTATTTTGCATGCTTGTGCGTTGCAGGTCGTGCTGGCATTCATATGATTGCACCTGTCGACCTGTCTCCGCGCGTGCATGCTTGCTCTGTCCATAGCTGCAGAATGATGCAGCTTTCCTCTCGTCAAGAAACATTCCTCAAGCTACATGACTCTGACCACGACATTTCGAAACAATCGATCCTCCCCACAGGGAGCTTATTGAAAAGCAATGAACGACACACTGACTCTTGCTCCCGTAAGGCTTATCGATTTCTTCCATCTCTTCCCATCGTGGTTGGCCATCCACCGGAAAGAGTTTAGATCCCCCCTGAACAGGTGAGCCAGATGGCGCAATATAACAGCGGCTGTGGCTTGGAATATCCAACGTCTGGCGTTTTTGATTGTCCACAATTGGATCGCTTGCGAGATGAGGCTCTCGGAACGTGGGAGTCTGGCGCATCGTCATCAAACGCGTCTTGATGGCGGCTATTGGTGAGTGCGCTTAGCTTTGGGTAGTATTAAGCGCGAAGGGGGCCAGATTTCTGCGCTCATGCATCTGATCTGAGCGCAGGAGCTGCACCCGAGGGAGAGACCGAGATTGGGCTTTCGTATTGGCCCCCCCGACGATTCAATGAAGCATCGTGGGAGCACGGCTTACAACGGGAATTCAGGAGAGCGATCTTGATATTACTGCTAGCCCCAATCAGTGGGCGGGTACGAATCTGCTCCTCAACAGACTTTCTGGACCGTGTCCGCGGTTTTGCGCAAACACTGCCAGTATGTGTAAATCACAATTGCATCATGCATGCGCGGCCAGCGACTCCGTCGATAGTCCTCTGTTCTGGAACTGCAAATGGACGCCGCGTTTAATCGATTTGGACCTGTCGAGTGTTCTCGGAGACTTGTGCCTGCAACCGCGCGGACCAGCCGCCTGTACGGCTATTGTAGCATCCTATTTGACTCAAGATGAAGAACTTCATTTGACGCTGCATATGGTGGAGCAAAACCTCGGAATCTTAGGTACTTGTACTTACCAGACAGTACTCGGTAGGCGTGCAGCTGCTGCAGAAGTTCATTGAGCGATGTATCACTGCCACGCCAGTGGAGATTATTGGTGCTTACTCTTGGACCGCAGTCTCTCTATGTTGGCGAGTTCTTCCAATGATACGTGCACCAGGGATGTCCAGGCCCAATGTCACCTCTACTTCCCGTCCAATTTGGATGACGATGATTTCCACAACCTCAGAGGTCCACGACCTGTCAATAACACCGCATCGATGGAACAGAGAGCAATCTGCCGCCAGCTACATTGAAAACTAAGAGCATCTGGCCCACTTCACATACTAGACATTAACCGAAGTCGCATAAGAGTCTCCTGTGACCCAAGAGTGAAACAGCTTCTCTGGGACAATGAAAAGTCTATCATGAGCAAGTTTGGAAGGGCAAACACTCTGGCATCAGTGACTCCTGTAAGTCCACTCGCAACCAGCCGGTCCGGAGCAGATGATCAAAAGACGTGACACCGAAGACTACGCGGCGCGTCGTCGCTATGGCGATACACGGCAACGAGAATCAAAACATCGCGATTATCATTTAGATAGCTTCCACTGGCAATGAACCTGACTTTCGTCTCTCCATCAACGAGTTGGCTCAACATCTCACTTCAACACTCGAACTTCTGACAATTCTCGACACTTCATTTCGTAGTCTTCTCGTTACACGGTAGCAAAA
>Ga0115847_100461_pt1 | contig 10439 bp, 9 predicted proteins | sample InSIn5SAF170_FD_83861 | JGI IMG/M metagenome (GOLD analysis project Ga0115847, IMG submission 83861)
TATCTCCGCTATCCGTTTAACTGGTAAAAACGATCCGAGTGTATTTGAAGAATGTGAGACGCTGATGATTTTTGTCTTATCACTTATTAGGCTCTCAAATTTCTCCATGTCTAACTCACCAGAAGCAGTAATAGATGCTGCCACCAGCTTCGCTCCTGACTGGTGACAAGCCATCTGCCAGGGTATAATGTTAGAGTGATGCTCTAAAACGGTTATTAGAACTTCATCATTTGGTTTTAATAAAGCCTTTCCGAAACCATTTGCTACCAGGTTGATAGCTTCTGTACAGCTTTTTACAAAAACAACTTCTTTTGAATCTCTGGCGTTTATTAGTTTAGCAACTTTTGACCGGGTTTCTTCCATTTTTTCAGTCATCAGCTTGCTCATGGAATGGTTTTCGTCTGGTTTCCCAAATTTTGAAGTATAAAGCTCGATCAGCTTGTCAATCATAAGCTGAGGTTTGTAACTCGTTGCCGCACTACCCAGATAGATATATGGTTTGCCGTTAAGACGCTGCTTAAGCATAGGGAATTCAGCTCGGATACTTTCTATATCCAAACCCTGATTTTTCCCTGTAGCGAACAACTCTGCCTGCTCTGGTGCTGTTAAAGTTTCCATGGTGCTAGTTTCTAAAGAAATAAGTTTTAAAGGGGGAATGTCTGCTGCATTATTTGCCTCTTAGGCACATGCAACGAAGGGTTCGATTGTATTTTTCCTTCTTCGGGGTTTGCTTTTTTATTTATTGCGTCTAATTTGTGTATTACGATTGCAAGCCGCTCTGTTGATAGTAACTGTTTAAGCTCTTTTTTCATTTTCACAGGTTGATATCGATTTATGTGAATTTATCAAACACTGCGCCATGAAGGAAGATAAGTGGGTTGTAGCGGGTTTTGGGCGCGAAAACGCGTATTAACCACTTTCTAAAAGATGCGAAAGCGTAAAAATACGAAGCCCCGGGCTTTTAATACCAGGGCCAGTAATACAGTTTCCAGAGCTACTAAAATGAGGTTTGAAGGAAATACAATACAGAATAGAGGCCTGTTTAGCTTGCTTTAATCCTCTCGTTTTGCCCGGAGCGGTGCATACGAGTAGTTTCTTTTTGGTCTTGTATTCGCTTTGCTTTTTAAATCCGGATTCTTATCTCGCGTTTGCTGGTAGGTAAATTCTATAATACAACCTTTGCAGGAGGCATCTTTTGCGTTTTCTTCTGATGGGCCGGAGGTTACAGAGCTGCTGTCTGTGGCCAGGTAGATTTTTGAGCCTTCCGGTGAAAGGGTAATATCGCGGTAGCGCACTTTCGAGTTGAAGTAATTAATGGTATCTCCGATTATACCTTCACCTTTTGGTTGCAGTTTTAAGCGGATTAATTTGCCGTTTTTTAAGGTAGGAACTAATAAAGAATTTGCCCATCCGGGGATGGCTTTAGAAGTGTACACCTCGATACTGCTTGGCGCTTCTGCTGCCCATTCTGGCTTTTTCGGGTCGTTCGCCACTGTTCGGGCGAAAATAGATTTAAGTGAATCTGGAGAGATGACGCAAATTGCTTTAATCGGGTCGCGGTATGCTGTTCCAATTCTGGCCGCGTTAGTATTCTCGCTCGTAATAAGAGGATAGGTGGTATGCCAGAGACCGGGTAAACTTTTGTGTTCTGATACTCCGGCAGCGTATCCGTTGTAGTTATTATCGTTATATCCAATTACCAGTGGGTGACCATAATTTTTCCCTTTTTCCAGGAGGTTGACTTCCTCATCACCGAAAGGGCCGTGTTCCGATGAATAAAGGCGCTCTACACCGTCAACTAACCCAAAAGCCAGACCCTGTGCATTTCTATGGCCATAACTCCATACACCGCTTTGACGTTTGGCATTGAATGGGTTGTCATTTGGAATCCATCTATCATACTTGTCTTTATCGCCATCCGGTTCTAGGTTAAATCGTAACACCTTACCTTCATACTTGTCAATAGTTTGAGCATAATTTATTCGACCCGCGTTTTCGTGTTGGCCTGCACCCATTTCTCCCATAGTATAAAATAAGTAGGACTTACCATCTACGCGGCCGATTGTCACTCGTCCCGAATTATGGTCGCTGCTCTGCGGGATAGAATCACAAAGAATAGAAGGGTTGATAAGCTTTTGGTCTTTCGAATTATATTCATATCGTACCAGGCGGGACGTGTAAAAGCAGCCGCCGAAATTGTCTGCACAGCCTGTACTGTCTTTTGTCGCTCCAGCAAAATTGTAGATATAACAAACATAGACGTACGGTTTTCCCTTTAGCAATTGCGGGTGCAGGGCCATTCCCATCAAACCGCCTTGGGGCCATTTCTTCCCCTTATCAATTTCGTCGGGGATAATGTCATATCGCGGAAAGTTTCTCTGGGTGGTTAAATCCAACAAAACCGTTTTTGCCCCGGTTGATACATCTATCTTACTTACGCGATAGCCTTTTGCTTCGGTTACCCACAACTTTCCGTCTGGTCCGTAGGTTATTTCCCATGGATCGCTTAATCCTCGGGCAACCACCCGCCGTTTAAAGGTTTCTCCCCGGGCACCTGAAACAGTTTGTGCTTGTATTTGCCGGGTAAAAGCGCTGATGAAAACAAATAAGAAAATTAAATTTTTCATAAGTAAGATAAGGCTAACAACAGAAATTTCAACATAACCACTTTTGGAATGTTTCAAAAAAGAAAGCAAAAGACCTCGTGAAACGTGTTGAAATAAAGCTTGGAAAAAGAAAATTTAAATTATCACTTATTTCACTTCTCGGTGTTGTAGAACTATGTATATATTATTCAAAAGGAATGGAGCGCGGCGGCTTTTTAAAAAATACGCCCAATTAGAGGAGATGAATGCGGAAATAAACCTAGGACATAATGAAAAATTTCCCGGTAATAATCAGTTTCATTATGACATGCAAAATAAAGTTGTTCATATTCTCAATCCGAGATTAAGCATGAGCGATTGTCAGGAGCAGCTTTTAGCATCTGCTTGCGTGGAGGCAGAAGTTTCTGAAGGCAGAATAGCGACGATGAGTAGGTAGGTTGGTCTAAATCGATGTTTCGAATTCAGAGTGCGTATCTGTGCTAATACAGCCTTCCTTGTTGTTCACCTTAGCGGATTGAAGGATTTTTGGCAATTAATTGATTTTCTGACGGAGAGCTTTTTAACTACGCAATTCTGATATTGTGCACGCGTGCTAAAATCCCGCAAGTGGCAAAGTAAACCAAAAGGTACTTCCTTTTTCGGGCTCGCTTTCTACACCTATCTCCCCTTCGTGCAGTTTTATTATTTCAGAAGAAATATATAAACCTAAACCCAGCCCGGCATATTGAATCGAGCTTGTATCTATTTGATAATACCGTTGGAACAGATAAGGGATTTTTTCTGCTGCTATTCCAATTCCCTGGTCCTTTACAGAAAGCTTTACCTTGTCTCCGACCTTTTCAACACGGAGTTGAACAAGAGTTTGCGGTTTAGAGTATTTAGCAGCATTATTTACAAAGTTCGTTATCACTTGGGAGATGCGAAGTTCATCAGCTTGAACCACTATATCCTGCAGTCCCTGTATTTCTAACGTGTGTGAACCTAAAACTTCTACTTGTTCAGCACACTCTTTAGCTACCTTATAAAGATTAATAGATGTTTTACTTAGAGATAGCTGTCCTTGTTCAATCTTAGCAGTATTCAGTAATCGATTCACTAAAAGACTTAATTTTTTCAGACTGGTATTGGAATTTTCAAGAAGCCTGGGGATGGAACTAGCTGCGGGGTCTTTTCCATAAACTTGTTTTAACATCTGCAGGGAAGCCGATAAGGTAGTCAACGGAGTTTTTAGCTCGTGGCTAGCAACCCCGATAAATTCGTCTTTTTTCTTTTCAGCCTCTATTCGATGTTCGATCTCTAATTGTGCTTCTTCATACAGCCGCGCGTTTTCTAACGTGAGTGCAATTCGGTTTGCAAAGTCTTTCGCAAAATTCAAATCCTCTTCATCGTAATGTTTGCCCACTGTAGTTGATAGGAAATTAATACTTCCGGTTATCCTTTCTCTGACAAACATGGGCACCACAATAGAGGATTGTAAGTTCATGGCTTTGAGAAGAACTACCTGCTCTTTATCGGTAATAGATGCTTCTAATATTTTATCTGTTACAAACGGGACGAATGCAGCTTCACCTGTTCTTAGTATTGAAGCAGTGTAGCTATTGTCATCTACAGTTACGGGGTTTTGTTTTCTCTGCTCGTAGGCGAAGTTGGTATACTGAGGGTCTTCGTTTTTAACAAACAGTAAATCGATGTTTTTACCGTTTATTACACTTATGGTAAACCAATCTGCAAATTTTGGTACCACAAGTTCTGAAATTTTCTCAAGCGCTTTTTCTGTCTCCAGCGCGTGAGACAGCTCTGCACCCGCCTTATTCAAAAACTCTAGTAAAGTTTGTCGTTTTTTCTTAACCGTAATATCCCTTACATATGCGAGTCTGCATTTTCTGCTCAGGAAGATAAAAGGAAAAGAAGTTACTTCAACATCAACATGCTTACCGCATTTATAGATGTGTCGAGACTCTGACGTATTCGTTCTCGTTCTTGAATGTTTCTTATCCAGAATGATGTCCTTTAAATTCTCACTTGGTCGGATATCTTTAATAGTCATACCTAAGAATTCTTCTTTAGAGTATCCATAAATACCGACGGCAGATTCGTTAACCTCCAGAAAGCTAAATGTTTCCAGGTCGTATATCCACATAGGCTGTGGACTTTGATAAAACAGAATATTAAAGCTGTTAATTCCCTCTACTAAACTATTGCTAAGCATCCTTTAACTTTTCTCCTATTTGATGTAAATAATGCCGTTTATGCCAATAACTAGTACAGCTTTTTGAGGCGCTGGGACAGCTTACGCTATGGGTTTGTAATAGTTTCAGGAATTAAGAGTTTAATGCCTTCAATATCTGCCTGTTTTGAAAAAAGAGTATTATTACTTTTGAAGAGAGTATTACTACGCGAATTTCCGGAATTAAAATCCTGAGCCTTATTGTTTTGTTGAAATTTGTATGGCCGCCATAGATTGGATATCAGTAAAAGAGACCCTTCCCGGGGAAACTGAAGAAGTTCTTCTTTTTGATGAAAAGGAGGGGAAATGGATAGGCTATTATTTTTTGGATTCTGGAAAATTTATAAGAAGTATAGACGGATACTCGCTCAACTTTGTAACCCATTGGATGGATCTCCCTCCAAATCCCGCAGTTCGATACTGATTCTGACGGGACCTTTATCCAAGTCTCTTCTTTCAATAATATTTACACAAATTCTTTGTCTTTACCGTCCGGTTTTATTGACATCGTCTTTATTACGAGAAGCAGCATCCCGGTTTTCGATTTTGTTTCTTATTCCGGCAAAAAGTTGCAGTCTAAGTTGCTCCACTTCCTCGGCAGGTAGACTTTCAAAAATTTCAGGCTGTTCATCAAAAGACTTGTACCAGTCATCTAGTAAAGCTGTTTCTTCCGCAGTACACTCACCACTCACGTACTTTTCCACGAGTGCGAAAAAAAGAGCTTTCTTCATTGTATAATCGTTTTTTATCGCTCCAAAAGCTAAAGTTGAGGTTTAAGCGCCACGGTACCAAGTAAAGTCGACGGTTGGGCTAAAAGTATAGATAGAACTACCAAAGGATCCGATGAAAATAAGACGTGGAAAAAGGGTTTGCGTAGCAGTTGGTTTTTTGCAACTGAGGAAGATACCCTAACTTTAGGCCGACCAAAGGGGCAAGTTTGCGACGTGGGAATTCACATTTTAAGATGGAGAATGGGGTTAAATTTAGTACCTTGAATAGAAGATATTTAGGTGAAATGAAAATTAGAGACTTCAAATTTCTTATTCTACTAATCCTTGCTCTCCTGGGAAGCAATTCTTATAGTCAGGAAAAAATTAATGTTTCGGCCGGCATAGCTCTACCGGAATTATTAAATGCCGGGCTTCGCTACCAATTTAGACAAGCACAGTGGGGATTGTATGCTGGCGTTAATCCTGGTAATGCGAATGAAATCGCTGTTTCTACTGATTTATCTCTTCATTTTGGAAAAATACCCAAGTTTTCACCGAGGAAAGTTGGGTATGTGAAATTTGGAATAACCTACTTACGTGAAGAATCTGATTTTAGTTCAGCAAAATCAACCCTTTTAACTGGCCGAATTGGACGGGATATAAACTTGTCAAGAAAATTCGGATTGGGAATAGATGGGGGAGTACTTTTTAAACTACATACTAAACGAATAGAAAAGCAGCCGAGCTGGTTTGAAGACACGGAATTGTTTCCGATAGTATTTCCTGCAGCCGGAATAAACTTATTCTACCGACTCTAGTGTGACCGCTCTTGTCGTATTAATTCTTTCGTGTCTATGACTTTAAGTTCTATTAATTCATGTGAAACGGTGGGTTTAATTGGTAATTACAAGATTAGTCTGTTTTCGGCCGTATTCTAAGGCCTTTTCTGAATTAAAATTAACCTATGCATTTGTTACGTCAATTAATACAGTTTATGGAACTTCTATTGCGGTATTACGTAATCAACAAGCTGTAATACACTACACTGAGAATCGTTGATGAAGAATGAGAAGGAAATACGTAAGGCTTCACCGATAGCAATCGACCTAAAAGAAACTTCCAAAAGAGGAGTAAAGTTTATATACGTCACTTTATGTATGACCATCCCTCTGGCCGTGGTCAACTATTTTGACCATCTGTTTTGGACGTCGGGTTTATTGCTTGCCTTCACTCTTTTTTTATTTGTTACCTTAATCTGTTATAAGAAGGGGTATCTCGTATTTACTAAAGTCGCTACAATAGCAAGTGCAAACATATTCTTTACCCTTTTAACCATTATTCAGGGAAAAAGCTCGGGCTCGTATATGTACTTTATGCCCATGTTTTTTACAATTCCGTACTTCATCGAAGAAAAGAAGAATTTTAAAAGGGAGATGTTTTTCTATTTGTCTTTCTGTACTTTCTGTTTTTTCATTGCTATGGTTTTTGCCAAAGATCAAAGCCCTTATCAGTACATTTCTCCAGAACAGCTTAGCAAAAAATTTTATCAGAGTATTATCCTTTCTGTTGCTCTTTGCTGGACATTCTCATATCTCAGCATTGTTAGTGAGAGCAAGCTTTTAAAAGTTATTCTGGAAGAAAAGGATAGAGCAGAGACTGCTGGTGAAGAACTTAGACTGAAGTCGGAAGAATTACAGCTGCAATCTGAAGAACTCCAGGCGCAATCTGAAGAACTCCAGGCGCAGGCAGAACATCTGCACTTATTGAACGACGAGCTAAGCAAGAAAAGCCTGGAAGCAGAAAAGGCAAAAGAAGAGGCTGAAAAGGCCAACCAGGCTAAAAGTATTTTTCTTGCCACTATGAGTCATGAAATTCGTACGCCAATGAATGGTGTTATGGGAATGTCTTCTTTACTGGCCCAAACAGTGTTAGATCAGGAACAAGAAGATACGTCAATATTATAAATACATCAGCGGATGCTCTTTTAGCAGTAATTAACGACATTTTAGATTTTTCAAAGATTGAATCCGGCAACATGGAAGTAGAAAGCTACGATTTCAATTTGCGAGAGTGCTTAGAAAATGTAATGGATGTGTTTGCCGGAAGGGCTGCAGAAGTTGGAATTGAATTACTTTACGAAATCGACCACCTGCTGCCGGTAATGATTGTAGGAGACGGTTTGAGGTTAAGACAAATATTAATTAACCTGGTAAGTAATGCAATGAAGTTTACTCATCGCGGACAAGTATTTATACAGGTAGAATCAGGCGCTTCTGTAGGAGAAGAGCTTTCAATTCGCTTCAAAGTTATAGATACCGGGATAGGAATTCCGGAAGATAAACAAGCCAGATTGTTTAAGGCTTTCTCGCAGGTTGATTCTTCAACAACCAGGAAATACGGAGGCACCGGCCTTGGACTTGCTATCAGCCAACGGTTGGTAAAACTAATGGGCGGAGAAATTGGCGTAAAAAGCGCAGAAGGCGTAGGAACCACGTTTTATTTCGACATTAAAACGAGAGCCGCCAAAATTTTTGAGACACAGGACACCAATATTAGCATCGGGACTGAAGGTAAACGGGTTCTGCTTGTAGACGATAATGAAACAAATCTTAGTATACTGAAGAGCCAGCTGGAACTTTGGAAATTAGGAGTAACGGTGGCTGGATCGGGAAAAGAAGCGTTGTCAATTTTAGAAAAAGACAGGAATTTCCACTTAATCATCTCTGATTTACGAATGCCTGAAATGGATGGAGTGCAATTGGCAGAAGCAGTTAAGGCAAAGCTGCCACTGACACCGATTATTTTACTGGCTCCGGTAGGCGATGAAAGCAAGGCCAGGTTTCCTCATCTTATAAGTCATGTTCTCAGCAAGCCTGTTAAAGTCCAGCAGCTGTTTAAACTGGTACAAACCGAGCTTCAGCAAAATAAAGAGACAGCTCCCGAAGCTAGAGCAGAAGCAAAAACCCTTTCAGATGATTTTGCGGTAAATTATCCCTTACACATTTTAATTGCCGAAGATAATCTGGTTAATCAAAAACTGGCAATGCGCGTGCTAAACAAGCTGGGATACCAGCCAGAAATCGTGAATAATGGGCTGGAAGCGGTTGAATTGTTAAGCGATAAAAGCTTCGACTTGATACTGATGGATATGCTGATGCCGGAAATGGACGGGTTGGAAGCTACCCGCACTATCCGGAAAAATGGTGGCGAGCAGCCGTACATTGTGGCAATGACAGCTAATGCGCTTCCTGAAGATAGGGAAATGTGTTTGCAGGCAGGTATGGATGACTACATCAGCAAGCCGATTAAATTAGATATTTTAGTTAACGTTCTTAAGGAAATAGCGTTAAAAGTTTTGGAAAAGTAGGGGCAACTAAGTTTGTCGCAGGTCTTTTCGTCAGCCACTGTCTTTTGTAAGCTTTATGTTTAAAATCCTTCTCATCAGCTGAAAGAGTTGGCTAGTGGTATGCTGAAATAAAAGATAGAACCCCGCCCGATTTCGCTTTCTACCCAAATTTTGCCATTATGGTGTCGTATAATTTCGGCGCACAAATAAAGTCCAATACCAAAGCCTCCAATAGATTTAATCTGATGATCTTCTACCCGGTAGTAACGGTCAAAAAGCTTATCCTTATCTTTTTCTGATATGCCAAAACCCTGGTCCTGAACGCTCACCTGCGCAGCGGCGCCAACGGGACACACGCAATTTGAACAGTAGTTCCAGGCGCGGAATATTTCATGGCATTACTAATTAAATTGTTAATAACCTGGCCAATTTTGTCCCGGTCGGCATTAACCATAGTAGGAAGAACCGGTTTGAAAATAATATTGTGATTAAGGTTGGTTGCAAGCACTTCTTCCTCTACTTCCTTAACTAATTCTGCCATGTCGAACAGCTGCATGTCGATTTGAATTTTTCCTGATTCTAACCTGGAAACATTAAGAAATCCGTTAATCATAGTAGTCATTTTTTGTACCTGCCGGTCTGCTTGCTCCAGTGCCCGCAACGTGAAATTGTCCTCGTTCTTCTTCGCTTTCCCGAGTAGCATTTGGACGTAGGCCTTCATGGAAGTTAACGGAGTTTTTAGTTCATGACTAACCATGCCTATAAAGTCGTTTTTTCGCTCCTCGTCCGTTTTTCTCTCGGTGATATCCATTAACATTCCTGAATACTCTACAGCTTTCCCCTCCCAGTCGAAAAACACTTTACCTGTAGCCTTCACCCACCGTCTTTCGCCGGTAGAAACGTTCGTTATAGGATACTCTGTATCGCTGGCTTGATGGTTTTCGATCGCGTTTGCTAAAGTATCCAGAAGAAGCCGTCTGTATTCGGGATCCATAGCTTCTACAGTTTCCTCAATTGTTATTTCCCCCGTTAAGGGAAACCCAAACAGTTTTCTGCCACGTTCAGAGATGGAAAGCTTTCTCGTTTCGATGTTTATATTCCACGTGCCCATGTTGGCAGACTCTAATGCTTGTCTGAAACGTTCTTCGCTTTCCTCTATTATTTGTCTCGCCCTCACTTGTTCTGTCACTTCCGTAGCAATTATCATTACTGAGGGGGTAGCCCCAGATTCATCCCTCACTGGCTGGACTACGAAATTATAGTATCCCTCTACCAACTCTCCCTCGTGTTCGAACAGAGCCTTAGCCTCATTTCCATAAAAAACCTCTCCGGTTCGATATACCTCAGTTATTCTTTGGCCGTAAGGTTGTCCTGTCAGTTCTGGTAACGCAGACGACAGTGAGAGACCGATAATGGCGGGAGATTTTCCCCAAATGTTAAGTATTTTTTGATTAGCAGCTTCAACAATTAGCTCCGGACCCTCTAGAATACTAATAGCCACAGGAGCTATGGATCCCGAATACAGACGGCTTCTTCTGGATACTTTAGCA
>Ga0115847_100462_pt1 | contig 10436 bp, 12 predicted proteins | sample InSIn5SAF170_FD_83861 | JGI IMG/M metagenome (GOLD analysis project Ga0115847, IMG submission 83861)
GAAACTCGCACAAGAAATTTCAAACGAGAAGCGTCTCGGTCTAGGACTTAAGAGAGAAATTCGCCTTCCACCTCGCCATCAAAGGGACGATAGACCCTTCATCCATCCAGCGAAGCAAAAGAGCCGCCCGCCTTGCCTGACTGCCCGCCCACCTGAGATTTACTACCGAAAAGTGTGTAGCACACGCTAGTCACCTTTTCAGCCAACCGTTCCAGCACCTACAGGAGTAGCAGCAGCAGCAGCCCTTCCCCTCCTCCGATTGCAATCTGCACGTTGCAACGACATCGACTTCCTCAAATTCCCACTTCCCTGTTCGCCCACCGCCGTCACCACCCAACCACAAACATCATTTTTCCCCTACCTGCCAAACCGTCTCACCACCACCACAACGCCGATACCTCGATCCGCATCAGAGTGAAAATCACCCCAATCGACATTCTTTTGACTGCCATCGCTGCACACATTTCTCGATCTTTGCAACCATGGCGGAATTCGTACGCGCTCAGATCTTCGGAACGACTTTCGAGATCACCTCCAGGTGTGTGTTTTCCTTGCTTCGCTTTTGCTTGCCTCCCTGTGTACGGCGGGGTATTTGCGCCAGCCCACCACGTCCTTGGGGAGTTGGATGACCACCAGCACAGGCGCGCAGAGCATAGGGAATTCTTTATTTGGGAGGGGATGAAAAGCTAATCATGATGGGCGCGCAGATACTCGGATTTGCAACCTGTTGGTATGGGAGCTTTCGGTCTCGTTTGGTACGTTTTCCTCCACCACCCAGCACCACCACCCCACCCCGCGATAGCGAGATCTCTATCGAGAACGTAGCACGATCGGTGGAAGCTGAACATGTGGCTAATCTCCTGGGTCGTACCCAAATAGCTCGGCCAAGGATCAACTCACTGGACAAAATGTTGCCGTCAAGAAGATTATGAAGCCCTTCAGCACGCCCGTCTTGTCGAAACGTACATATCGTGAATTGAAGCTCTTGAAGCACTTGAAGCATGAGAACGTGGGTGCACACCACTCCGGCAGATGCGCTGGACGAGTAAGGACACATGGACTGACGGCAGGATAACAGGTCATCTCACTGAGCGATATCTTCATCTCTCCTCTCGAGGATATGTACGTAAATGCGGATATCATCTGCGCGAATGTGCGCATTGAGCTGACTTGGTGTTCTAGTTACTTCGTCACCGAACTCCTAGGTACCGATTTACATCGCCTTCTGACTTCAAGACCTCTCGAGAAACAATTCATTCAATACTTTCTCTACCAAATCTTAGTATGTGCATCTCCGAGCAGCTCCAGGTTGGCTCTGCGGCTAACACAGCAAAGCGTGGTCTGAAATATGTCCACTCTGCAGGCGTCGTCCATCGCGATCTCAAACCTAGCAATATTCTCGTCAACGAGAACTGCGATCTCAAGATCTGCGACTTTGGTCTCGCGCGTATCCAGGATCCTCAAATGACCGGATACGTCTCCACCAGATATTACAGAGCCCCAGAGATCATGCTCACGTGGCAGAAATATGATATTGAGGTCGATATCTGGAGTGCAGGATGTATCTTTGCAGAGATGTTGGAGGGCAAGCCGCTTTTCCCAGGAAAGGACCATGTCAACCAATTCTCGATAATTACTGAGCTTTTGGGCACGCCTCCTGATGATGTTATTCACACCATCGCAAGTGAGAACGTAGGTATCTTCAGATCATCTTCACGGCACACGACTGATTCTCCAAACAGACCTTACGATTCGTTCAATCCCTTCCTAAGCGTGAGCGACAACCATTAAAGGACAAGTTCAGAAACGCCGACCCTCAAGGTACGTCTTTCCAAGCTTGTGAAATATCTTACCATATCCTAATGTAATTCCTTAGCAATCGAGCTCCTCGAAGACATGCTCGTGTTCGATCCACGCAAGCGCGTCAAGGCAGCAGAAGCCCTCGCCCACGAGTACCTCGCACCATACCACGACCCGACCGACGAGCCTGTCGCAGATGAGAAGTTCGATTGGTCATTCAATGACGCAGATTTGCCGGTGGATACATGGAAAATCATGATGTACGAACAAATCAATGAGTACAGGCAAGAGCAAGAGCAGCAGCGGCAGCAACAGCAGTCTTGAAATGTCATGATGTAGTCTGCTGGGTCGTAATTATCACTCCTTGGTTATCTACCCGCTTCGATTCATGACATTTACCATCTCTTGATTCTCTCTAGAAATGCATAGCTCGTTACCTCCCATCTCATCAGTCTTGCTTGTGATATGGGAGTGACTTGCGGTCCATTTCTAGAGAGAGGATAGGTTTGGGCGACTTTTTTGTTTTGCTTGTTTTGCATGGACCGTTGTTTTTAGACAACATGAGAGAATATGAGTGGCTGACTTGGTTGGTTTTTCTTCGCAGGTATTCCGAGATCCTCGATTATCACAATGTGGAGAACGGTGGGGAGGCAGGTGTCCCGGAACAGCAACAGCAATGATCATCTCAAGGGTTGAGCGGCGTCAAATGGGAATATTAGAAAGATATACAAGATTCGCTTGAGCTGGACTATCAACGTGAGCATTCTCGTACGAGGTGGTTGAGAGCGGATATACATGTTTCCACGAGGCGAGCTTCGTTGGTCACAGTTTCTATGTCAACGCAATAAGCGGATGTGGCTAGATCCCAATGGAATGGATGTCAGTGGAAGGTTTGGTATGGTCACTACAATGAAATTCCTTTTCCACCTCATCACACACTCGTGCGTTTCTCCCATCTTCTCGACGTAGCGTCTTTTCCCGCTCCCAGTATGTCCATCGCATGATCAATCCCACGCTCTTCAATAATCTGATCATGTGCCTAGCAGCGAGTGCAAGTGGTACGCACTAGAATTGAAGCCCCCCTCCCTCGTCACAGCAGTTTGATGAAAGCTGGCAGCGCTACATTCTATCCTGCTAACGCAGGTTTCTTCCACATCCGCCATACACTCTATTTATCTATTTTCTGATGATGATGGTGATCTTCCTTGTCCCCATCCTGTCATTGTGAGATCTCAAGGTCGTGTATTACGAAAGCAACTTATTGGACGTACTTGCTCGCGCGTACCTGGCTAGCTAGCTAGCTAGCTGGTGAGTATGTATTCTACCACTCGTACTCCTTTCTCCTTCTTCTTCATTATCATGAATGCTGTTTTTGCGTGTTGTTGGAGTTGGAGGTTTGAGATTGGAGAGTTTTTCGAGTGGTGTTTTCGTTATGGCTTTTATATAATTGGATAAGGTGGTTGAGGCTTGACGAGTGCTTGGGGACGTGTTGATATATTGTTGTGCGTGCATTGTTGTTTCAAGGTCGCTCTTTTGTGAATCATTGCCAGTCCTGCTGGGTTTGTGAGATGGAGATTTGGGTATGAGTAGGAAGGCAGGAGATTGGAAGAGGGCTGATGAGTTAGGTATGATGAGTGTGGGTTATGGATGGTAATATTGATGTGAGATCTAGACAGGTTTCCCAGTGGACATCAATTGCTGAGTGATAGATTGGATTAAGTATATGATAGACGATGGAATCTGAAGGGAGAGGGAAATGAAGTTGGCGTTGTTTCGCTATCTAGATGATGAACTTTTTACGTTAAGCACCCTCTATCTTTGCACTTTGGTTCTAAACTTGAGATATATGCCAACTCTGTATAGATATTGTAGCGCAGCATTCTCCATACAGCTCGATGAAGTGATGAGAAACGTCTGCCGAGCATACTTCAGAGTGTTTCTCTCCTGTTGTCATTCCTACCGACCACATCTATACGAATCAGATTCTGTACGATGCTCCCGCCAAAATAACCTCACATTCATCTCCTTGTTATTCGACAGATAGCATATTATCAGCTCTTCACGAGAAGTTCCCCCCATTCCCTTCCAAGATGCACTCGCACGTCCCTAATCTTATCATCTCCCGTATCGTGTTCTCGTCAGCTAGTCCTTTCATTCATTAGCATGCTCACAAAACAGATAGAATGGTAGCTGATACATACTATGGGAGGAACTGAAGATTAGTGTACCCAATCGACGTACAACATCATTACCTTCCTATTGGCTAACTCTCGCTCCATGCGTTGGCGGTAGGTGGTCGTCGTCCATCTCGTTTGGATGCGTCGGATGCATCTTTTCTCTCGACGTCTTTTGATGCGTCTTTGGATGCTTTGAAGGGGGTGCAAGAGGCAGAACATGGTTGAGATGTCTGAGGATTGTTGAGAATGTTTGTGATTTTTGGAGAAGAGGAAAGAGAGAGGATGTTGTGTCGCAGAAGAGAGTCCAAAAGGTGATAGAGTGATCAGACTGATTAGAGGCTGTCGGAGACAGTGTAAGGCTGCTGCTACAAGAGCAAGTGTGCGAGAGATTGAGTCATTTCGAAGTGTCGAAAATAGTAACGCGGTGAAATATTTGTTTGCTTCACGTTCCAGGCATGATGCCGATGAGGTGTCACAACTTCCCTGACTTGTGACGCTCGAAAAGGTTGATTGAACATGATTGCAAACTAAAGTGAAGATATGTTGACTATCAAAGCAAGAGAAGATCAAAACGTTCGAGCAGAAATTGTTAGATCCAAGCATGCACAGTTGCCATGCCATGTCTGCATTTACCTTCTCTTTGACATAAGTCACTTCTATATAATGAAGGGAGAATTGAGCGTCGCTAAATTGATAGATAACTTTCTTAAAACGGATTTCACTTCCCAACACTGTGGTTGTGCACCCCTTGCCCGGTGTAAACAAAGGTACCACCACCACACACCAGTTGGGCTTCCCACGTCAGTGTATTGATTAATCATCACAGAACTAAGCCAAAGTCATTTAGGTGTCTACGTCCTCACTCGCTTCCTCCTCTTAATCCTCTAGAGTCAACGTTTTATATCAGGTGGAGATGACCCCTCGATTAAATAACAAATAGCATATCTTGATCAAATAGCCAAAACAAAAATCTAAAGACTAAGCTAATAGTATCAGCAACTTCGTGCCGCATGGGCACTGTACAAAAAGTCCGTCTACAGTGATTCGAAATGCCCTCTCAAGAACAAATCATTCCAGCCGTTATAGCTAAATCGGCCCAGACAAGAGGAACAACGCTCTATGAGAAGACTATCAACAGGCGCTCATCATTTCAAGCCTCGTTCTTCCGAGCGTGCGCCTTTCTCCGCTCCTTGACTGCATCATACATGCTGAACAAAAGTGCAATTAGGCCAGCGAGCAAGGTCACAACCTGATCTAGATCTGATATAGAAACAGTGCTCTTTGGAATGAATCTAACAGATTTTGACCGTCCAATTGGATAGATCCAAGCATACTTGATCCAGAAGATGAACACGCCTGCGACAGTTCCTGTGCATGCGGCCATCCAGCTACTCACTCGTCCTGGCCACAACATTGACCGTCTATAAAAGTTTCCCGATTCGAGTTCCTGGCTAGAATAATGCTTGTAAAGGAGCACAGCGCCATATGTCACCTCGATAAGATATGCCAATGCGGTAAACGTAAACCAGACAATCAAAATACTCAAAATCGGCACTGAATGGAATATAAATGGTCGAATAAGCAAGCTCGCCTCAAAGGGAACGCGCACGTTCAGCAGGAATAACTCCACAGAGAGACACATCCAACCAACTATAATAACCACGGACATCCTCATCTTCTGCTGCTTTCGACCAGCTAAAAAGTGCAGTATAGCTGCCCAGCAGAGGAAGTCTTCACACACGGCTATTGATGCCTCGATGGCTGCAACCATTTGGACGTTTTCCCACTCTGGTTCCGAGAAGAGATCAGACACTCCTCTCCTGCTGCCAGTTTGCCTATGTATTTGATCGAAGAAGTGGGCGGACGCAATAACTGGCATGCTTATCGCAGCTATGAAATCATTGGTAAGTGTGTCTTTCGATGCGCTTTTGGGGTTAAGCGTCCAGCCGATAACCACTGAGAGAAGTAACATAAGCCAGCAGGCTAGGTTTCCAGGGCCATACAAGGAGGAGACCAGTGCGAAACGTTGTTCACCTGTCATAACAGTTGTGACGCCTGCCACTGTGACCCATACGTTGAAAAGCGGTACGCCAATAATGTCAGCGTCTGAAGAATAATACGGAGTCCATGAGCGTGCATCCATAATGGATCCATTGAATAGGTCCGCAATCGACTCTGGGGTTGTCACGTTCATTGCAACAAGCGTACTTTCCTGATCAACGAGTCGGCAAGGAAAACTGATACCGATCGTAGCTTTAGAGACCTGCTAGCCTTACTGTGTTCCCTTATTCTCCCGAAATTTGAGGTTAGCTAATGCAGCATGGAATTCTCTGAAGGATTACTTTAATAACTGTGACTTAATCGTGAACACTGTGAGTAAATTTACCATTTGTGCCGTAGTGGTTCAGATATATGCGGGTAAGTGTTCTTTGTTAAAGGGAGTCAATGCTGTTTTGATGGACTTGAGTTGCGGAACATAGCCACCACAACCCTGACCTTGTGGTGGCTATGAGAACTTCATGCATTCCCCTTGCGCAAAGCCTTGCCATATTATACCTTCATTAAATCAGGATTTTCTTATAGCTCTCACCTACTATATGTGTTATGTTAGGTTTCCGTCGACTTGGCTTGACCTACTATTAAAACCAAGTTCCTGGAAAAAACGCTTTCTGATGCGCTTGAATACATAGTGACATTTCGTGATAAACGGAATCTAATTATAACAAGAGGGCCTATACATAAGTAACATTTATGGCTTGTAGCCTTTAGCTCGAGAATATTTATACTTTTTGGTCGACACACACCAACTTTGCATCAATTCGATGTACCCTTCACAGGCTCATCGATGTGGCCATATAATATGTCTTGGCTTTCCGATCGAGAAGAGATATTTAAAGGAAGTATGAGGTTTGGGAGGAAGGTGGACGGGCAGCCAGCAAACACGATGCTATTCATCTGCTCGGTGAAAGCTATAGACATTATGGCAAGCTCAAGACGACTGGGAAGATAAATCGGAGGGCACTATAAGGCTGGAAAACTATGTAATGGATATAGACTTCGTTAACGGAAGCGAATCTTCGGAGTGTGCCCATCGTCACCTACGACGTCGACATACCATTCCAAGAACATTTTAAACTCCCTTGAACTGAAAAAGATAAAGGCGCTCGAAAGATGTACTGGTTTGTGGGATGAGTCTAATGAGATCTGGCACAAGCCAATGGTCTTTTGATTGAAAGAGGCAAAGCAGATTGATGAGTTTGTATCCTACATCTAATTTAGATATATAAGCGTTGAACACTGGCTACTGAATTTAAAGCTTGACCTACGGACTTTTACGAATATCTTGTCAAGATGTTTCAAAGTAGCAAAAACTCATAATACGATGCATACTTGATGTAGGAAACAGTCTAACTCTCACCACGACCCACCCACAATCGTAACGAACATTCTCACTTCTATCAAAATCCGTTCTGACGTTTACTCTCATTCTGATCCTCACCATCCGAATCCCTCATCCTCGCAGCATACAGCCTAGCCTCTTCATTCATCACCTCATCACTTCTAATCTGCCTACTACTCTCCTCAACGACGGGAAATGGCTTTGACGCCTGCGGTCTCCTCCTGACCTCCACATCCCACTGCCCACCACCCACATTCCCCTCCTCGCTCTGCAACCGCTGATAGATCCCATCTCCCTCCTCGTTCCCCTTCACTCTTGGGATGATGTGCACGTGAACGTGCGGGACGGTCTGGCAGGCGTCGACCCCATCCTGGAGAGCGACGTTGAAACTGCCATTCTCCAAAGCTTGCGATATTGATGAGGAACCAGGCACTGGAGAAGCGCTGGTGGTGGTGGTGGTGGTGGTGCCTGAAGAGGGTGACGGAGTGGTGAAGTATAGCGAAGCAAGCATCTTCTGAACCTTTTGAACGGTGAGGAAGAGATCTGTCACCTCGTTGGGTGTGAGATCTGTGAGGCGTGGAACTATGCGGAAGGGGATGATCAAGACGTGTCCTGGTTGAAGGGGTTTATGATTCACGAGAGCGTAGGAGAGTTTTGTTTGGTAAAAGACCTTTGATTTCAAGATTAGTGAGATAGTCTTATATGTGTACCTGTTGGTGCGAGCTGGGCGTTACCTGGTCTGTCACTGTGAATGGACCGAATCTGATCGGCGACGATGGTGATGATGAGCTCATTTTGCGGAGTTGAGGAATGATGGCTTTGAGGGGTTTGGAGGGAGCTGTGAGGAGTTTTCGTCTTATCATCACACAGAAGGGTTTGTTTGGAGTGAAGATTGGGATGAGATGAATCTTTATATGGATGCGTGATAGCCCATTCCTAGGATCATAGCAAGCTCTGATGTGGTCTACATGCCAAGACCTGGACGATTGCTCCACACGCAGACACCGCGTAGAGATACAAGGCATATTTTGGGCATTTGATTTTGATTAGCAGCAAGAGGAGACAAAAGTGCGAGTATGCCTGCAGGGTACGAGATTCATGGCTATACTTATTTCAAGGTGTTGACAACAGGTCGTGGTCGATTATCATGCCAAGATAGCTGTTTGAGTTTCTGCTCCTAACTCTATGATGGGTAATGAGCACTCTTAACAACGTCAACTTACTTAGGGCTGAGTGATTGCTTTCAGCGATGTGACGGTGAGTACTTGTCAGGTAAGTCTACGACTCTGTGTCTTAGAGCTCAGCTGACCTTAATGGTATACCTCACATTTGTTGAGTTGTTTTTGAAATATCAGGGCAAGATCTTGGATAAGAAGTGAAATGAGGCAGTTGTGATAACCTTGAAGTTTTGTTCATGAAACATGTTAGAGAATCTATAGCATAGACGATGATGTGATGACAACATCTATCGCGATGTGACATCAATCCCTAAAAGATGATAGACTTCGGACTTCTACTACGGTTTTATCATGTCTTGTTTACTTTCCACACATGGTGTAGTGAAACACTTCCGCCTTACCCCATCTTCAAGGAGTCCTTCTTTGGCCGTCGTGTAGACACACCCGTAGCAATGCGACCGATCATCTCATTCTCCGTTGTATCCATATCGTTGCCGTGAGGTTGTGTTTGAGAAAAGGCGATACTATAGAATGGACCGCAACAATGCAACGAGCATCTTTTACTGCACAAAGCCAAGCAAAGAGTGAGAGCAGCATACTATCAGGCTTCTCAGAGCTGAAAGAGTCAGAGTGTTAACTTCGATCATCCTCGACTGACTCTATCAAAATCCAATTGACTGTGAAGCGCACGTGATGGCGGTGGCATCGTCCCAAGAACGCCTTGGGCTGACTGGTGCGAAACTAAGACAAGATAAGGGAAAGATGGTTGAGAGATGAAACGTAGCGGTGGGATGACGCTCTTGCAAAGATCAAAGAAACATGTGAAAACACGAACGAAACACGGACATCTTGCTTTTGGCATTCAAAGAAGTTTTGCAGAGGACATGTTCAGACAACACGCAACAAGGGTCTTGTGCTTCTGCAGTAAACTCATGTGTGGCAAAAAGACCCTGCTTGCCTTGCCATTGCCATCACGAGCGCACAGAGAGAGAGACAAGCGAGACAGTGGGTGTGAGTGACATTGTCAACGCTGATTGATGGTTGGGTGGACAAGACTGACGAGCGTTTGACGATGTCGAGCCAACGAGCGAGCGCAGAGACGGGACGACAAGAAAACAATCCAACGAACAGATGGTTTGTGAGCGCGAGAGAGAGACATTGGCAGAAACGGTGGAGAAACAACAAAAAGATTCGTAGCAGTCAGTGCATCCCTTGGAACAACGGATTCGTGAGTCTTTCTGCAGAACACAATCCGGATCATCATGAGAACTCTTGTCTCTTTACTCCAGGTTTTCGATATGTATGTGATCACGGCAATCGTCTCTTGATCAACGTGAAGAAGTCGATCATCATTGATGATGTGCTTATCGTTGTCGTCCTCTTCCCACAAGCGCCGGTCAGAAATCCCTCCCTCTGTCTCCATCCATACCCGCATAGCCATCCGTAGGCTGCTCCGCCATTTGATCACATTGAGAAGGTCAATCTCGTTTCAGGGGCAGGAACCAATCACGACATGAGGGAAGGAGCAACCCCTGGCCATTGGAGATTAGCGCACTCTGTTCCTGCATGGATTGCGCTTTTCCCAGCCAACCAGCAGCCCTGGTGCCAAGTGTTCATCCTAATTTCCCTCCCCCGTACCCAAAACCCAACTCACCCAAATCTCACTCACTCACTCACCCACAAACGTCCCGTCTATCCCTCACCTCGTCGTCGCTCTTCTTCTCTCTCTCCTCCCTCCTCCTCCTCCCTTCCTTCACCACCTCCCACCCTTCTTTTTTGGTCGCATCTCGCATTCGCGCGTCAAAACAACACGAAAGCCAGACTTTCACACACATTCCTTTGGATCAAATTCACACATAGCAATATTAACTCTAAATGTAA
>Ga0115847_100464_pt1 | contig 10407 bp, 9 predicted proteins | sample InSIn5SAF170_FD_83861 | JGI IMG/M metagenome (GOLD analysis project Ga0115847, IMG submission 83861)
ATAAAATAAATAAGGGTACTGTCTTATCGATACTAACTTTTAACGCATTCTATACCTTGCGCACGTTGTTCAGCTAGCTATTAGGGAACTTCTCTTAAACATTAAAGCGGAACTAAAGAACGACCATCTTTAGGATAGTCTTAACGAGAAGGCGTTAGCTAAGTCGCTTTATAAAGTAAAGCCGGATACTATAGTCTCGGTAATCTTAAAGGTACGTCACTTAAAAAGTGGTTCTGATGGTTCTAATGGTTCTAATGGTTCTAATGGTTCTAATGGTTCTAATGGTTCTAATAGTTTCAACGTTCTAGATTTGCGCTCGTAGAATCTTTATTAACTTTAGCTCGTAGCGTAAGGAAGCATTCGAATAAATCTAACAAGAGATTATCAAGCAGCGCGTCCCTAGTGAAAAGTTAGGTGTATAAAACCCTTTTAAGTTTAATCCTGCTAGCAGGTTCACTTATACTTAGACGAGGCCCCTTTGTATGCGACGCGATGTTAAGACTCGATAGGACTTAACCTATTTTATGCTTTATCGCGCGGTTCTATTACGACCTACTATCGATTAATTCTTCGTTATAAAGCCGTCACGGATAGCAAGAAGTACGAAGATCTTGTTTAGAGGCTTAGGCTAACTAAAGCGGAGTAGGAGGCTACCTATTTCCTCGCGCGTTTAACTGCGCCGTTCTACTAGTTTACGAAGACGATATCTGTTTCCTAGCGACCTATAATCCAGCTTGTCTTTTAGATCTATAATTAATTAATCACATATCTTAACAATGTTAAAGAACTGTTGGATATATAAAGGGAGAACAATTTCTAGAAAGCTATAACCGCAGCGATAGAAGCAGTGATAGCTAAGCTAACAAAATATTATAGCTAGACTTCTATAAAGCTTAGATACCTATATACACGAGCTACTCTACTTTGCCCTACGTAGAAAGCTGCCTTCTTCAGATCTAAGGAGTAGGTAGAAGGGAAACCTACTACGCCTAACGGAAAGATATAGGAGGCTCACTACGTTAATAGCTTAAAGCACTACTATTAAGAAAACTACTAGTACTAGGTTAAGGCTAGTCTTTAGGGAAGCACTAGATCTCAGCTTAAGGATGACTATAATATAGATAAACCTAATCCCTTCTTAAGCTTTTCCTCCCCTAATACTAGTGATGATGTAGAGGCTGCCGACTTTAATACTAAATAGGCGCTCTATAACGCTATACTAAAGCTAAAGGATCGCAACCCTTATATATAGTAGCGGGAGAACGAGAAATGATTCCCTCGGCTAGTAGCTGTAGCGAAGGACGTACTTGCAATACTAGGGGCAGGAATAGGTTTAGAGCGTGTCTTTAGTATAGCACGCTAGAAGTCGCCGCCGCAACGGAACTATAAACCGGAGACATTAAAGTAAATTATAGTATCTAACTACCGGCGGCGAACGATCGAGTAGGTAACCTTATACGCTCTTACTCTATGTAATAGGCTAGGGGGAGCTACACTTGTCTAGATTAAAGAAGAGGTTATAGATATATAGTAGGCAGTAAAAGAGCTACATGCTATATTTAGCCTAGGATTTATTAGGACTACTAATAGGTTCACTCGTAACATGGGGGCCAGAACCCTCAAGAGAGCGACGCGTAGGTTAGTATAATAGATTAGTCTATAATTCATAATTTTAAGAACACTCTTAACGCGTAATGTACCTCGTTTAACTCTTCACGCGTATGCGAATACAGTTGACTGATGTTTGTACTATTAGAACTATTAGAAAGAGGCTACCCGTGGGCCGACTTCCTACAGGCTAGGCCTTAGGCTAGCCCTAGGCGGACCCTTACTATAGCCCGACCTAATTAGGCACCATTAGTAGGCAGCCTTAGTCCTATAGCCTAACCTAAAACCTAACCTAAAGCCTAGCCTAGCCTAGCCTATTACGGACCGACTATGCCTACCGGGACCTCTAAATTAATATAATAAATAAAAGAGATCTCGTACCGTAGTAACTAGTAAACTATAAGAAGTAGTAATGTCAAGACAACACGTTAAATAATAATGCGAAGAGCTAGTTTAATAATAGATTATAGTTATTTCACATTTTGCACGGTAACGGGAGTAAATTACTACGGCGCGATGAGGTCGTAAGCTGTTTCACTTTATGTTTACGGGGACTATTAAGGAGACTCTACGTACTATAACGGCTGCGTTGCATCTGCAACTTCAGGGTCCTGAAAATTTAGGAGAGACCTCCGGCTCAGTACCTACTCCACCTCATTCAGTTAAAACACTGCTAATTAGCGCCTGAAGGACGCCTGAACAGCCCCTAACTAGTAGCATTTCAGGTCCTAGTCTTAGCCAGAACTTGTCCTGCGCATGCTCTATATGAAGAAAAGCGCTATACGTCCGCAGAAGTTTCTTTATGCCCACGTACTACGCATCAAGCGACGTCTGCCAGTAGGCTTAGTCATTCGCCTCTCCCCCGCGCAATAACGGTCAACATAATCATACTGAATTCAGGATGTTCTTCAGATGAATTCAGGTTCATTCAGTTTACACGTTGAGGCTTAGTCATCAATTTTCTTTCAACTTCCTTGGCACCCAAGGACTTCGACAACAAAAATTATATCAAGTCATTTACACCACCAACACGCCTTGTATATCATATCCCGCACCCTTTCCTATCGTCGATTATGCCGCGCGGCAGGTTCATATGCAGGTTTTATAATAAAACGTTCAAGAATTCACATGGTATTCGCCGCCACCAATCCAGTAACATAACTTGCATGCAGCGGATGTTGCAGTATGCAGCCTCTATAGAACCGACGTTACACCCTCCTCCTTCAGCTTTAAGCCTTGCGGTCCCTTCGTCGTCTAACGATGATGTTATTCCCCATACGTCCCGGATAGTACATGTTATACCTTCTCCATTAACGCCTATTAACCGGCATTCGTCTTCTCCTCTACACATTAACCCTGTCCCCATTTCTATCGAAATGTCTCCCGAGCATAACCAGTCACGTAACGATGTAGACGACGACGACTAAGACCTACCATATACTCCACTTTCTAGCGACACAGGCGATTTATTAGGGCAATCAGATAACGACGTTGTAGGTAACGACAATCTAGTAGACGATAGTTCAGAAGACGACATTCCAGCAGGCGACATTTCAGGAGGTGACATTACAGCAGGCGACAATCTAGAAGACGTCGTCTTCTCCACTCCCCGTAAGCCTAGCGCGAGCGCGTCTGCTTGTGGCACAGTAAGAGGGACTAATATATCCGTGGCTAGGACCATCTAGTTTCACCAGGAGCATAAACATGGGTTTCGCGCCAGCACTGCACGCATGTATCAGTATGTATACTTCATACTCTAAAATGTACATAATTACTAAGCTTGTATTTTAGCCATCTCCCTCCATTACGTGAAACACTCGGTAACTACAGAACTACCGAGGATTACGACATTGCTCGGTATGCATATAAGTTTCGCAACACGAGCTAGGCGAATGATAGCCTTATTGCATTAGCAGAGAGGCTCTCTCCTAATGTCACTTTGCGCGACGATAAGCATCTACGCTAAATCTAAGATAGTCTCGTTGAAGGTCCACTCAGCGAGCCCTGGCTTTCTACTGAATTTCAAATAGCTTCCGGAGGAAGTGCAAGATTTAAAGTCCATTACCGGAACGTTTTAAGTGTCATTAAATTCCTCCTCTCACACCGCCCATTCAAGGACAATCTTCACTATGCTCCTATAAAAGACGAATCGGTCGACAAGTTAAGGGTATACACGGAGATGCATAATTGCGATTAGTGGTGGAAAAAGCAGACCGAACTACAGAGAGACGATGCCACGATTATACCCATCATTATTAATACCGACAAAACCGCTCTCACTCGACATGCTGGCGATAAGTCTGCCTAGCCGGTCTACCTTACCATCGGCAATCTCGACGGCGAAACGCGTCGAAGTTACAAACGGCCTAGCAACATCCTTATCGGGTTACTCCCTATTAGTGCGTCTACAGATCATCAGGTCAACTTTGGCGCAGAGCTGTACCATAAGTCAATGGGTATAATATTTGAATGTGAGTTTACAGCGTTTGACTCGACCTACAACTTAGTAATATGTTTGTCTAGCCATACAGCCGTTGCCGGACGGTATTCCCATAGTCTACGCCGACGGTGGTGTACGCCAGTACTTCCCTATCTTTGCGGGGATACAAGTGGATTATCCGGAGCAATGTCTCATTACTAGTGTAAAGCAAAATCAGCACTGCCCAATTTGTACCGTGCCACCTAGTCTTCGCGAAAAGCTTAAACAGCGCCATGTTAATCGCACTCATGCCGCCACACAAGCCTAGATTCAGAAGCAGCGCACAGAACGCATCCGTCCTACTGCCGACGAATGGGTTCATGACGTGGATAACTTCTTTTAGAAGCATCAACTCGTTAATTGCTATGAGATCTTTATGACTGATATCTTACACCAGCTCTTCAAAGGTCTAGTAATGCATGTCAAATCGTGGACTGCAATGCTACTTGACGGCGAAATGCGTGCTGCTGGTTTAGCTAGCTAATACCGCACTACCAGCAAGCGGCGCACAGAGAAGGTGGTACATTCAGATATCCTTACTAATATCGACACCCGCTTCGCACAAATGCCACCATATACAGGACTCAGACGCTTCCCACGTTTCTCAAAGCTAAAGCAGTGGACAGGAAAAGACTAGAAGAACATATTAAAGGTAATGGTACCGGTATATGCTCCACTACTAATAAAATACGGCCTGAAGGACGCGCTGCAGTGTATCCGGGCCGTTGTTGATTTCTGCATGTTAGCCCAATATTACACGCATGACGACGATACTCTTAAATATATAGATGCCGCTATGATTCGGATCAGCCACTTCATCAATACGTATCGCAAGGTAAGGGGAAAAGACCACGAAGATGGTGATTTCAATTTCCCAAAATATCACTCGTTAGTGCACGTCGTCCCCTCGATCCGTCTATTCGGCCCCGCGACTTCTACGAGTACTGAATCGCCCGAACACTTGCATATCGAATCGGTGAAAGAGCCATACAGGAGGACAAATCACAAGAACTACGAAGTCTAGATCCTTGCTCACGCCCGACGGTCCCTTCAGCAGTTATGTCTTAAGGACATCTATGCTTATGTCTCGGCCCAGGAGGAGCCCGCTGCTGTGTGGAATAATCAAGCATTTATGAATCGTCCTATAGGCGAGTATGTAGCATAGACTACGGCAGGAGTGCCACCGGACGAGCGGAGCAGTCGAACTAGTGTAAACTACGGCTTGTTAACGAAGTATTAGCGTACAGTAGCCGCCCTACAACAGGCCCTCTAGATCCTAGAAATGATAGATGCTATTGCAGTCTTCGTTCGAGAGATGCGTAAGAAGGCCATAGGTACACACCAGCTAACAGAAGACATGGAGGCGCTAGAGCCCGACCCTCATTAGGCAGACGACCTCCTCGTTACAGCATATAGTAGTATACGGTGTTGGCGCCGGAATGGAAAGACTCCTGGTGATATCGACAAGGTTACCGAGGACTATATAAGGTGTGCCGCTGATTAGCAGCATACAGGTATCTAGCGGCGCGACTGTGTCTTTGTTCGTGAGCACGACGAGCCTATAACCCGCCGGGGCGACACAGCACCAGAGGCTCAAGGTTTACTCGCGGCTCGCGTGCTACTCGTCTTCAAAATTCGAGACCCGGCACCGTCTGTGTACTCCCGTCGCCCGATCTATTATCAAGGCGCACTAGTAAAGTTGTTTCATATGCCACGAAGTGGCGTATGGCGGGTAAACAAGATGCACGGAATGTCTGAAGTGCGTGAATAGCCATCGACTACTAGCCACAGAGCTACAAAACTCCAAAGTGTACGAGTGTACGAGCTGGCCCACGTTGTGAAAGCTGTGCACATTATCCCTGCAGACTTACCTGAGAGTGGTAAGAATCCCGCTCGGTACTTTGTCAATAACTAGGTTGATTGGGAGTCATACAATACGATCTACGACGCTGATTTTCTCACGGTTAATCGAGTAGAGGCAGAAGCATCACAGCGCAGGTTTGGCTCTAGATAGTATGTTGCGCATCCTCTTGACTGGGTAATTGCTAATATAGTACATTAGGAAAATCCCGTTAACAGACATATGTAGCTCCCGGTTGTGGACTTCACTATATATTACGATGGTCACAAACTCTTCGTCACCGCCTCCATTGATTCGAGATTGTTACTCCTTATTAACATTCATTACATAGATCTCTATACCAGCTCTCGTTCTCCCATGAGGTCCTCCTCATTGTTTTTCCTTATCTATTATCCCCTGATTCACCCGCAGCTATTTCTAGCCTTTAGTCGAAGACTTTCCACTAGAAGAACCAATTCGCTCTTCAACTGAAGTTCAGGTCGCCGGCCTCAGTTGAAATTGAAAAATCTCACTTTGAAGCAAATCCTGTTCATTTAACCGAAACACAGTGCATTTCATTCAGACTGTAAGATCCAAGTGAGAGGGCTTCACGTATTTCACTAACAGCTTCTACTGAACTTAAAGGAGTGTTCAACTGAATCCAGTTCACTTCAATAACCACAGGCCTAATTAGGAAATAATAGCCGACCAGTTTCTTATTATCATTCCTCACTTCATTTCTTTCTTTCATTTACGCCCTTCCATTAACGTCCTTCTTCTAAAGCTACACTGCGCCGTCTCCCCTGCTGCTCACCGCAGGCAGGAGTAGTGTTAGTTGTACAGTCAACCCTCACCCACCCTCAAGACTAGGTACTCATCACTCGATTAAACGCACAAACGATCAAACAAGCAAACGAATGCCAGGTTGTTGTATCTAAAAAAAGTAAGCCTGGTAAGCAAACCGAGAGTCACACTATATAAAACGATCTGACTGTCATCACAGCGCGACCTACCCACGACACGTCAAGCATTCGAAAACATGAACGTCTCCGCAACATCCGAAAGACCATCGGCAATGTCTTCTACCACCCAAGCGCCTGTAGGCATCCAGTTCACGCTATAGCGGAGCACTAGCAGTCAACCTAAGATAGAGGAGTTCACGGCCTTCTTTGCCGTCACCGAATACAAGAACCTAAGAGCCGCAGTCGAACAGGCAATCCGTGAACTGGGCATTCCAGCTAAGCAGACATTTAAAGGCGATGCTGGTAAGCAATTGAAGGATCAACTCGTAGGCCTCCTTCGCAACGATCCCATTTTTAATGGGGGAGGACACAAGCGTGAGGGTGACAATAGTTGGATGCTTCATCCTCAATGGCAGAAGAATGCCACTGCGGCGTTGAACGCACTAGTTATGAGGTGGGTTTAATTAGTCCTAAACAAACCATTCATCTAGCTAACTGTTTACCTAGGGTTTTCTATGACAACAGACGTGCCAACAAAGCTTAAGACACGGCTACGACCACACCAACGGCATCACCCTCGAAGCGCAAGCGCTTCAGAGCCTTAAGCCCTGAGGCTGACAGCGCAGACGACGACTCTCGACTTTCCCATCCCTTAGGCTACCAGAAATCAAGCAGGAGTAACAGTACGAGCAGTAGGGCTGCATATCTAATCCCTAGCCCTTAGTACATGCAGCAGACTTTCCAGCTATACACTACACCTGTCGCGTATCCCGTCGACTTCTATAAAACTATCCGTGTTGATGGAGAAGAACATTACCAGCTTAGAGACTTTCTCAGTGAATTAGGACAGAATCAGGGACCTGCTGTAGATATTTTCTTTAGTGTCGACTAGTCGAAGCTCCTTAACTAAATGTTAGCCGACTTCCCGATCCTCTACGACAATACAGGTCAACAGCTTTAAAAAATAATCCAACTCCGCAATGCTGCTAAAGCCATGTATCAAGAACGGTTTCTAGAGTTCCATATAACCGCCTCTTCAACTCTTAGTACGTCCGGTGTAACTAGCTTCGGTGGTTAAGGAGAGATGCATCCACGACCTGACCTAACAAACCTCCTTAGTGGTTAAGGAGAGATGCATCCACGAGCCGATCTAATAAACCTCCTCGGTAAACCCCCGGCCGACCACTTTACTCTAGTTCTTTTATCAGGTACAGCCGATGACTGTAGGGTTCAGCCTTAGACTATAGATGATCCTATAGATTCTCCGCGACCTCTTCATGATCCCGATAACAATAATAAAGGCTCAGTAGCTAGAGACGATGATAAAGTGAGTGATGGACCTTCAGACTCTAACGACGACTATATTCCTCCGAAGGACCCAGCCGACAACGATAATAAAGAACCTAACAACGACGAGGACGACGTAGATTATAACCCGCAAAAGCTGTTAGTGAAGATGAAGAGAGACAATCTACTAGATAAGGAATCGCATCCTTAGGCCGAGGCGTTAAGTACTACTATTTCGGCTACTCTAGGCCCGGTTATGTAATACACTGCTCTCGCTGGTTTCCCTAACCTGGTTATACCGGCTCTTGTTGGCAAGGCTAGTACACCAACAAGGTAGGACATCGACCGCCTAAGACTCGACCTATCTGGCCTCGACTTTACAAAGAACGAAATGATGTCGTACTAGCCTGCTAGTGCGTCTATTATTCCGACGGCTAGACTACCAGCTCTAGCAGGCATTCCAGCGAATACGGAGACATTATTCGAGGAGTATATCGCTAAGAATTCTTCTAAGGGCGCTCCACTCAATGATCAGTTCTCGGACACCATTTTTAAGCTTGTTTGTGACTACTACAAGTTGGACATAGTTTCTGCTCGGACGCCAGATGTCCACATCTTAGTCAACGGTATCAAGACACCACTAATGGGCATCCAGTACTATGGTGCTTTCTGGACAATGATAGCCGCAAATAGTTCGAAACCTAATCGTACTAAAGTCATCGGCGATATGACTGGCTAAGGTAAGAGCTTAACTACGCTCCTCCTCATCGTCATTCGGATCAATAATAGGTAGAGCTTCCGCTCGGTTTCATTGGCGGAGAAGTCAGATGATAGCAACACTGCTTAGTCTAATACTTCTAGCCATCTTGACGCGGGAGCTAGTTATATAGGGCTCAACACTACCGGCTCCGCAAGATGTACCCATCCTTCGTCGACCTTCAACTCGCCTCGATGCTTTTGTGAACGAAGGATTAAGGACGAAAATAGTTCGCCTTCCTATTATTTACGTACGTCTAGGAAAGCATCCTTGATCGTTATTCCATCTACGCTTTTCGGGAACTGGTTACAAGAGGTAGTTCAACACGTCGACCTAGATGCTAACCTCAACATTAAGATTTACATCGCTCGTACTGGATTTGATACCACACCGGTTGCTAGGAGAAATACAGCACACGACACTTTCTTCCAAGCTGACGTTAGCTCGTTCCTTGAGTTAATAACCGACAAAGACCATTCTAACAAGATCTTCCTAGGCACACCTCACTTTATCGCCGAAATGAGTAACAACAGCATCTATAGTGTCTTCGATATCGTTGTCATCGACGAGTACCATGACATAGGTAAGCACGACTCTACCTTATATAAGGCGTTACGCGCCATGGCTGCTAGAGCTATGGTGGTTAGCCTCTCTAGAACGCTAATGGATGTCGGTATCGCTAGAGTCGTGCCGTTAATGTTAGTTAATTAGGCGACAGTATTCTCCCTTTAGAAGAAAGGATATGAGGTAGTTAATAGTATCGAAAATGATCTTGTTACGGCATTCGGCGAATTCGCTTTGAACACTTTCTACCCCAAAGCTCGCGCACTGCAGAGTTATGCGTCTTAGGTGAAGTCGAGACTTAAGGCCGAGGACGAGCAAGAGGAAGTCGCTAAGGCTAATACTACGCCGAGTCACCTCAGCAGGATGAATGAAGTCAAACGCGATGGTATAGCACTTAGCGCTCGCTGGTCGGCGCAAAACCTCATTCGTAGAGGCGAAAAGTCGATGTGGTTTGGTCTGCCTGCTACGAATATGCCGATTCATGAGGCTTATGACATTGATGTGCCGTATCCGTCAGAGTATGCTGCTGAGATCAAGGCTCTTAAAGAGCGCGTTATGCGTCGGGAGGACACAGCAATTAAGAAAGCTAGAGATAAGCTGGAAACTAGGTTTCGGAATGATAACCCTTCTGCATCAACGACTACAGTTACGCAATACTTAGACAGCAATGCGAAGAGGCCCTCGAGAGGTGCGTACATGAGATGGGCTCGTCTGGCGCGAATTTGTACCTCTTAGCCACTCCTCGCTCTCTTATTATCAGGTTCTGCGACTGCTACCAACTATTTCAGTCTAGAAGAGCTCCCGGTTGTGGACTTCACTATATATTACGATGGTCACAAACTCTTCGTCACCGCCTCCATTGATTCGAGATTGTTACTCCTTATTAACATTCATTACATAGATCTCTAAG
>Ga0115847_100465_pt1 | contig 10399 bp, 8 predicted proteins | sample InSIn5SAF170_FD_83861 | JGI IMG/M metagenome (GOLD analysis project Ga0115847, IMG submission 83861)
GCTATTCCAAAAAAAAAAAATTAAAAAATTATAAATTTCTTTCCTATTTTTTTTGCGCGTTGATTTCTTTATTTGGTGATATAGGGACAATTTTTTTTGTTTGAAATATTTCTTACCTGTTCTCGCAGTCGTTCATCCTTTGTTTGCAATATCAAACTGTGTACAATGATCCCCGTGCGTTTTGTCTGCAACAAACAAAAATTCGAAGAATTAGAATCTGTGACTGAACAAAAGTAGAGAGTCACCAACTCTGTGTATTTAAAATCCTGGATTCTGATTGGTCAGGCCAAAGTTTCAATCAAATTGGTGATGACGTCAGACGTTTTCTGCTGCTCCGTTTGGTCACAACCAATCAAAAAGCGGTTGAGTTGGCAACTCTCTCCTTTCACGCTTTGAACAATACCTCACTATAAATCATTTCACAAACAAAAAGCATGTAATACAATTCTGCAAAACGAAATATCAGAGTAGAAATTAATGGTATCGCATATTCAAAACTGTAATCCATATAAACCATCCGATTAGCCGAAATAAGAATAGTTCCGAAACAACGCACGCAACAACTAACAATGGGAAACGCGAAACATTTATTAATCAATTCGCAAAAATCGCAAACTTTTGAATATTTTCCACCAAAATCAACCAAATCATCAAAATTATTTGCCAATTCCAAACGATGATTAATCTCCTCCAAAATCTTACTCGTTAACAAGACAATATTAACGAATTGTAGATGAACAAGCAATGCTCCTGCGCCCGTATAAAATTTCATGATGAAATACACAAAACTTAAAAAATTAAATTCGGTGAAGAAAAAATCCGAAGCGTAAAATCCAAACAACAAAAAAGTAAAAACAATGTTTTGAATCAACAAAAATTTAAAATGATTTTTGAAAAATGATTTTGCATGAACGGATTCGATTAAAAAAATGATATCTTCAAATATTTTAAGTAACGATTTAGGGCGAAGCAAATATGATAAACAAGAAAAATAATGAAGAACTTGAAAGAAGAAAGCAAGTGTTAAATACGCGTATGAATAATCAAAAAATCCTAATCTATTTTTAATTGAAATCCTGTAGATGTGAAACGTGGTAGCTGAGACATGAATCAAGAAAACAACGATAATTGAAAATTTTGAAAATGAATAAGAATTATTAACGTTGAATCGAAGCGGGAAAACTCCGAAAAATTTAGAAAATATTATTAATGGTCGGATGGACAAAAGAAAACGAGTTCGAAGTTCCATGGCTGATAAATGAATAACGAAATTAATACAATTTTTTAAGTTTCCGATAATAAAATTCGTATTTCTTTGTTCGTGACGTTATCGACTCTGCCATCAAATTTTTGCTAAAATATTACACTGTCAATGTAAATGGATAAAAGGATTAAATTCAAGCGCAATCTAATGGTCAGTAAGTGAACTAAAACAACACTAGCGCTCTCGTTCGCCTCTAACGCGATTAATCATTTTTTTTAGAATAGGCAACTTGCAAGAATATTAAAATCGCAAATATTTTTTGATCAAAAACAAAAATTTTTCATCAAAAAAAAATTTGGTGCTACTTCAATATGCGGTCTACCGCCTACTGCGATCTACCAAAAAAAATTTTCTACTTCAATATGCGGTCTACCGGTAAAAGGGGTTTTAAAATTATTAAAAATATTTTAGTCATCCACTCTGATGAATGGCCTGCTTACGCCTCCCTCGGGAGAAGGGGCTTCGCACATAGCACAGTAAACCACCAAAGAAACTATGTGGATCCAGGGAGTGGTGCCCACACTCAAGCAGTGGAGCGGTCGTGGCTAGACGCGAAAATAAAAATTTTAAAAAAAAATGAGAGGCGTGCCTAGACAACATCTCCAGTCACATTTGGACCATTTCTCATGGAAGTTGTTACGAAAAAAAGAACCAGACTTATTTTTAGCCTTTTTACATGATGTAGCCACTGTGTACCGCTAAATTTTTATTATTTTATTATTTGAATTTATTTTTTATGGCCTAATTTTCTTTTTTTGTTAATCAATTACAAGCATTTAAAATAAAAATAAAAATTTTTTTTTCGAAAATAAAAAGGTAGACCTCAAAAAATGGTAGACCGCATACTGGAGTAGATATCAAACCGGTAGACCGCATATTGAAGTAGCACCAAAAATTTTTAGGTGGAAGAAAATTCTCTTTGAAATTTTGAAAAGCCCGCCAAAAATAAGTCAAGCTTTTTTGTAGTTATGACGCCACAACTATGTCGGATCTTTTGTTCTTATTGGTGGAATTTTCGCGCCAATGAGAGTTGAACTCAGTTATGACGTCACTAGCCCCAACATGGCGTCTAGTTGTTTTTGGCGGGCTTTTTAGAATTTGAATTTTCAATCGAATTTCTCGCTTTGTAAAAACATTTTTTGGTGAATTTTTTCGTGCTAAGCCTCAGTTAAGAATTTTAGAATATTAAAATCGCGGATAGTAAATTATTAATTTTTCGATCAAAAACAAAAATATTTCATCGAAAAAAATTTTATTGTGGCAGGAAATTCTCTTTGAAATTTAAATTTTAAAAAGCCCGCCAAAAACGAGTCAAGCTTTCGTGTAATTATGACGTCACAACTATGTCGGATCCTTTGTTCTTATTGGTGGAATTTTCGCGCCAATGAGAGTTTCACTCAGTTATGACGTCACTAGCCCCAACATGGCATCCAGTTGTTTTTGGCGGGCTTTTTTAGAATTTGAATTTTTGGTGAATTTTTTCGTGTTAAGAACTTTAGAATTCTAAAATCATGCAAGTAGCTTATTAATTTTACTTTACCTCTTTGACAAGAAGCTCACACGAAAATAACACAAACCATTGTTGAAGCATCAATGCAAAAATCCACAAAATCGACATTGGCAAATTGACAAAAACGGTCCCGATTACAACATAATACAACGTAATGACAAGTTGTATTAAAGTATGTGATGCGCACGCAGATGCTGAACCCCCAAAAACAGAATTTAACATTTTGCAAGAATCCAAAAGTTTGTTATACAAAACTATTAAGGATTTCAAATCCGTTTGTTCGTGTATTAAATCCAAACAGTTAATTTTTGCATTTGCACGATTGAAAAAATTATTTTTCTGCGTAATAATTATTTTACTTCTGTTCAAATTGCTGATTTCACTATTGAGACGAAAAAACATGCTTCGTAAAAATAAAAGCACGTTTGACTGTTGAACACTTATGAGAGCTATTATTAATTTTATAGAAATTTCTGACACTCGATCGAGTTGAAATCTCGGCGTCGCGAATAAAAACGGAAGTGAATAATAATACATAATTGTGTGAATGATCAAAACCCCGAAAATAATGCAAATTTCTCCGATTGAAATCCAAAAAATTTTCGTATAAAATTTTTTGTTTTTTATGATTTTTTCAGCGTGCTCGAAAACTTCGTTTAATAATTTTGAATAGGATTTTGAATTTCCAAAAAAGAACAAGCATATCGTCAAAAAGAGGAATGGGTATGCTATTCCCGCGAATTTAAATATAAGGTTGTCACTTAGTGTCATTTGGTAGGTTTCTCCGAAATGCGAAGTGTAGAGTGAGTAGCCCGCGATTAGTACAGAGCAAATAACTCCGTATAAAATTCGGATGTAAGAGACGTGAGCGAGTTTTTTGTTTTTGGTTTTGAAACTAATAGGGCAAACCGGGAAAACAGAAAAAATTAATGAAACGATTCTCAACGGGGAAATAGCGCGGAGAAAACGTTCGCGATCAGCCATGTTTGAAATAAGACTGAGGGATTTTGAGTGTGATGAGTTTTTGATATTTTTTTGTAAAAAACCGGAAGAGATAATTGTTTTTTGAATATGAAAAATTTTCTGATTCGAATCTAATTGTGTTGATGGCACAAGGAAAAATAGCTGAAAAATAATAGGCTACTTGCATGAATTTAAAAAACATTAACAGATTCTAAAATTTTTAACAAGAAAAAAAACCCATCGAAAAATGTTGTCACAAAGTGAAAAAATTCAATTTGAAATTAAAATTTTAAAAATATCCCGCGAAAACAAATACACGTTATGTTTGGGGTAATGACGTCATAACTCTTATTTTATCCGACTCAGTTGTGACGTCATAATTCCATGATCATTTTTGGCGGGCTTTCTAGAATTTTAATTTCAAAGCAAATTTTCTGCTATTTAACAATTTTTTGCATGATCTAAAAATTAATATTAACAATAAATTTTCGATTTTAATAATTATGTCAATTTTGGTCGGGTAATTTTTTTTCAATCCCTTCTCTTTCTTCACAGTTCAACTTTACCTCTTTAACAACCAAATCGCACGTGAACAGCAAAAACCACTGTTGCAATATCGAACTTCCAATTATAATAATCGACATAACTAAATCCGCTTGACCACGAACAATATAATAAAAATTCATAACTAAAGTCAACAAAATGTAAGTGGCGGTAGTCGACGCAGAGCCACCAAAAACCGAATTCAAAATCTTGCAACTCTCACAAACTTCACAATACAAATCAATCAAAGGTTTCAAGTCGCTTTGTTCTTGCATCAACTGCAACACCGGACTAACTTTCATTTTCGACTGATACAAAAAAGTATATTTACACTTCGGCGTGAACAATTTCACTTTTTCCAAATTGATAATTTTCTCATTAATATGAACAAACATTTTATACAAAAAAATTAATAAATTCGATTGTTGAAAATTTATGAGAGCGATGCTGAATTTAATGAAAACATCGTTAATTTTGTCGACGATCGGGAGGGATCCATAAAACATGAATGGAAACGCAATGAAGAACGCTAAGTTGTAAGATAATAAAATTATAAAGATATAAAAAACTTCTGCGAATGTCACCCAAAAAATTTTAAAATAAAATTTCTTGCTTTGCAGAACATTTGAATATTTCAAAATCTCATCGATTAATTTTGAATAAGATTTCACGTGGCCGAAAAAACTCAAACAATTCACGAGGAAAAGTATCGGATAAGCCACGCTCGAGAATTTAAAAAGATAATTTTCGCTCAAAGAAAGTTTGTAATGTTCGATGAAAAAATATCGATAGAACGTGTATCCGGACATGAAAAACGAGAAGCATAACCCGTAAAAAATTCGAACGTATGAAAGTTTCGAATTTTCTTCTCGCGTTTTAATTTTCAAAGGAAATACACCGAAGATGGTTGCCGCGATTGTCAAAGGTTTGATGGAAGAAAGAAAACGCTCGCGATTGTTCATGTTGAAAAATTAACTGATGAGTTTTTTGTTGGAGACAGGTAATCATCAAGGCGATTAACCGCGGGGTTGATCGTTTGACACAAGAATAATGAGGTTATATCAGTAGGAATAATCAAAATTGAGATTATCTCGGAATAACAACTTACCTCGTTGACTAAAAGCTCACAAGCGAATAACAAAACCCATAATTCTCCGACAACTAAAATAATTCTCGAGAACAAAGCTATTCGATCTAGTGGCGATAGTAAAACGTAATAAAACATGACGACGGTTTGGATTAAAGTATGAGCTGCTGATCCACACGCTACAGGCCCAAACAATAAATTAATTTTCTTACAAGTTTCGAAGAGTTTGTCGTAAGACAAAACTAATGATTCAAATTGAACTAAATCTTGGAAACTGTTTTTGTTATGAATTTTATTCGTACTGATGTCGCTTAATTCGTTATTAAAAATTACAAAAATTTTGTATAAAAAAATTAATAAATTTGCTTGTAGGAGACTTAAAAGACCGATAGAATAAATTCCTGTAAAATCTGTAATTTTCTCAAGTAAACTATATATTCCCTCGCAAAATCCAGGAATCGTCATGCAAGAGCGAGCGTAGAACAAAATCGAGACAACAGTCAAAATAATTACTTCACCGAGTAAACACCAAAACACAGACAAAAAAAATTTATCACTAGCTAAAAAATTCGAGTAAATAAAAATATCATCGAGGATTAACGAAAATGATTTCGCACGGACTATGAAAATAAGAGTGCTAGATACGAGAATGACTGGAAAAGCTAACCCCGCAAATTTAAAAATAAAAGTTTCGACACCAGCGTGTTCCGAAAAGAATAACCCGTAAAATGTAAAACCGGATATGGTGCTCCATAAACATAACCCGTATAGAACTCCGAAATAAGACTGTTTCGCGCTTTTGTTTTCGGTAATGTCGAACCAGATCGGGAAAATCCCAAGAAGATAAGTTATGGTTGTTAGAGGTAAAATTGAAAACCGAAAACTTTTACGATTGTCCATCTTGATGGATAAAATGAAATTACTGAAATAATTTCCCAGTGTTTATTTGAGAATTTATGTCGGATAATCAAGAGTAAGAATTAATGACTTTTGCTATTTTCAATGATTTTATCGGGATTTGTATTAATCAAAACAACGAATTGTAATAAATGGGGTCAAGAGTACATGAGAAAAAATATGAATTAGAGTGCTGTGAAAGAGTCAGTGTTTTCATGTTTCAACTTGTCTTAAGATGAGTCACAAGTTTCATCCTCTGTTCGCCTCTCTCTGTCTCTGTGTGTGTCTCCCTCTGTCTCTGTGTGTGTCTCCCTCTCGGTCTCTCTGTCTCTGTCTCTGTGTGTGTCTCCCTCTCGGTCTCTCTGTCTCTTGTGTGTCTCCCTCTCGGTCTCTCTGTCTCTTCTGTGTCTCCCTCTCGGTCTCTCTGTCTCTTGTGTGTCTCCTTCTCGGTCTCTCTGTCTCCCTCTGTCTCTTGTGTGTCTCCCTCTCGGCCTCTCTGTCTCTGTCTCTGGCTCCCTCTGTCTCTGATTGTCTCTCTCTCGGTTTCTCTGTCTCTGTCTCTGTCTCCGTGTGTGTCTATCTTTCGGTCTCTCTGTCTCTGTCTTCATTTCTCCCCCTCTACAACTCCTTGGACTTCCTTCCGCAGTTCAAAAAAAAAACCTCTTACCTCATTGACGACATGTTCACAAGCAAACAACAGAATCCACAATTCGAGATTAACTGTCGTAATCCTCAAAATCGCCACATACACGTCAGATTTATTCAGAAGGAAATAATAAAGCGTAATCACAGTTTGAATTAAAGTATGAGCTGCGGAAGCAGATGCAGGTGCGCCAAAAACAAAATTTAAAATCTCACAAGTTTTACAAATCTTTTCATACAAATCAGCTATGAATTCTAAATCATGATTGCTCCCCGCATGGATTTTTTGGTATTTCCCTTTCATCAAATCGAATTTACTCCGAGGGGTAAAAATTTTTCCCGGATCCAAACTTTTCAGCTCTTGATTTAAAAACGCGAACACTTTATGAATGAAAAATAACAAATTCGCTTGTTGTAAACTTAAAAGAGGAATCGCGAAAAAAATTCCCATTTCGCACACGCGATCTAATATCAAAAACGGTTTGGAATACATTATCGGCCAGACAATATACAACCGAACGTAATAAAGTGCCATGACTATTAACAAATACAACATTTGCCCCAATAAAATCCAAAAAATGAACGAATAAGATTTTTTGTTCCCGCGTAAAAATTTTAAATAACTAAACACATCTTCTAGTAACTTTGACATTGACTTAGCTCGACATAAAAAAAACCAAAAAGCGGTAAAAGTAATTATGGGATAAGCTATAGTTGTAAATTTATAAATAAGACTCTCAGCCCCTCTACTTTTAGTGATTAGTAAACGATAAAAAGCGAAACCGGATAAAAATGAAGATATACAAAAACCGTAAAACACTTTGAATTTCGACACTTTAACACTTCCGGTATCGGTAATTTTAATGCTTATTGGGAAAATTCCAAGCAGGTTCGATGGGATTGTTATGGGAAGGATTGAAAATTTGAAAATTTTTCGGTTGTCCATCGTCCTTGATGAAAAACCCGAGAATAATAAAATCATTTTTTTGATGTCCTGTCTACGTTGGAAAAAATGACAGGACATGATTATTAAAATAAAACTTTTGTTATTTGAATAGGTGGGTGATATCTTTTAACTACATCAATGATTTGATGAGTAAAGTAGAGAGTAAATAGATGTATGGAATGATTAGTTCAATAGAATGATAAATTATAAGTATTCTAAATGTTTGAAGAGTGTTTTTGTTTTTTTTTTTGAGTAGGTTTGTTCATCAAAAACGAATTCAAGATGATTAATTTCTCTAGGCTCGTTATATTAAGCCTAAAGACGCCTAAATAAAATTTGGTTCTCGTTTTATTTTTGTCTGAACATTTTTTGAATGTTTGGCTCATCGGTAAGTTTTTTATTCAAAGTTTAATTTTGATTTCAATCTTTGAGTTCCAACTTTAATTTATTTTCAATCCAAAGTTGATTTTTTTTCCCATTCCAATTCCAATTCAGAATTTTGTTGTTGTTTCGATTCCAATTTTGATCTTGATTTGTCTTTTTCATTCCATATTTGATTTCGATGCTTTTATTTCAATTTTGATTTTGTTGTTTTCATTCCAAATTTGATTTTGTTGTTTTCATTCCAATTTTGATTTAATTGTTTTCATTCCAATTTTGATTTTAATTGTTTTCATTCCAATTTGGATTTGGTTTTTTTCATTCCAATTTTGATTTAATTGTTTTCATTCCAAATTTGATTTTGATGTTTTCATTCAAAATTTGATTTTGATTTTTTCATTCAAAATTTGATTTTGATTTTTTCATTCAAAATTTGATTTGGATGTTTTCATTCTAAAGATTTTGATGTTTTCATCCCAATTTTGATTTTATTGTTTTCATTCTTTTTCCAATTTCACTTATCCGACGATGCTTAATTTGATTGTTTACATAAATCCAATAACTAAAATTTCTCTTACCTCATTAACAACAACTTCACAGGCGAAACACAACATCCAAAGCTCTAAAACGACTAAAACAATCTTGAGAATCGTGCAGACAAAATCAACCGAAGAAGCAACAAGATAATACAACGAAAACACAGTTTGAATTAAGGTATAAGCCGCAGAGGCAGACGCAGTAGCCCCAAAAACCGAATTTAAAGTTTTACAAGTCTCGTAAATTTTTTCATGCAACAATGTCAAAGCCTCCACATCGACATGATTCCTTCCCGAATTTTTCTGATACTTCTTGACATTATTCTCAAGAACGAAGTCATAGTTGCGGCTCGGTACGAACATCCTACTGGGTATTATTCCAGCTAAATCAAAATTGGAATGAAAACAAGAAAATTAAATTCGGACTGAAAACATCAAAATCAAATTTTGGATGAAAACAACAAAATCAAATTTAGAATGAAAACAATTAAATTAAAATTGGAATGAAAACAACCAAATCCAAATTGGGATGAAAGCATCAAAATCAAATTTGGAATGAAAACAACAAAATCAAAATTGGAATGAAAACAACAAAATCAAAATTGGAATGAATTCCGACGCGAGTTTTTGCGTTGAAGAGGCGACAGCCTCCCATGCACGATTTTTCGTGCTGATGCTCCAGCTGCTTCTGGCAGAAGCCTTCTGCAGCTCACGCCCTATTACAATTTATTATTTCCTTCTACGTTGCATTTTTGAAGATTGTTGAGCTTGTTGTCAATGAGGTAATTGCATATAATCTATTCCAGCATTAACACTTTATCCACAAATTATAATATATGTCTGCCCTTGAAGGTAAAATTTGATTTTAATTCCCCTGCTTCAATCAATTTTTTTAATCTGTCCGCCTATAACACGGAAAATCGGAATCAGTATCTCATAAAAATCAATCGCATTTTGCATCATACACCGCAATGGATACCCGCGAAGTATTTTGTCAATCACTAAAACCAACCGCGATCATTTGCTCCATTTTTGGAATTTTCCCGATAAGTTTCACTCATTCAAGTGCTAAAGTATCAAAGCTTAAAGTTTTTTACGGGCTTTGTTTATCGGCGCTTGTTACCGGATCATTGTCGTACTGCTTACTTTTCTTTATTCCATCAGGAGCCGAAAATATCATTTTTAAATTTGCCGGAGTGACTTATCCAATAATGACAATAGGAGGTTGTTGGGTTTATTTATTTCAAGCTAAATCCACGTCGAAATTAATGAACGATATTTTTCTTTATTCAAAGTTCGTGAAGAATTATAAATTTTTTTCGAAAATTAATTGGATTTTATTAGGACAGCTAATAATACTTATTTCGCTTGCGTTGAGTTTTCCTCTTCGCAGTATCGCATTGTATCCTGAAATATTATCGGATCTAACTCAAATTTTTTACACGATTTTAGATCTTTTATTGAATGTGCTAATTACTCTTTTAACTTTTCTCCAAACGAATTTTTTGTTTTTCATGTATAAAGTTTTCCATTTTTTTAATTGTGATTTAGCTGGAATAATACCCAGTAGGATGTTCGTACCGAGCCGCAACTATGACTTCGTTCTTGAGAATAATGTCAAGAAGTATCA
>Ga0115847_100467_pt1 | contig 10391 bp, 6 predicted proteins | sample InSIn5SAF170_FD_83861 | JGI IMG/M metagenome (GOLD analysis project Ga0115847, IMG submission 83861)
GGTGGGAGGCTTGTACTTTATCGATCTTGTGAAGGACAGCACTGATGGCTGGTGGAAGATAAAGAGGTGGGAGATGAAAATCCAGTGGACTTCTGGTGACAAAGCGGTTCTCCATGGATGACCTTGAGTGTTGGCCTCTGAGATCTAATGTCGTGTATTGGAGCAGACAGAGAGGTGTTGCACATACCTTTAATGGAACAGTAGCATGCCTACTTGAAGGAGGGAACTCCTCTCCTATTTCCTATTCAACAATCTTATCTCACCTGTGTTATAAATGATCTACAACCTGGCACATTTACCATAGGTGCGCCAATGCCTAGTACATCCATCGGCCCTGGTGCTAAAGCAGGGCGACACCTCCCTCGTGCTGCTGCTGCAATTTATGATCCGCGGCACTGGCGCAACTTGTTCTTCCTCGCTCAATCCATTAATTTGAAAACCACTGAGTCCGGCATCTTGGTAGTCCGCTACGTACTGGCCATTGTCCCTGGTGCGTCTCGTACCACAGGACGTTTGTGCTTCAAGCCCACGTATCCTCTTGTCCGTGGTGGCTTGATCCGCCTTTGTCGCAGTCTTTAGAACCTCTTCTCGATCTTTTTCGCGACAGACTCCGCTTTTGCCTTCTCGAGACCATCGTAGCTGATCTAATATGGTCTACATATCGGTAAGAGGTACCTTGTGGATAGAAGAACTGATACGGCGGCGTCTCGTCGTATACCCTTCCTATCACTAAGACCTCTCAAACTAGCCCATCCTTCCATCGCATAGTCAGATTCAAATGATACCAGTCCACTTAGGACGCTCCGAATATTAGATACAAGGTGTAGCCGTTTTGCCCATCCTGCAACATATCGGTGGCTGATCGAGACCAATCGGAGTGGATTACGCGTCCCTCATGGACGCCAAACTTAGCCAACTGTCAAGGTGATACCCTCCCATATGTTAAGGTGTTTATTAGCGGGCTTGGGCGCCATTGTGCGATGGTTACGATAGGATGCACCGTAGTTACCGTAGGATTGAGCGGCCAGCTTGTTCCGGCTTTCTCTGGAAGCGGCGATGTCCTAATCTGATTTGTTGCATGGGGAGGCTTGAGCTTCACGTGACATAAACGATAAGTTTACACGAACAGCTTAGGCAAGATAGAACGTGGCTCGACCTCGTTATTCTGCTTTGTGCGATAAACCTAAAGTCTTCAACCTCAGCATTCTCGTCGAAAGACTCTGGTTGCCACCTCACATTGTAGAAAGGAAAGAATAATTTACGCTTCAATCACTGCACCATCATGGCAGCCTGGCTCGATACGCTTCGTCAGTGCTTCTGGATTGCCAAGCCGGCATTTACAGAGCAAAATCTGTCAGATCAGACTGGACGAGTGTTCATAGTAACAGGTGGCTACGCAGGCGTTGGTAAAGAACTTTCCAAATTTCTCTACCAAAAGAACGGCACAGTATATCTTGCCGGCCGCTCCAAGGGCAAGGGCGATGCTGCGATCGAAGAAATTCGCAAATCAGTGTCTTCCTCAGATGGACATCTAGAATTTCTGCAATTGGATCTAGCAGATCTATCCACTATCAAAGGCTCAGTAGAGGACTTTATGCGTCGCGAACAACGTCTCGACGTACTCACTAACAATGCCGGTGTTATGGCGCCACCAGTGGGCTCGAAATCAGCACAAGGATACGAACTGCAGATGGGAACAAATGTCTTGGGGCCGTGGCTTTTCACCGAACTGCTCACGCCTCTCATACAGAAGACCGCCAAATCCAGTCCTCCGGGATCCGTCAGGGTGACATGGGCGGCGAGCTTAGTGACGGTTGTCGCACCCAAAGACGGTGTACTATTCGAAGGCGATGCTCCCAAGGCCTTCAATGACCGCAGGGCCGACTACGCGCAATCGAAAGCGGCCAATGTCTTGCTCGCACGCACATATCAGGCAAAATACGGGAAGGATGGGATCACCTCGAATGCGTGGAATCCTGGCAACCTGCGCAGTGAATTGCAGAGGTATCAACAGGGTTTGGAGAAGTGGGTTACGGCTCTGCTCGTCTATCCGCCAGTCTTAGGTGCTTACACCGAGCTCTTCGCTGGATGGTCAGACGAGCCTGCCAAACCCGAGAACAAAGATAAGTATATTGGACCTTGGGGACAATTTGTGACGCTCAGGAAGGATCTTCAGGATACGCCGCAGGAGCAAGTACTGTGGGAGTGGTGCGAGAACGAGTGTAGGCAATACATGTAAAGTAGCTGAAACAAGTGCTGCTGTGTGCTACTTCGGGGTACAGTCACGGCGGAACACCGCCAGAAAAAATCGTATCTGTTCAAGCAGCCTGGGGTGCTCCTGAAACACTACCACTTACTTGGATCTGGCCACCCAACCCCTAACCATCACCGTTGCCGCCGGGAGCATCCTCGTCAACACCATCATCGGTCAAGCCACGATTGCTCGGCGGCTCAGAGAGCCTCGGCACCATACGCCTCAGCCGGCAATCGTCCTCCTCGTTCACGTCATCCACCGTATCCAGTAGGACATTCGTGTCATCATGCGGTCAGTTAGAAGGAAACCAGTGCCATGAGGGGCATTTATTTGCATTGCTAGACGTGTTAGTGCTGTAGAGCTCTTTGCGTAGGGCGCAAGCCAGTTCCGAACGCTTTCTTTCAAGAGCAGGTCAATGCTCCCAAAATCATTGCTCATGTGTGCGCTTCTGGCTCGCATAGCCGTTGATTCATAGATCTTCCATCAAGTCAAGCATTTGCGGAACGTCGATTGCTCTTCCCGGCCTATTGTTTTTGCATTCTGCCAACCCTCCCACCAACCTTGTCCACTTGTCGATGGCCGCGACCCTGAGCCATGTCCTCCGCGCAGGTATTTGCAACACTATACTCCTGCTAAGCACGTCGCCCTAGCCACACCTAGCACCTGCTGCGTATACCTTTTCAGGCCTTAAAGTGTGCAGACATTCAGCGTGATTCATCATTTCGTCCGTGTACCGAATGTAGTGTGGAAGTATCGAATCCATGCGCTTTCGAGATCGATGGAGAGGAGGTATCGACTAGTCGCATGTCAAGCATCTGCATATCGTGAGTAGTCGATCACGTCACTACACCGTGACTCACCTCTCCACCGGTAAACCTACCCTACAACGCGATCTCATCCGGTCTCCCAACCCTCACGCCTAGCCTCCATGCTCTGCCGACTCAGACCAATCCACCCAATGCTTGAACAAACCACCAACTCTGAGGAACCGAGCGAGGAATGCTTGCTGAGCCACCAACTTGCTAAAAGCTGGCAGTGCCTCTCGTCGTGTGGTATTTCGCCCCGTTCATCGATGCGACTCGTGGGCTCAGGTCACTAGGTGAACATGAATTGGGTGTCAAGTTGGGCTTGGTTGTCAGGTCATCGTGCTTCTCCCATCTGAATCTGTTGCTGAGCGAAATCTCTCAATCCGTGTCATGGAAGTTTGCCTTCAGAAATCCGCTTCGTTGTAACCTGGCGTATGGCATCGCTTCAACACTCATGCACTCCATGCTGCAAGGATGCCATTGGCGCCACTGTCATTTGATTGAGCATCTTTCTACCGCGAGGTGCGAAGCCTAGATCGTGAATTGTTCTCTTGTAATTTTGCTAGGGCGATAGGTGGTGGAGAAAGGAACGGGCAAACGCCTTACACCATTGGAAGGTAGTATTGGCTTCGGTCAAGTACGGCATCGATCTGGGTGTCATTTTCGTGGTGCAACGGATCGGCTGCCTCTTTCGTTGATGGAGTCATGGTGTTATCTTGTGCCCATATGTTTGCTATAGACTAGCCATAGCATGCTCCTGTCGCATTTAGTCGTTCAATCAAGGTTCCAAAAGAAGGAATCGAGATTCGCGAAGGTGGAAGGAGAGAAGGGAATCCGGTGATCAGTCGGACGTGTAAGCCGTCCAATGCAAGATTCGAGGGCTAGTAAGCGTAAGGGCGAACGACTCTGCGGTTAGAATGCGACAACGACGGTAATCGTCTGGAGTAAGTGCACAGTGCCCGCATGATGTCGCAGACTGCCAAGGCGCAGACGGAGCGGGCGCAGGCTGGGTGGGATTTTGGTTCGCCGAACCTTCCTCCACGGCTGGGCGCAGCGCTCAAAGTGAGCAAAGAGGTCAACGAGGCAGGCAGCTTCATCCTACATCCTAGAACGTCTAGGCTACCAGCTTTCCACAGCCTTAGCCAGTATGTACCCACCTTGGGCGCTCACGGTAGTCTTCATTGAAGGGTTTCTCATTTCCGGTCGTGTGCACGAATTTCACAGACCGCTTAGCGATATTTTTACTGATTAGCACCCTATCTCACATCCTGCATCTCTAAGTGCAGAGAATCAATCAAATGCACTTAAAGATAAACTGTGGCTGTCGAGAAAGGCCGGGGAAATGTGGCAAGCAAGATCGAAGTGTCGATAAAGTAACAACGTAATTGAGACGCATGGAAGGGCATAATTTGCGACAAAATGCAGTAGAATCAGTGCTTCACAGCGAAGCTCCTCGGTGGGTATTTTCGGTTGGCATGATCGACACTGTTTGGAAAACCTTCGGCCGCTTACGAGATATCCGATTCGAATAAGCAGAAGTCGAGAAGCAAGGCGTATGAGGTATCTCGTAAATTGGGTAGGTGTCGATAAAATACCCAAGGTATGTCTCAGGACCTCAATCGTTTATATCTCGGGCTGTATCTAGTATTACCTTACTAACATGTACGGAAGTAAGTTCATCTCGTACCGTTGCCCGAGTATCAACCGGCTCAGTACTGGATGGGGCTTTCTCCGGATCATCTATCTTGGCGACCCATTCCCCGCAGAATTTACATAACCGGGGCTCCACTGCCTACGCTCCCCATAGCCGTGCATCCCGGGTCACTTCATGTGACTAGAGCCGACCGCGTTTCTTATATCTGGAGAATACTTTTACTGAACGTTGTTGTAGAATTGGATCGACTTTCCTGCGTTGCATATGAGAAAATGGCGGCTTCTGGGAAAAAGGTCATCGACGACAAGGCAGTCATGAAGCCACAAGACGAGCTAGTTGAGTTAGCTTCAGTCAACTCGAACAGGGACTACAAGGAGACCATGCAGACTGCACCCACGGCTGACTACTCTGGCGCCTCCAAGAAGACCGATCCAGAGGAGATCAGGCTGGTACGCAAGCTTGATGTCCATATCTTGCCCATTCTGTGGGCAATGTATTATCTGAATTGGATTGACCGGTAAGACGATGCTCCAGATCCCCACTCCACCAGATAGCTAATACTGACTTACTCAGCAATGCTCTTCCCCAAGCACGGCTTAATGGCATCGAAGACGACTTGAACCTGAGAGGCGTGCAATGGAACACTGCCATATCGATTCTTCAAGTGGGATATGTGCTGATGCAAATCCCATCAAACATGTTCCTCACCCGGACTCGTCCATCGATCTACATGCCGATCTGTATGATGGGCTGGGCTGTGTTGTCAGCTTGCACTGCCGCTGTGAAAGGTTACAGTGGTCTGGTGGCTTGCCGGTTCTTTCTCGGCTTCGTTGAAGCACCGTACTACCCCGGTGTACTATATCTGCTATCTATATTCTATACACGCAAAGAACTGGCCTCGCGAATTGCTGTTATGTACACCGGTCAGATTGTCGCCAACGGGACTGCGGGGCTGATTGCAGCCGCCGTATTTTCAACGCTGGATGGGGCTCACGGAATAAGAGGCTGGCAGTGGTAGGTTCTATGCACCTGTCTTTGCGCAAACACAAACTTCCTGTGAGCAAGCACTAACCTATGTGGTACTCTACTCAACAGGCTCTTCATTATAGAAGGCGTAACAACCTTCGGCGTCGCAGCTATAGCCCTCTATCTAATGCCCGACGAGCCTGGGAATACGCGGTGGCTGACACCACGAGAGCGAGAACTCGCGGTCAAGAGGATCGAGCGCGATACCGTCGGCTTAGCCCCTCGTGGCAGCACTTGGAATGGCCTGCGCCAGGCAGTTCAGGACCCAAAGGCCTGGCTCTTCGTCCTCATGCAGAACCTGCATATCAGCGCCTGTTCCTTCACTTTCTTCTTCCCCACTATCGTGAAAGCGATGGGATTCTCCAACACGAAAGCTTTACTGCTTACCGCACCGCCATACTTTGTGGCTGGCATCTTTGGCATCGTCATCGCATGGACTTCTGGCCATTTCAACGAGCGCACGTGGCACATCACTGCAACCCTGTTACTTGCCGTCATTGGATTTGTCATCACTGTCTCAACATTAGACGCTGCGGCACGCTACGTTGCATCAATTATCTTTGCCACAGGTGCTTTTGGCGCTGGGAGTGTCATTCTTGGCTGGCTCTCTGCGACCCTCTCTCAAACGCCAGAGAAGAAGGCCGTCGCATACAGTATGGTCAACGTTGCCGCGACTATTGCGTACATATACACAGCTTATCTCTGGCCTGAGAGTGACGGTCCACGGTATCTCCCCGGCTTCATTGCGATGGCTTGTTTCGCAGGTGGGAGTCTGTTGTGTGCGTGGGCCATGCGGGTGTGGTTGATGGCGCTAAACAGGAAGATAAGAACGGAAGAGAACGAGACAACGGTTGCATATGCATACTAATCACGCAGGACAAAGTTGCTCTGCCCTTGCTCACTCCGGCGATGGCAACATGACAACTCTTTAATCTTGCGACAACATATATTACTTAGCAGCGCAAATTTGAAGCTGGACTAGAAAATGCTCATCGAGCAGCAATGGATCGTGTGAGACATCAGTATACGAGGAATGTTTAAAAGCAAAGCGTCTTTACCTCGATTATTCATTTGTACTAGCCAAATAAACAACGTGGTGTCATTGTCTTCATCTGCGAAGTTCGATCCAAGTTTGAACAATCAAAGCCTCTATTCAGACCTTGCTCGGACCCATAACAGCAGCTCGAGCACGAAAATGTTCCTCAGTGGTAGCCTGACGCACTATGGTGGTCAGCTCAGACTTTCGAGGTACATCTTGTTGGCGTCCGCGGCCGCGGTTCCAGCAGCAGTAGGGCCAATAGGACGAAGCTAAGATAGCATTCGGAGAACGAAGACAAAGTTCCTCCTTGGATCATCCTTAGACCTGATGCAATCGCAGGGATGATCCGGCCATCGCCAGTGATTTTGATGCCAACTTGAAAACTATGGCGGAAGACTAGATAGCCGATGAACCGGCCGACGTGTCCTCAAAGCGAGCTAGGGACGACAAAGTAGAGGAATTGGAAGGGAAGACGGTTTGGAAATTTGCTACGGACTACTGCGACACCCTTAAGTAACCAATGTCAGCGCTCAGTCTTGGTTCAGCCACTAAGTGTCCATGTACCTGTTAAGTGAACAAAGACACCTGCCTTGTGTGTGAGTGGGGTGTCATGTTATGCTGTGCTCATTGGGAAATCTCCGAATCCGTCGAATGGGTAGTCTAAGCTGTTGAACAGATCAAAAGCTGTGCAGTCGAAGTTGTCTTGATAGTTGAAGAAGTCTACCGGGTCTGTTAGGGATAACATCGTCGTAAACATGGGAGTTGTCTCGTTGGTCGCTCCATCGACAAGTGGACAAGGTTGGTGGGAGGGTTGGCAGAATGCAAAAACAATAGGCCGGGAAGAGCAATCGACGTTCCGCAAATGCTTGACTTGATGGAAGATCTATGAATCAACGGCTATGCGAGCCAGAAGCGCACACATGAGCAATGATTTTGGGAGCATTGACCTGCTCTTGAAAGAAAGCGTTCGGAACTGGCTTGCGCCCTACGCAAAGAGCTCTACAGCACTAACACGTCTAGCAATGCAAATAAATGCCCCTCATGGCACTGGTTTCCTTCTAACTGACCGCATGATGACACGAATGTCCTACTGGATACGGTGGATGACGTGAACGAGGAGGACGATTGCCGGCTGAGGCGTATGGTGCCGAGGCTCTCTGAGCCGCCGAGCAATCGTGGCTTGACCGATGATGGTGTTGACGAGGATGCTCCCGGCGGCAACGGTGATGGTTAGGGGTTGGGTGGCCAGATCCAAGTAAGTGGTAGTGTTTCAGGAGCACCCCAGGCTGCTTGAACAGATACGATTTTTTCTGGCGGTGTTCCGCCGTGACTGTACCCCGAAGTAGCACACAGCAGCACTTGTTTCAGCTACTTTACATGTATTGCCTACACTCGTTCTCGCACCACTCCCACAGTACTTGCTCCTGCGGCGTATCCTGAAGATCCTTCCTGAGCGTCACAAATTGTCCCCAAGGTCCAATATACTTATCTTTGTTCTCGGGTTTGGCAGGCTCGTCTGACCATCCAGCGAAGAGCTCGGTGTAAGCACCTAAGACTGGCGGATAGACGAGCAGAGCCGTAACCCACTTCTCCAAACCCTGTTGATACCTCTGCAATTCACTGCGCAGGTTGCCAGGATTCCACGCATTCGAGGTGATCCCATCCTTCCCGTATTTTGCCTGATATGTGCGTGCGAGCAAGACATTGGCCGCTTTCGATTGCGCGTAGTCGGCCCTGCGGTCATTGAAGGCCTTGGGAGCATCGCCTTCGAATAGTACACCGTCTTTGGGTGCGACAACCGTCACTAAGCTCGCCGCCCATGTCACCCTGACGGATCCCGGAGGACTGGATTTGGCGGTCTTCTGTATGAGAGGCGTGAGCAGTTCGGTGAAAAGCCACGGCCCCAAGACATTTGTTCCCATCTGCAGTTCGTATCCTTGTGCTGATTTCGAGCCCACTGGTGGCGCCATAACACCGGCATTGTTAGTGAGTACGTCGAGACGTTGTTCGCGACGCATAAAGTCCTCTACTGAGCCTTTGATAGTGGATAGATCTGCTAGATCCAATTGCAGAAATTCTAGATGTCCATCTGAGGAAGACACTGATTTGCGAATTTCTTCGATCGCAGCATCGCCCTTGCCCTTGGAGCGGCCGGCAAGATATACTGTGCCGTTCTTTTGGTAGAGAAATTTGGAAAGTTCTTTACCAACGCCTGCGTAGCCACCTGTTACTATGAACACTCGTCCAGTCTGATCTGACAGATTTTGCTCTGTAAATGCCGGCTTGGCAATCCAGAAGCACTGACGAAGCGTATCGAGCCAGGCTGCCATGATGGTGCAGTGATTGAAGCGTAAATTATTCTTTCCTTTCTACAATGTGAGGTGGCAACCAGAGTCTTTCGACGAGAATGCTGAGGTTGAAGACTTTAGGTTTATCGCACAAAGCAGAATAACGAGGTCGAGCCACGTTCTATCTTGCCTAAGCTGTTCGTGTAAACTTATCGTTTATGTCACGTGAAGCTCAAGCCTCCCCATGCAACAAATCAGATTAGGACATCGCCGCTTCCAGAGAAAGCCGGAACAAGCTGGCCGCTCAATCCTACGGTAACTACGGTGCATCCTATCGTAACCATCGCACAATGGCGCCCAAGCCCGCTAATAAACACCTTAACATATGGGAGGGTATCACCTTGACAGTTGGCTAAGTTTGGCGTCCATGAGGGACGCGTAATCCACTCCGATTGGTCTCGATCAGCCACCGATATGTTGCAGGATGGGCAAAACGGCTACACCTTGTATCTAATATTCGGAGCGTCCTAAGTGGACTGGTATCATTTGAATCTGACTATGCGATGGAAGGATGGGCTAGTTTGAGAGGTCTTAGTGATAGGAAGGGTATACGACGAGACGCCGCCGTATCAGTTCTTCTATCCACAAGGTACCTCTTACCGATATGTAGACCATATTAGATCAGCTACGATGGTCTCGAGAAGGCAAAAGCGGAGTCTGTCGCGAAAAAGATCGAGAAGAGGTTCTAAAGACTGCGACAAAGGCGGATCAAGCCACCACGGACAAGAGGATACGTGGGCTTGAAGCACAAACGTCCTGTGGTACGAGACGCACCAGGGACAATGGCCAGTACGTAGCGGACTACCAAGATGCCGGACTCAGTGGTTTTCAAATTAATGGATTGAGCGAGGAAGAACAAGTTGCGCCAGTGCCGCGGATCATAAATTGCAGCAGCAGCACGAGGGAGGTGTCGCCCTGCTTTAGCACCAGGGCCGATGGATGTACTAGGCATTGGCGCACCTATGGTAAATGTGCCAGGTTGTAGATCATTTATAACACAGGTGAGATAAGATTGTTGAATAGGAAATAGGAGAGGAGTTCCCTCCTTCAAGTAGGCATGCTACTGTTCCATTAAAGGTATGTGCAACACCTCTCTGTCTGCTCCAATACACGACATTAGATCTCAGAGGCCAACACTCAAGGTCATCCATGGAGAACCGCTTTGTCACCAGAAGTCCACTGGATTTTCATCTCCCACCTCTTTATCTTCCACCAGCCATCAGTGCTGTCCTTCACAAGATCGATAAAGTACAAGCCTCCCACC
>Ga0115847_100469_pt1 | contig 10383 bp, 5 predicted proteins | sample InSIn5SAF170_FD_83861 | JGI IMG/M metagenome (GOLD analysis project Ga0115847, IMG submission 83861)
CAATCTCCCATCCAATTTTAGTTCCAATGCTGAACCGACGACCTACACAGAAGGGAAATTATTCGATAGAACAAAAAGGAGGAGGCACAAATTAATTGGTTGAACGGAACGTATTTATTCAAATCTCATGGGAGAAGAAGAGGAGAGAAAAGGAGAAACGACAACAAAAACAACAACTTTATTGATAATTGCGAATCCCTTTTGCCGGAAGAGCCCTTCGGAGATCTCGGTCTTCTATAGATTGATTCTAATCTTCCGTAAACGGAACGGAAAGGGCAGGCTTGGTGTTGATGAGGGAAGGGAACGTATATGTTCCTGGGGAATAAACAAAGAACTGAGCAGGAGAGCCGAATGAATCGAAAGATTCGTGTTCGGTTTGGGAAGAGATTATGAATTCGTGAAATTTGTGAATAGATAATCTACTTTCATTAAGTAATCTATTAGATAACCGTAAACAGAAAATATTGAATACTATTCGGAATTCGGAAGAACTATGTAAAGGAGCTATCGATCAGCTCGAGAAAGCTCGGGCTCGCTTAAGGGAAGTGGAAATGATAGCGGGGGAAATCCGGGTAAATGGAGACTTCCAAATAGAACGAGAGAAAGAGGATCTAATCAAAGCTGCTTCTGAGAATTTGGAACAATTAGAGGATCCCAAGAATGAGACGGTTTACTCCGAACAGCAAAGAGATTTGAATAAATACGTTCCGTTCAACCAATTAATTTGTGCCTCCTCCTTTTTGTTCTATCGAATAATTTCCCTTCTGTGTAGGTCGTCGGTTCAGCATTGGAACTAAAATTGGATGGGAGATTGAGACTATTTTGAAGTAAATGGATTATTCCGTTGATATGAATGTTATATATCGGACCAATCTCCAACTATGCCTTTGAATCCATCTCATCTTGACACAGCGGTGGAAAGAATACCCAGTTAGTTGTGCTTAGACTTCAAGCAGTTCAGCTTTAACCATTCTAATGGTCTTCTCTTATTGGTTGGTTGGTATAAACTAAGAGTTAGTTCATTTTCCAATCAATTACGAAATGCTATAGTTCTTCGCTATTCCCCGTTCGGAAGTAATTCGTTGAGATCATGCACTTTTCTATCTCCAAAGTGCAGCTGGTTGGGCCCAGCCATATTATTCGAATATACAACTCGCACACACTCCCTTTCCAAAATAGATAAGTACACTAAGCACCACACTTGGATTTATTATATTTGTTTCAAAAATATTGGTATTTGACCCGAAACCCCCAGCAGAAGGCCAATAACTCAAGGAAATGAAAGAATCAATTACATTTTTCATACGCTCTCCCCTCATAGATAAGGATATGTTCTACAGAATCTTGTTCTTTTCTTATTTGATCCTATCTAGTCTAGTTCTGGATAAGAATATTTGGGATACTTAGTCCCAGGTCTCATATAAGGATAAAAAAATTTGCTTGCCCTATCCACTCCCTTCCCTGCCGCGCGCGTCATGAATCTTTCTGATCGAAGTATAGGTATAGGAAAAAAGCCAAAAATTGATTTGCTAATTATTAAGATCAGCCCCTACCCTAAAAGAGCAACTGAACAAGGAAATCTTTGGAGAAATACTAATGTAATGACGAGGTGTAGTAGGGATCTTTGTTTTCAGAGATCAAACAAAGGGATTTGCAAATAGAAGTGCTAGGGCCACAACTAGTCCATAAATAGTTAAAGCTTCCATAAAAGCTAAACTTAGCAGTAAGGTACCTCGTATTTTACCTTCCGCTTCTGGTTGTCTCGCAATACCTTCTACAGCTTGGCCCGCAGCAGTGCCCTGACCAACGCCGGGTCCAATAGAAGCAAGCCCTACAGATAATCCAGCAGCAATAACGGAAGCAGCAGAAATTAAGGGATCCATGGTAATCTCCTCTTACTAAGGTTGGGAAATAGTTGATAATACGACAGTTTTATCTATTGATTGTTCACCAAGTAAGAGCCTATAAGTAATTATACATCTATGGATGATATATTAATCTATATATTCTATAAGGCTTATAATCAATATAAATGGATTAATATATGAAACGAACTATATACAAAGTACACATGTTAAAAAATCCTCCCCTTACTAGGAAAAAAAAATTTCATAGTTCTACACCGGGGTACATTCTTTACTCAACCAACTCCGATTAGTGAACCCGTTCGATCCTATTTTCTTTCATATATCTATACAAATGGACCAATCTGATCCACTCTATCTGGAGATCTAATGGACGGAATTAGTAGTTAACCAATCCTAAATCTTCTTACCAAGCCCTTGTTACTAAGAATTCCGATTTGCTCCTACCATACATATAAAGTCATGAGTTGGTACGATACTTAGAAAATATTCTGTCTGATTGGACAGTTATTTAGTGGTTTAATGATGACCTTCCATGGATTCACCTATATAAGCTGCGGCTAGAGTTGCAAAGATCAGAGCTTGAATACCACTCGTAAATAATCCCAGGAACATTACAGGTATAGGTACTACTAAAGGTACCAGAGAAACAGGAACGGCAACTACCAATTCGTCGGCTAATATATTTCCAAAAAGTCGAAAACTAAGTGATAAAGGTTTTGTAAAATCCTCTAAGATGTTAATTGGTAAAAGTATTGGAGTTGGTTGAATATATTTACCAAAATAACCTAACCCCTTCTTTGCAAGACCTGCGTAGAAATATGCTACTGACGTAAGCGAAGCTAGAGCAACCGTAGTATTAATATCATTTGTAGGTGCGGCTAACTCCCCCTGAGGTAATTTTATAATTCCCCAAGGAAAAAGAGCACCTGACCAGTTAGAAACAAAGATAAATAGAAACAAAGTTCCAATAAAGGAAACCCAGGGACCATATTCTTCCTCCCCAATCTGAGTTCTGGTCAAGTCTCGAAAAAATTCGAGAATATATTCAACAAAATTTTGACCACCGGTAGGAATGGTTTGTGGATCTCGAACAGCTATGGTAGCTGAACCTAATAAGACAGCAATTACAACCCAAGAAGTTATAAGTACCTGTCCATGAACTTGAAACCCCCCTATTTGCCAATAAAAATGTTGACCCACCTCCACACCGGATATCTCATAGATATGATTCAGTGTGCTAATAGGAGATCGTACGATATCCATATCCATATTACCCCCTTGTAAAGATTAACTTAAAGAAGAAATGATTTTTGTCGAATGAGGGATTCCTCAATTATTTCACTCTTATCAGGATTTTTGATGCCACGAGATAATAAAAGGTTATCCCATTAAGAATATTTTTCAATTTGGAGCAGTCAACCGAACCAAGAAATGAAATTCGCTCTTACGAGATCTTAGATGGAATAGCAGCCAACTCAGTAAATCCTCAGGTCCCCCCCCTTTTTTCTATTTTCTTATTATTACTAATTCACTATCTATTAGCTCTTCATATAGCTATAATGACCTTAATGACCTTCCTTCGCAAATTGCTGACGTTGATCTGTTCAGGATCAATTGGATTGAAGCTATACCATCATCATTGGCTGGAATTGGGATATCCACGAGATCTGGATCACAATCTGTATCAACTAAGCAAATTGTCGGAATACCCAAAGTCCTACATTCCCCGAGAGCAATGGATTCTTCTTGTTGATTGGTAATTATCGCAATATCGGGTAAGCTCGTCATGTATCTAATCCCACCTAGATATTTCTGCAATTGGTCCAATTGTCTCTTGAGCATTGCTGCTTCTTTCTTTGGAAGTCGATTGAATCGTCCCGTATCTTGTTCTTTTTTTAAATCCTTGAACTTCTGAGGTCTCGTCTCTGTAGTAGACCAATTAGTTAACATACCACCAAGCCATTTTCTATTTACATAATGACATCGAGCTTCTGTAGCAGCTGATGCTACTAAATCAGCTGCTTGATATTTCGTACCGACTATCAGAAATTGTTTTCCCCTACCTGCTATATCAAACGCCAAATCACAAGCTTCTGATGAAGAACGAGCAGTTTTAGCCAGATTTATAATATGAGTATCTCTACGCGCTGTAAAAATGTAAGGTGCCATCTTAGGATTCCATTTCCTAGTTTTATGCCCTAAATGAACTCTTGCTTCCATCATCATTGGCTGGAATTGGGATATCCACGAGATCTGGATCACAATCTGTATCAACTAAGCAAATTGTCGGAATACCCAAAGTCCTACATTCCCCGAGAGCAATGGATTCTTCTTGTTGATTGGTAATTATCGCAATATCGGGTAAGCTCGTCATGTATCTAATCCCACCTAGATATTTCTGCAATTGGTCCAATTGTCTCTTGAGCATTGCTGCTTCTTTCTTTGGAAGTCGATTGAATCGTCCCGTATCTTGTTCTTTTTTTAAATCCTTGAACTTCTGAGGTCTCGTCTCTGTAGTAGACCAATTAGTTAACATACCACCAAGCCATTTTCTATTTACATAATGACATCGAGCTTCTGTAGCAGCTGATGCTACTAAATCAGCTGCTTGATATTTCGTACCGACTATCAGAAATTGTTTTCCCCTACCTGCTATATCAAACGCCAAATCACAAGCTTCTGATGAAGAACGAGCAGTTTTAGCCAGATTTATAATATGAGTATCTCTACGCGCTGTAAAAATGTAAGGTGCCATCTTAGGATTCCATTTCCTAGTTTTATGCCCTAAATGAACTCTTGCTTCCATCATCTCTTCCAAATCAATGTTCCAATATCTTTTGCTCATCCTTGTTCGCTTTCCTCCCCCAAATAACAGAATAACATGGACTGTAATATCTAATTATTCCAACGGAATCGATTACATCTCAAAGATTGCCTGTCTATCTAGTACGTGGTACGTTCTCACTCATAGAATATTTTATATTCTTCCTATTATATTATAGAATTAATATTCATGAACATAACAATAAATCTCTTTATCAAGACTATTTCTCAAGACTATTTCTCAAGACTATTTTAATGGCTGTTTCAATATATTGTGAGAATTTTCTTGAATGGGAAAAAAAGATACTTTGTCATGATGAAATAAAATATCTTTCACTTTGTTGCTAAATAGAATCCTATTCCCCATTCTTGGATCCATTCCGTTCCGTTTCCCTGAACGGCGAATATGCTGTCCAGTACCGGCAGGTATCAGCCCCCCGAGAATAACATTTTCCTTTAAGCCTTTCAACCGATCGATACGACCTTGTAGAGCAGCTTTAGCTAAGACCCGAGCAGTTTCCTGGAAACTCGCTTCGGATATAAAACTTTGAGTATTCAGAGATGCCCTTGTTATTCCCAATAACATGGTTTGATAGTAGATTGCCTCTTCCAGAGCACGATTCATTCTCTGTGCTCGTGATAACCCAATGAGTTCGCCGGGTGAAAAAACATTAGCCGTTCCATCTTCTGAAATTAATACTTTCGATGTCATTTGGCGTACAATAATCTCTATATGCTTATCACAAATTCGTACCCCTTGGGATCGGTAAACCTTTTGAATCTGATTTACCAAATGAATCTGACTTTGTTCCATAGTTATCCTAGCACTGATGAATAACCCCCAAAGACTTCCAAGAAATCTTGTCATATCTCCGGTCCAATTTTCAAAACTTTCTTTCAGATTCATCGAGATTGAATTATTCAAACGGGCTTCTGACAATTGTTCAACTTTAGGAAGACCTTGAATTATATCACTGGATTTGAATCTTTCATATATCAATGTTATCAATGTATCTCCTTTGTCAAGAATTTCTCCATAATGACCATGAACAGTCGCTTTTCGAGTAGCCAGATAGGGTTTAGCTGATCTAATGACTAAAGATTCCTCATCAACTGCTATAATTTGACCAGATTCGGGGAGTGGTTCATCCTCGGATATATGTACACTTTCAGGCATCAATTGCCCAGGACTCACTACTGGAAATGTTTTTTTGCAGAATTCGGATGAAAAAGAGCACCAATCTGGACCCAAGAGATTGGAGATGATGTTCCTGCACGGATCGAAATGATAAATTTTCGTATTTTCGTCCATGAAATAGTATTTAGGTACTTGGAAAGTATTTAAAGAATTGTGGAAAATGGAATGTTTCTTCGACAAGACTTTTTTAGAAGTTAGAAAATGGGAAGATGGGAAACGGTTAGTGATACTATGTAAATGACCCAAGAGACCCGAAAATTCAATGATTTTTCTCACCTCTCTATTTGATTTATTTACCGTATCATAACATTTTGAATCGTTGGATAGAACGATTCGAAAACAGTCGGATGGTGACAGAACCAAAAAAGATCCACTGTCTTCCTCCCCATTAGATAATGAACAAATAGTTCCTTCATGCTTACTAATTAATTGACTCTCCCCATTGGAAGAGAAAATATTAGTGTGGTACATTTTGTTATGGAACATCAAATTTGAACTTGCTTTAGTGTCCCTTCTCTCCCTGAAAAAAAGGGGGTATTTCATCAAGCTAATTTGGATCATATTCCTAACGATCTTATTTGTTCTTACTGAAGTAAGAGAAGCATAAGCCCCAGATTCTATAGAATCTATTTGTTCCCAATCAAATCCTAGACAAGTTCGAACCAATGGAATATTTGTGTCACTCATTACTTGGATTCGTTCACCATCTTCGTACGAAATAGAATTGCTAACTCGAATCTGCAAGTTGTCCCCTTCCCTCGAAAAATCTAGGGAAAAGGGTGTTGTCATATCTGGCCCATCGGGTATTCCATATTCTACGTTAGAATATCCAAAAATGGAATTTTTCTGTAGAATACCACTTTTGGGTATTCTAAGAATCGCATCAGGACAAGGTATTCTTCTTTTTCCCCATTCGTTATCACACTGCAACGGGACGATGAATCGATTCATTTGCTTTTTCCCCTTAATATTGTCATTCCTAGGGGAAAAGGTGACATAAATAGAGTCTCGATCCTCGTTGGATATGGTCCGATCAGTTTCTGAATAACCGAAGATTTGTTGTTCCTTCCCATAGCAGTTTGAGTCACCCGATTTATGTTCCACTTGATCCACGTAAGAATCGGAAAGTGATTTATGTTTGGCAACAAAAAGTTGAACATCTACTTGATCCTGATGCTTATGAAATGGAAAGGGTACTACACCGGATCCGTATATACCTCCCGATAATATCCATAAATAACCCGTCCTGAGTATAGAATGAACATTACCGTGTACATATTCAGGTGCATGACACACATTGGTACTCCAATGCATTTCTCCTTCTAGATCAGAATATATATTTTTGCGAACTTTCTCCTTGAAGGAAGATGTTCTAGCACGAACCTCGGCGATAATTTGTTCCGATTCCACATATTGATCATTCTGAACCAAAAGTAAACTTTGTGGTGGAATGGTTAAGTTCTGTACTTGATCCTGACCATCAATAGTGATGGATAAGTTATTATGACATAGATAAGCAGGATGTCCATTACATGTACGTGTAGGATAAACCAAATTCTCATTGAATTCAATCTTTCCATTGAAAGGGGCTCGTACATGTTCTGCAATATCACCAGTAAATACCCCCCCGGTATGAAAAGTCCTTAGTGTGAGTTGAGTTCCTGGTTCCCCAATGGATTGGCCTGCAATAATACCTACTGCTTCTCCTAATTCGATCAAGTGACTGTGAGTAGTACTCCGACCATAACATAATTGACAAATCCGAGATATACTCTTGCAAGTAAAGGGGGTTCGTATATATATTGGTTTTTTTCGAAGGTTTATTAATTGATTGGCAAGTCCAACCCCAATATCCTGATTGCGCGTAGCAATGCATCTCCTATTTATATATACATCGTCTGCTAGCACACGGCCAATCAGTATTGGTGTTCGTACAACAATTTCATTTATGTCCCTTTCTCGACCTCGAATGGGACTTACGAAAATACCTTGGATAGTGCCACAATCTTTTCTACGTACTACGATGTGTTGAACCACTTCAACGAGTCTACGTGTGAGGTATCCAGCATCTGCTGTTCGTACAGCAGTATCCACAACTCCTTTACGAGCCCCATAACAGGAAATAATATATTCCGTTAAAGAAAGCCCTTCGCGTAAATTCCTTCGAATGGGTAGATCAATGATTTGTCCTTGAGGATCTGACATTAATCCTCTCATACCTACTAATTGGTGAACCTGAGATGTATTTCCCCTAGCTCCTGAGAAGGACATCACATGTACTGGATTTAAGGGATCAGTCATGCTAAAATTTGGATTCATTTCTTTTCTCAAATATTCACTTGTAGCATACCATATCTCGATCGATTCACGTAATTTTTCCACTGCGTGTACATTCCCATAATGATTATGTTTCTCCGAAATAGAACCTTGTTGCTCCGCATCTTGGACGAGCCATCCTTTGGAAGGCGCTGTTAAAAGATCATCAATTCCTAATGAAATAGCTGTATCAGTAGCTTGTTGAAAACCTGAAGTCTTGAGTTGATCCAAGATATGTGATGTATATGTCATTCCGAAGTGATCTATTAATCTGCTAATAAGCTTTTTAATGGCAGTTTTATCCATCACTTTATTATAAAAGGGCAAATTATCAAAGGGCAATTTGGTTCGTTCCTTCATAAGGAAAAATCTCCATATTTTCATGAACAGGATTAAGCAATGGGTTCAAGCCGGTTATTCAAAGGCTTCCTCGATCTCTATATCTGCACTAATGAAAAGATCATAAGATCAATAACATTAGATCCTGAGAGCTGGTAGTGATTTCTTTGGGTGTTCAGAACGGGCAAAACCTTGTATGGCTTCTTCCATTTCTCGATTGAAACGAGTTCGACCAACAGTGGTTCGAATGTATATATTAAGGATTTCCCCCATTCTACCTTTTCTTATTCGATAATGTTCATGGATTTCGTGGAAGGTACCCAAAGATTCGTATTGAACCTCGATAGGGGCTTCTTGCTTTACGGAGGTAATGATACGTAAATCCACTTCCCCCCACCGGAGCCATAAGGGGCTGTATAAGTCAATTCGTTTCTGTCGGTAAGCTCTGAGCACATCATCATAACTATAAAAGGAAGGTTTCTTACAGGAAAAGCTTTTCTTTTCCGAATTATACGGGTGGTACCTATTCCCATAAATACCTTGATTATTTCCGATCGTTGCTATATAAAGTCCAAGAAGCATATCTTGAGTCGGTATAGAAATAGGATCTCCGATAGCTGGAGACAAAAGATTTGTCTCAGAAAACATGAGTAAACGAGCTTCTGCTCTAGCTTCCAGAGATAAAGGTACATGGACAGCCATCTGATCTCCGTCGAAGTCTGCATTAAATCCTCCACAAACCGATGGATGTGAACGAATGGCACGTCCTTCTACTAAAATAGGTTGAAACGCTTGTATTCCTAATCTGTGTAAGGTAGGTGCTCGATTCAACAATACGGGATGTCCTTGCATAACCTCTTGAAGTACTTCCCATACAATCGGTCCCTTATCTCGAATCATGCTTTTAGCAGCTCTTAGGTTGGGAGCAATATGTCGTCCAATGAGACTACGAATTACAAATGCTTGAAAGAGCTCTATTGCTATTTCTGAGGGTAATCCACATTGATACAATGATAGAAAGGGACCCACCACAATAACGGAACGACCTGAATAATCAACTCGTTTCCCTAGTAAATTTTCACGAAATCTTCCCTCTTTGCCTTCGATCACATCTGAGAACGATTTATAAGGCCTATCATGACTGTCTTTCATTGGTTGTCCACAGATGCCATTATCGAGAAGTGCATCTACGGCTTCTTGGATCAATTTTTTTTGACAAATAACAAATGACTCAGATCCGCTTCTTGCTAATAAATTGGTAAGAGTATTATTCCGATTTATAACTCTTCGATAAAGTTCATTTAGATCTGACGAAGTAATAAGTCCACCTTCACCTAATTGAACAATTGGCCTCGGTTCGGGAGGAAGAACTGGTAATAGGCATAAAACCATCCATTTTGGTTCTATATTTGTTCGGAGAAAATGTTTAGCCAATTTCATGCGTCCAACCAGAAAATCCTTTCTTCTTCGAATTGTTTCATCCTCCCATCCATCCACAGTAGATTCTTGATCCTCCTCCAATCTATTCCATTTCAATTCCACCAAGTTCTTCCATTCCATATATGAACGATCTATAATCATTTGCAGATCCAGACCAGTTAGTTGTTCCCTGATAGCATCTCCCCCAGTAGCTATTCCTCTCTCTTGAAATGTTACAGAACCCCGAGCAAAGAGGTAATGAGGACGAGCAGAGAGGTAATGAGGAATAATATCTCTCCAGGATTGAATCTCATAATTGAAAGTACCCCGTGATCTCAATAAAGTTGGTTTGTTAGCTATGGGCCTAGCAAGAAAAAGATTCGGATAGGTTATTCTAAGATTTCCCCCCCCCTCAGGATC
>Ga0115847_100470_pt1 | contig 10371 bp, 13 predicted proteins | sample InSIn5SAF170_FD_83861 | JGI IMG/M metagenome (GOLD analysis project Ga0115847, IMG submission 83861)
GACCGAGGAATGTTGTTGAGCCTTGGAACAATTTCCTTGAGATCGCCTTGTGTACATACACAGAAACCCTTGAAGGTACGGGCTCGTTGCGAATCCGGAAGCAGGATGATTGAAAGCGAGATCTTAAAGGCAAGAGGCGCTCCGCTGCTACAAGAATGCTGAGTATATTAACTTGTTTCCAACTCTACCTCACACGGCACCTCTTCCTCTATCGTCAGCCGTTTTAGTCAGGTGCAAGTCTCTGTTTGTTCACGCCGCTGCTGTACATCACTCTTGTAGAAGGTCAACACTGGGCTACAACCTAGACAATACTACGATCTTTGACTACTTCGATCCTACAGCTACATCGAAAGGAAGACTAGGCGTAACTTCAAGGTTAGGGTTTGTCGAGAAAGTCAAAATGTCTACCAAAAGTACAGCGAAGCCTACCATAGTCGTGGACCTCACCGAAGACGACATGACAACGCCATGGAACCACCCCGTCAGCAACATCTACTCCTACACCTATTCGCAAAGCAGATCCTTCGAGGGCTAGGGAGGAAGAGTAGGGGGTTTGGCAAACGGCATTGATGAGCTCAGGGCGAGTGTCTGTGCTATCGAAAAAGCAATATTCAAGGTTTATGTTCTGGATGACATTATATCGCCGCCGCATTTTCTCCGAATTCAATGGATGCCAGGCCTGCCAAGCAGCAGCAGTATCTGTTGAGGATAGCAGCGCTCCGACATGCTCGCGGTGCTGGTTTCTCCAGCAGCTGGTTAATACTGGGCCGTCCCTGCCTTTACAGCCCTCTGAGCAACAGCAACGTCGGCAGGACAGGGAGATGGTACGTAGCTCGTTGTTGTAGAACTGGCAGCACGGTTACCCACCACAGCAGCACGCTTACCCACCACAGCAGCAGGAAGCGCGGGTACCCCAAAGCACCCTACCACCGCAACAAGACGTTAGGCCCAACATTGATGCGCTACGCATCCTGTGTGAAGCAGCCGCGGAGCAGCGTAGTGAGCAACACGTTACTTCCGAGCAGACAGTCCAGCATGTAACCTCAGATGGGGAGGAAGAAGAAGAAGAAGAAGAAGAAGAAGCCGAAGCTATGCGGACAGACGCAGCCACAGAGTACTATGAGCAACCGGCGCAGCTCCCTCGCCTTCTAGGCTTGCCATCATCCTTAGACAGGGCAACTCTCCAAGCGCTACTAGCGTCTCCCGCTCGTAGCAGCAGCCCCGCGGAGGCAGCCGCCATACAGTCCAGCGCCAGTCCGGCACCCCGCGTCATCCTTGAGTCAAACCCCTCTACACCTTCGCCCTCAATCTCGCCCTCGGCCACGTATTCAGCCATATCGTCGGGCTCAACCTTACCCTCCACCTTGGATGATCAACGCTCAGGTCACGAAGCTGTTAATAACGGTTCAGACTTTACACATCCAAGTAACGAAGCTCCATTCTACGATACCTCAGACTATGAAGATTCAGGTAGCGAAACCCCGGACCGTGACGACTCCGCTCACCAACCTTCAGAAGATGACGCGCCCTCCGCCTACTATTTACGCTGCGACTCAACCGAAATCTCTGGCGTACGAAACCTTAGCTTTAGAGACCTTCTAGCCGTTGTGCCCCATGCTGGCAGCAGCATCGAAGCAGCAGACGCGTTGGGCGGGCCGGACGCGGCGTTGGAGCTAAGCAGTCTCGAACACGAGGACCTTACCGAGCTCGCGAATATGGTTATGCGGCCTGACTGGGAGTCAGGAGTGACGAGGATCGTGGGATTCTGGTGGCATAACTATGACGGAGGGTTCCATGAGAGTGCTGAAGGCATTATGACAGACAGCTGGACACGGAGGGGTCGTCTTCGACGTAAGTAGGGCGGTATGGCGCATGGCACTACTGCTCTTCTATGATTCTGGTCTTTGAGTCGGCGTTCTGGGCGTTTAAGGAATGGGACACCCAAGGCGGGGCTTCGCCTGATCCGCCTGCCAACTGAATTACCACCCGGGTGGGACTTCATCCAGCTACTCAAGTGCTGCCTCGAGCTGCCTCTCGAGTGGGACTTGGAGGTGGTAATCGGCAAATCTCACGTGATCGGAGCCGATCAGCGTTTAGGATTCGTGATTCAAGCTGGCCTGGGGGTGCTTGGTAGCTTACCTAGGTACATCCCCACGTGATCCCTTGCAACCGTGAGACTTTGGTGCCGTACCGCGCCTGGAACTTACCGTGATACCTTGCAGCCTCATTTTGTAAGTGTCAGTGAAATCTCGTGACCTGCCTGACCGCTGTGGCAGAATTTTGGTGTTGGTCTCCACGTGATTGCAGGACTCAGTTCATTGCAAAACCCCCTGGAATCATTCTATCGTCGAGTTGTATGGCACTCGACATACATCTACAGAGCGTTCTTACCTCTTTTACAGGGTATATTCATAGCCGTAATGATAGCTTTCTCCGAGAGCATCCTGTACAGGAGCTGCCCACGCCGCCGTGCTTGCGGTGAGATGAGAACAAGGGAGGTAGCTTTCAGCTGGTCGTGAGGAAGCAGGATTAGATGCGATGTAGAAGGTGAGGTATGCGGCAGAAGCTTCTTCTATACTACAGATGTTTTAGCATTGCCATAAGCCATCGTCGTTCGTTCCAGCAATTCCATAGTGATATGGTGATGAGATGGTACGGTTACTTGCATATACCGGGCAGTCGTTCCTCCGGACACAGAAAGAGTGTGGCGGTTCTCATAACCAATAGAACACACGGTGTTGTACTATCTCCAACCAAGATCCTCAGTCAAAATCTCTCTTAAAGTGTCAGCACAGCCTACTCATAGTATTCGTTACTGTGCTAGAGGAGCGTAACTCGTCTCTGAATAGCAGCACTAGGGGCGCCCTCGCCTTTACAAGCGAGGACGAAGAGCATAATACCATTTTTCTTGAGTACCTCAGCTCTCACTCAGTTATGGAAGCAACGGATGTTCCACACTCAACGGCCAGCCTAGAGGAGAACACGGCCTTCGACGAAGGGACCCCTCAAGACCCAGAGGACCAACGAACGCAATCTGCTAAGCGGCCACTAACGCCCACTAAGCGTATCAACCCATACTCAATGACCAAACCGGCGTATAAGAAGGCATTTGATGATGCTTGTGCTAAGGTTGAGGCACGCATTGAAAAAAGAAGGGCCGAGAGAGCTGCACGAGAGCAAGGGGAACAGCAAGAGCAGAAGCAAGCACAATCGAATAACCGAGCAGAGCGTGGCGTCTCCCCTCTAATCGTTGTTCTCGGTGAGAACCTTCCTCTAGGCGACGTTAAGATGGTAGAGGCGGATGATGACATTGACAATGCGGGTGCAGACTCGGAGAGCAGCGAACAGTCCACGCCCGCGCCCGCCATCACGCCTATCATACAATCATCCAAGCGCAATCCGAAAGCGAACCCAGGTGCCGTCAACGCCAACCTCCGCGCACTTGACAGGAGCGGCAAGCCGTGTCGTAAGTGGGAGTACAAGGACTGCCAAATCAAGAGCTTTACCGGCGTCACGTGGTCCCTACCTACCTGGCATCGCAAGGAGACCGCCATAGACGCCAAAAAGGACGTTAAGAGCGACTCTTGTACCTCAGGCGTACACGAGGACGGCAACGGGAGAACATCAAGACCGAGGTCGGCGCTTCACCTCTCAGTCCTCTCCAGCATCGGCGACGACGACGGCGACGACGATCTGATGAATCAGGAAGGCAATTAGAATGCCGGAGCGCGTAGAGGTCGCAGGGCTATGAGACAGAGGTGTTAAAGGTAACATTATCTCGCATCACGGTAGCAAGCCTTGTCACTGCTCCCAACACCCACTACCACCCTTGGAAAGCTCTCACTGACCGACATCCCACCAGACTGACCCCGATTCTCACCTTCATCGCCACCCCGTAAAGCCACGTCGCCACCGAGATCCGCAGCGCGCGGAAGTAGTCCCGCAGTATCCACCCTCTCCTCCAAACCCGCAATCATATATTCAGCTGTAACCATCTTCGCGCACAGTCCTCAATCTCAAGGACTATTAATTCCTTGCTGAGGCTCGCAGCTGGCGCTATGGCCAAGTCCTTCATCCTGGTGGCGCTCACGATGTGGTCTTCTTCGGGGGTCGAGGTCTCCGGGGGCGATACAATCAATAGATGGGCGATGTGGTTTAAGGACGGACCTCGTCTGTCTCTCGACCATGCAGGCGCCTCGCTGTAGGGGCGGCGACGTGCTACGCGATCTTCTCTGCTTCGGCTTTGCTCCTCTATGGCGTGGGGCAAGTTTCATGTCGCATATTGGTGCGCGGACACCACCACATATGAACTCAAATACAGTCAAAGGTCATCATTGAATAGAGAAGCACCTTTGAATAAGATAATAGTGGAAACATATAGCAGCAGTAATCAATTTTGAAAGCCTTGCAATGTTATTCAGTTAACGCCAAGTGCTTGAATCCTCTTCTCGGCCCAGTCTCCCAGATGACCAAAATATCCCTCTGGATCCTCACCACGCCACGCCTGTAACGCAAACCAGAGGTAGCGGGCGTCACTGCCCGCTTGGATTGCGTATTTGTAGTCAGGAGCTTGATTAAAGAGAACCTGTATGAAGAAAGTTAATCACATCGTTGGCTAGATACTTAGGAAGAAAACGGCTGGGCAACAGACGTACCTTAAAGTATTGCCTCGCCCAAATGTCATATTGCGCGCGGTCTTCAGGAGTGGCGTCGTCAGACGCTGGAGCCGTTGAAGGGGCGGCATCCTTGTCTGCCACTAAATCGACGGCCACCACCGCTATCAACGGATCGGACAAGATGGCCGGCACGATGCATCCAGTTTCCCAGTCGTAAAGAGACGTTACGAGAGGTTGATCGTTTGCATCCACCGCGATTGACATATTGTGGATACCGAAATCGCCATGGTCGAGAACAAGACGGTAAAGAGAGTTCTGGTCGCCATCTGCGGGCATGATGTGTGGGATAAGGCGCAAAAGGGACTGTTTGGCGGCTGCAGCAATGGGGCCCACGGTGTTGTTATCGTCCTCCCACCCAATCATGTCGCCTATATTCCCGATTGTCGCTTCGATCTTGGCCGTGAAAAGAGTAACACAGAAGTCGCGTGTAGGGGCGACTGGGATAGGAAAGGACTGGGGCTGAGGGTCGAAAAGACGTTGACGGAGCCAGCGAGCGGCGAAGTCGAGCGGGAGGTTGAAGTTGAACAGCGATGCGCGGATTTGAGCTGACTGACCGAGAAGAGAGGCCTAAAAAGAGCTTCAGTATCCATACATATATGAAACCGAGCAAAGGAGATAGCTGGGCCAAGCACAAACCTTCTGTTTAGGGCTGAGGTCGCACCACACGTTCTTCTCTCCTTCCGCTTTCTCGAATAAGAACAGGCGACGGCCTATGATATCCTGGGGTGGTTCACGTTTGAGACCAGCGCGCTGCTTTGGGATACGGTGATAAAGTAGATGGGAGGCCAAGACTTTCGGCTCCGAGCGTAGGAGGTTATATACTGCCGCCTCGAACTTAACCTCACAGATCTGTTTGTGGACTGGAAAGCCGACATAGTTGGGCGTGTTGACGTCGCTACGAGCTAGACGCACTATGATATCCGGTTGATTCGATAGCTTGACATGAAAACCCTATGCCCACCCAACCTCAGTTTTAGCAGAGGATCAATTCACGTTGTTTACACGGTAGAACTCACGTAGTTATTAGAGCCCATGTCAACCATCGGGATGTCCATAACCTGGCTATTAGTTTTCTTCTCGATTTCTCGGATTAGCAGGTCTACATTAAGTCCGTGAAGTGGATTGTTGCCGCTGCGGACTAGAGTGAGTAGCTTTTTGCCGTCGAAATCTCTGCCGTCTGGTATTTTCAGCGACTCGTCTTCGGAGGCCATAGTGTAGTAGTCGAGGCTGAGTGTTTCAGAGAGTTTCAATCGATTTAGGTGAGAGATTGCAAGTGGTGTACCTAGGTACCTGAACTGGGTAGGAAGACCTTGGAGGTTTGAATATTTCCTTGGCGCCAAGCACTACATGTCACAAACAAACCTCCTTCACGACCTGGACACGTATCGCGACAAATACAATCACTCGTGCCTAGGTGATTGTATGTATGCAGAGCTGGCAGTTCTGACACGAGTTACGCACATGGGAGATGTTTTTAGTGAATGCCAATGACTCATCAAAAGAACAACGCTTCATGTGTATCCCTTCCAAGGGTTCCATTCAGTAGCATAGTCACTCTTCCCGTAAGTTCTCTCGATTTCTCTTGCAATACACGCCTCTACTCGTCATACAGCACGCAGTGTTTAACAAACAGCACTTGATACCTCATAGTCCATAGGTCAAACGGTTTGTGAAGACCGTTCTTTGCTTGCTACTCTCATGAACAGCGAGTCAGCGACTCGTTGAGTCATTAGTAAGGGATTGAGAAGTGTGAAGACATTCTACTCCCGTAGGTTAACTATAAGAAGCGATCTTCATACCTCAGGTTCCTCACAGACATCACTTCTATATCTCTTGCAAGTTGCAACGCACATCACTTCTACATCTCTTGCAAGTTGCACACATATCTGTTGCAATATGACGACTCTCAGCGACCACGTCAAGTACAACCGTCTCCCTTCTCTGGAGGAGGCGGCTATCTCGCTCAAGGTGTGTAATTGTCTGTATTTACCAACAAGGTTACAACACTGACCGCACCAACACCAATATAGACCCTATCCGTCGCCGACATCATCAACGGCCCTATTCGAGACGTGTTCCTCAAACATGATGCCCACCACAAGTTCTGCCTTTACCTCCAGCACCGCCACCACACAGTTGGCGCCAACGAGGCCATCGTGAAGGTAAACGGCACGGCGCATCTTATGGATTATGGGGACGTCGACGAGATCATCCGCCTTGGTTATACGGTCTTTCCAACAACCTGGATGACCTCCAGTGGCACGGTGCTTGAAATGGAGTTTGCTGTCCACCCTGCCGCGTACGTCGTGTTCCCCCCGGTCGCGCCCTGATAGTATGCCCTTGTTAACTCTATTACTAGGACGACCGCACCCGCTCCTACGTCTGCCTTTCTCTCCGACTTCCACTCCGTCTTGAAGTTGAACGGGTGCGACAATCTCTTTGGCGTCGACACCATCAACAAAGGTGCCTGGGTTGAGATGAAGATCGGCGGTGCGAGCGTTGTACTGCCGGACAAGAATAGTGGCGGATTCGACGATGACTTGTACATCCCCGTCGCGTTCGCGTTTGACCAGCAGGAGCCCACCTTTAGGGTGCACGGCAGGTGTGGCGTAGATCACAAGCACACGTCGAAGCCAAAGCCAAACCCAACCCCGAAGTAGATTGGGTCTGCGCTACTAATGCAGGCATCAGCTACATTTTGTCCTTGTTTGCCACCACGAGTAGACAGATAGCTTATGCATCGGATGGTCATCAACTACATGTAGCATATAGCAGGATACATCCACTTAGCCCGGTGCTGAACCTCTTACTTACAAGTCATCTTGCCTTGGTGATATTGTGATTGCCTAACCTCGATCTGCCTGACTAACTACTGTAATAACTTCCTCGCCAAAGCCTTTATGCTTAAGCCACCCTACGCATAGTCCCATTAGTGATACAGACCACGATGACGCTCGACTTTTCATCCCGCATCCCGCATAGCGAAGAGTTGGGATTTGGCGCCGGCGACCCAGGCGAAAAGGAAGAGCTCCATAGATGTACATCAACCGAACGCTCCATTAACGGCCCACCGTCCGTGGAAGCTAATACATTCGCCTTCCAAAGCCTTGAACTGTTGGCGTGGACTCGCAGGCTTCAAGAGCGGTCTTCCATGGGCTACAATGCTCTCCACGCTGACCCTGCACCAGACCCAGCTTACTGTACCGGTATGAAACGCAAACATCCCCCCAAACCACCCTTACTTCATGTGGCTGGCAACCTTCTCGCATTCGAAGAAGGCGTCTCTAGGCTCGCGCGCTTGATTAGGGTTGAGGTTGTGGTTCCGACTCTTTCGCGACGGAGGCGAGATCTGGCTTAGTCAACACCCCTGTCGGAAAAGTCACGCAGTCAGCATGTGTTCAGCGACGGGCGATGTCGGGGGCCTGAGGTAGCTCCCAATCTCACATCCTACTGTTCTGGCTCCGATGAGTGTATTTTCGTGGTATCGTTATTCGTAGCTGCAAGTCATGTGTTCTGAGCGCCAAGAAGGCACGTGAGATCGGGGAGCCGGAGTAGATCCGCGATCGCGGTGATTAGAGACTGCGGGGATGCCGAGGTGCGGCCGGAAGGTCGAGAGTCACGTGATAGTCAGGGATGTACCTACGTGGCCCCCGACTGACATGTCGTCACCCTGTGACCAGCCACTGCCAGCTCAGCTTACCGGATGCCAGTAGCCTCGTCTTTCCTACTGTTCAGAGCGGTGTGAGTTGGCAAGCAAGCAGCAAACAAGCAGTAAACAAGTAGCAAACAAGCAGCAAACAAGCAGCAAACAAGCAGCAAACAACTAGCAAACAACGAGCAAACAACCCGCACCCGCCTCCTGGGTTTGACTGTTTGCTTCGCCAGCTTGGCACACGGCAACTCTTTAAAAGCGATTCTGGCACTTGCTTTCTTGGAGACCAGCAATCCAACAATTTGTTCACCGTTACTACTCACCCGCCAGAAGCGGACGTCCAAGCCGATGAAGCTACCGGCTCTACCAGCTCTGTCTACTCTACCTGCTCTACCTGCTCTGTCTACTCTACCTGCTCTACCTGCTCTACCTGCTCTACCTGCTCTACCTGCTCTACCTGCTCTATCATGCATTCAAAGCAACCTCACTCCACGGAAACTGGACTCATCACAAATCACTCCTGGACCGGATGAGTCTGTCACTGCCGCGATTTATTGGGAGAAGAGCACCGCGCTTTACGGAAACAGCCTGCCTTCACAATAGCTGCTAATGTTTTTACGGTCATCCACCCATTACCCTACTCATTATTCTCATGCGCTGACGGGAGTTCATAGACGTCTCTGACTGCTGCGGAAGCTCGAATTGATCCTACCACTATTCGCTCACACACGGATACCTCGCTCCCTCTTCCCGTCACCCCAACCTTCCTATCTCTCGTGCTGCGGAGCGGTATTGGCCAAATGCGTGCAACCAGCCACGCTTCCAACAACGATGCGATGAACCTACACGAGGCATTCAATTCAACCCCCAAACAACCTTCACAACCTCCGACACAGCCTTCACAACCTCCAACACAGCCCTCACAACCTCCAACACAGCCTTTACAACCTCCGACGAAGCCGCCCGCATGACTCCGCGCACGATCCCACGTATCGCTTTCTGCGCTTCATCCTGCAAATCTTTCAGCACATTCGGCGAACGCCCCGGGCCTCGGCACGCATCCGTCACCTCATACGCTGCTTATCAAGCAACCCCCCCGAGCGCAATCGATTGATGCCAAAGACGATTAAGACTATTGAATGCGTTAAGGACTGGCCGCTTCGAGGACTCCCGGACTGATGGCTGAAGCCTGACGACGTTGTACATCACGGCCGGTGCTTTTCAAACTTTCTTAGGGCTCCTGCTTGGGTTATCTTGAGATACCGGGCGAGCACAAGGCAGAGCGCATGTACTTTCCTTAGGCTGCTTCCAGTGTGTTCATCATGGGACTTCTTCCTGCATTCGCCTTGTCCTTTTGTATGCCTTCACGGCACTCATAATCGGAGGCTCTGACATCGTGGCCAGAATCAGCGGTTTCTACTTGTCCTTTACAACCTCCTTGTCCGCAACCTCCATCCTTCATATTCCTGCGGATCCTTGTTTCTTGCTTCAAAATCTTAGTGAGCTTTCAACTCGTCTTTGGATGATGCGACAAGTAGCTGGGAGGAGGGCTTCCAGTAGGTACGGTTCGCTACGCACAGGATGTTGAGCTTGCGCTGACCGTGGTGTAGCAGATTGCCAGCGAACCCTGGATCACCACCCGTTCTTAACGGTGCCGCCCCATCCCGGCTACGTTCTGCTTCCAGACCGCGCTACTCGTTTTCTCGCGCATACAGCGGAGGCCTAGCAGGCCCGACCTTACACCGCAGCCCACATCATGGCGAAGGCAGGCGAGCCTTCCCTAGCAAGCACGTACGGCAAGACAGTGGTCGGAGGCGATGGCGTCCACTCAGCGTGCGTGGAAAGCTTGCGAACAAGCGAATCACAACACAGCCTCCACTCCGTCCGTCTGTTCTGAGTGGGCGAGTGGAAGATTTGCAGCGTGCTCTCGGTGCTTGACGACAAAGATAAAGCCCGCCGCCGCTGCAATTGCATGCTACCGCCCGGAATCTATTGCTGGCTGTGTTGTTGGAGTTACCTAAGGCAACCTACCCTTTTTCGCTC
>Ga0115847_100472_pt1 | contig 10353 bp, 7 predicted proteins | sample InSIn5SAF170_FD_83861 | JGI IMG/M metagenome (GOLD analysis project Ga0115847, IMG submission 83861)
GCGCTTGATGGTAATACAACTGGTTATAGTGCCTACCCCCTCCACTCTAATCTTCCGGGAGTATTTCCTTCCTAAGGCAGTTGCTCCAAAGATCCCACCCAAACACAACTGTTGGTGGGTAGCACATTCATAAAGTAGGCTAGTAGGTCTTCCCTAAAAGCACTAAAGGCTGTGTGCGAGTAGTTGGATTAGCACTAACTGGTCAAAGCTGGGGTTGTGCGAGTGCTGTCCTTAATTCATCAATATATCCGGCTGGCCGGGTTCGCTCCTCCCTTCCGTCCCTACAAAATAAGTATAGTGCTTGCTGTACCCACTAAGCATGAATTCAGGAAGTGTCATAGGGTTAAAAGGTCTAGGTCTTAAGGCTATGGATCTTCCGATGTTCCTGGGCGGGCTCCTTCCGGGGCTTCTGGCCAATCTAAAAAGGCTTCTGGGAGTCCCTATTTTCACAATTGGTAGGGGGGACCGAAGTGAGCGAATTGCATGTAGAGAGAATCGTAGGGGCTATTAGTTGAAACAAACCGCTCATCTCATAACGGTGGGTGATATTGTAGGTTCGAGCCTATTATAGTAGAGTTCCCGCTTACAAACAAAGATAGGGAAAGGGCGAAGCCCTGCAGAGCAGTGTGAGTGTATTCCTTGAACATAGTGAAGGTAAGGTTCTCCCTTTACTTTGCATAGCTCAAGTAAGGTTCTCCTTACCCGGCTAACTACTTACCGGGTGAATAAAATTAGAAGGGTTGGGATAACCAACTATGAGCTCAGGTAAGTTCACTCCGTGCCTTCCCTCAATCCAGAGCTCTTTGAGGGTAGGGTATTTATACAACTTTACTCTGCCCCGAGAGAGGGGCAGGGCAGAAATACAGGGCTTGAAATAGACTCTGTCTGAATTGACGAATGCGGACCTTGCTTTGACTTATGTAACAAAGGCCCGCCCACACCAAGAACGAAGCACCCATTGACGCCAAAGAGAGAGGAAATAAGACTGACTCTTCATCATGAAATGTAAGGTTAGGTTATCCCTTTCTTTCATAATCTCAAATAGCACGTTCTAAGGTTCTAAGGTGTTGTGTCCTTATAGTAGGACGGCCTACTTCTTTTTTATCTCTATCCGGGGTCCCAAAGCTAAATCAAGTTGGGTCGGCCAAATAAACTATAGGCAGTCATATGACCCAGGGAACGGGGAACGGCTAACTAAAATTGGGGTGGGTGGGAGGACTAAGGTTTATGCCCCTACTATTTTAGACAGAGGCAAGATCATTGGCTCAAAAGCAGGAAAGCCCAAACCTAAGAGGAATCGAACCGGGGATGTAAAGGGTGGCCGGAGCCCGAGTTGAATGAAGCTAGCCGCCTTCAAGCCGTCATCACTTAGTTCCTAATTGCCTAGCTTCTGGCAGGTTCTATTTGCTGCTTGGTGGGTCCGTTAGGTAGGTCGTTCCCCCGTACGCTTTAAAACCATATCAATAAGTAAAACATAATATATAAAAGTGTTTACAATCAAAGGTCAAAGCATCCCCGCCTCGGTCACTAACTTGCTTATGGGAGGACCTGATCTAAAAATGGTGCTCCAGGGCTTAAGGAATTATTCCCTTGCTCCAGGGCTTCTGGCTATTCAAATAAATTCCTGGGCTGATCTTTATATGTATCTGCGTTGGACCAGCGAGCAATCCCAAGGGAGCAACAAGCCATTAGCCATCTCTTCAACATCTGCTTTCATTTCTCTTGCCACCGCTCCGCACCTCAAATTACCACCTTCGCTTGCGATCCGGTCCCGCCCGATGCTGACTTTAGAACTGGGATCAGGGAGAGAAAGGAAGGAACAAACTACTTCGATGGAGGCGCCCTCCCAGCAGGCAGGGAGAGGGTAAGGGGGAATTCCTCCATCCATAATATTATAGATAAAGCCAACTACTCTTGAGAAGCTTCGCTAGAGTTAAGGCAGTCTTCGAAGCCCGGGTGAAATTGTGAAGGGTTGATTGGGGCCCCCACCCAATAAGGAAATTAGGATGCGCAAGCAGGCAAGACCAAAGGGTGAGTGAACGATTGAGTGAGGGAACGATTGATGGGAAGGATACAGACAGGGAGAGGAAAGGAGAGGTATGAGGGTACGCAGTAGTGAATCACCCTAACTTTACGTGAGTGAGAGACCTTTGTTTAAAGTCATAAGGCAAGCATAATTACATATATAATTAGATAGATATCTCTTCTCTTTTTATACGATATTATGCTTGCTGCCAAGGTAAGGCCAGGCGTTTTCACATTATTGAAAGGAAGGGTAGGCCTATTTCTTGAAGGGCTTATCATCAGTCATCATGTATTCCCCTTCGGGCTTTTAATGGGTTACAGTAGCCTATAGGAGGGGCTTATCATCTTGGGTTGTCGGGGATTCATTACTCACCGGGTGATAATTTGGTTCGGGAAGATATTCATTCCATGCCTTCCTTATTTCCCCGGCTCGGACAGAGTTCAGTAGCTAGATGTAAGTCTTACTTCCATGACTTTAAAAGTGGAACTTTCAACCAACCACCTTCTATCACGTACTTTTGGGGAATAGGAACGAAGGGGATATGTTTTATTACGTATATAATTATTCATGACCGGAAGATATCGCTAAGAAGGTGCGTTTAGCTAAAGCCCTCATAGAGGAAGCAGAATTACGCAAGGGTCTTGTTTAGTTAAAACGCCCGAAACAACACCCTACAGTAAGTAGGTATCCGGTGCAAATAGACTGCTAGGTTCCGCCGGGCAAACCTTGCGAGCTTGAGCACCTTGCTTTCATTTTATCCCGCCCGGTCCTGACTCAAAACGAACCCTAGCTATATGCTTCACACATCAAGTCCAACGTGGCCGATCTATCCACATGGTGGGACAGAAGGGCAAGAGGAATGGCCGGCCCCCTACTGGCCTGGCAGCGGGCGCGTGCTCACGAAAATTAGCATGCGGGCGTTGCGCACAGCAAGTCAAGTTAGAACGAACGGGTGCGTAACACGTGGGGAATCTACCGAACAGTTCACTCCAAAAGATAGATAGACTGAATCCCAATATTGAGTGGATTCGGGCTCTATAGTCCAGTTTCATTCGCCAGAAATAGAATCTTGTCAAGCAAGTAGATAAATCCCTTACCAATTTGTTCCTGAAGTATGAAATGAATAATTCAGTATAACCCAATTGAATCGCCAATGTCCCTTACTTTTCGAGCAGGCATATAGTCTTTAGAATGGGATAATAAATCTATAATCTTATCCATCCAAGATGGAGGAGTTCGTCCCCTCATAGGTACTCCCTGCGATCTATCTATTTTCGGTTCGGAATGAGGCAGAATTGAGGGAAGGAAATTGAATGAATGTCGCGTAAGGAAATAAAAGAGATAAGGGTCATCGAGTCAGTAAGGTGGTCAGGTAGGGTAACTTAATCACAGTGGAAGGGCCGGCTGTCCGTGAATTCCAGCATTTACTATCTATTCGTCCCGGAGAGTCAAGTCAGGTTTTAGAAACTATGTTTGGCGTGCAATGGATCACCCGAATTATTTCTTTTGGGTGGCTTCGGATCGGAACTATGGAGAATTTGCCACAAGTCTCCTAGTATTAGTAGTCGTTCGTTGACCGCGCGCGTCAAGGGGCAATCCATCTTTATGACGGACGAATTCCACGATAACAAGAAATAGCAATTAATTTTATATGTTACTAGGAGCCCAGCCAGATGCAAAATAAAAACCGTAACAAATTTATCACTTGGTGGGAGGGATGCTACTATAATAAAAGAAAATAGTGAAAATCTTAAATCCGATAGCGTTTCTAATTCGTTCATTTCGGATCTAGGGCAAAACCCTTTTCATTATAAATTGCAACTAGATTGATCCGCCCTAAGATTATTGATAACTTATTAACATGGTGAATCTATACTTGGAACTGGATATTCCACAGGTGAAAGGTATGCCTAGGTCTTTGAATTGGATCAATAACTAATACTCTAGCCGCTTAACCTATGCTTCCTTCTCTCCTACTGATGGGGTATCGATCTCGATCAACTCGATTTGGATCTGCCTCTAGGCGAGGTGCTGTCGTCCTTACTTATGGTGTTTGCTCGAATGCAAGTCCTGGCTTTGCCCCTGTTTCCTTTGGTGCTGTTGGATCGGATACTATGTACGATGCATGCTCCACCTTTGCTTCTCTTGCCTCTGTTGCCTACCTGTGCTCCACCCTGTAGGAGAGGAATTTCCCATGCTGGGGCAGCAGCCCTGAGCGATATATAAGTGAGTGGGAAATCTCTCTCTATAAGAGTGGGGTATAGGTGGTAGTACCCCGTTTGGGATTCCTTCCAGTTTGAAAGCCATAGCCAATTTAGAAAGTTATAGCACCATCTCGCCTATAAAGGTAGAATCCCTTTCAGTTCCAAATTGAGACAGAGACCTAGTTGGCAGGCAGGCCGGTTAACCGAGTTTCAGTTCGATCCGTTCGAAAGCCTGTTGTTCACCCGGAATCAGTTGCATTTGTCCGAATAACAGTAAAGGCACCAGCAGTTGCGTTTGATCAAGTCTCACCAGCCGCCATCCCATCCCATAGCACCAGAGACCGGAGCAACGGGAAAGGCAGGAACATAGAAAGGTCCAGGCACAGTGCTAATTTAATATCCTACAATTTGAGATCCATTTCCAAGAGATCTAGTTCCAAATCAAGTTGATGATGCTAGTTATCCAGTTTACCACCCAGCATATCAATTAACTAACATATCGCTCAGGGCTGCGTTCCGGCATCATATGGAAATGCTCCTAGGGATGGCACAGAAAAAAAGGCTAATCCCGAAACTGTACTTCTAGGAACGCATACTAATGTAGGAACACCATCTTTAGGTCATAATAAGTTTATGAGGAACAGATCCAAATGCCAGAACTGCACTTCTAGGAGCATCATAGGATGTATGAACATCTTAAGAAGTAGGAAATTGACCGACCTTCCAGCTTGCTACTAAATGCATGGAATTGAGACTGATTTAAAAAATTCCAATACTATTCGGGGCGCAGTCTTTAAGATTGTGGAGAGCGACATAGTTGTAACTCAGGAAGGACAGATTGCCAGCTTGAGAATTAGTCCAGTATGGTGTTAATACTGAATTGCCTCTATCAAGAATGCGCATATGGGTAGGAATGCAGAGATCTAATCCCGTAACCCATCTTGTTAATATCGTAAATAGAGGTCTTCGCTGATTCTCTATTGTGGTCGCTCGCGCCCCTATTTTTAGAAAGAAAAAGGTCCTGTGTTTTCAATCGACGTCGTCTTAGCTGATGCCCTTACCTCGTCCTTTCGGTGAGCTACACTCCCATCAATGCCCTCTCTCCAAAGCTAACGTATAAATTGAGTCAATCCCCGCCTGGCCCGTGGGTAAGGCGTCGGCCGTGGAGAGCAGGCCTTCCTCTATCACCGGTCGTACGGATGGTCCCTGGCCTATCCGATTCCTTTCCCAATTGAATGGCCCGCGGGTTCACCCACTACCGCGAGCACAACTCATCCGTCATGCACTTTGCTTACGCATGGCTTTAGATATGGCTAAATCGCCTGATTGGTTCGTCTTACGATGCCACGAGGCCGTGCCCGATTCGGGCTTCGGTACGAAATCCTCAAGCAAGCTACCTCAACTCATTACCTAAAATCAGCTAGCCCAGAAACTGCTTTTGAACCTTTGCGGGAAGTTGACCTATATTACCTAATTACTAGGATCAAAGGTTACCTCCCTCCACACCTTGCCGTAGGCGTCTATTGGCAATAGTTGGTGCCGATAGCCAATCATAGTCCATAAGCACCAGTCAGTGCCAGCCGGTCATCATAGTCGATCATTGCCTGAAGGTAAGCCGATAGCCAGGAGGTCGCCAGGAGGTCATTTACAGCCGGTCAGTGCCAGAAGGGCAGTGCCAGAAGGGTAAGAGCCATACAGTCAGAGCCATACAGGTCAGGGAGGGCAGGTAGATAGATAGATAGAGAGACATTCCGCGAGAGGGGACTAGAGAGAGTCTTCAGGGAGAGGGGCTAGGTAGTTTCATTCACGCTAGTCTGGTAGGTAGGTTGGGCTTTGATAGATCTTGATTGATTGCCTACAGATTCGGTGCAGACACATGGTTTCATTCACCCTAGGAAGGGAAGGTAGTGCCAGTAAGGTGATTTAGGCTTGGATAGATCTTGATTTCAGGCCAACATCTTTCTTTCTGGGTGGTCCCACGAAATAGGTCTTCAAGATAGGTTCCCACGGCAAATGGCGAGTCCCTCCGGAGAGATGTATGGATTTATAGAGATATAGAGATTGGTATAGAGAAAGATATCTTACTGTATCTTGTATGGAGATGTCTATATTTTCCAAGGCAGTTCTCTGTTGGACTTGGTGAGGTGAGTGTGGATTGAGGCCCTTGGTTCCAGGCATCTGGCTAAAGGTTGTTCCTTTTCCTGGTTCAAGACTTGTTCCTTCTGTGGGACTTGGCTTGGCTCCTCTTGGTGAATGGGTAAAGATGATAGGCCAAAAAGGTGATAGGTAACACAGGTGACAGGTTGCAGGTTCAAGGCACAGGAGGCTGATTCTTCCTTTCCTTCCCTTCCACATGTCAGTCCCCTTCCCTCCCTCCGTCGGGGTTCAACCTGCTCTGTTGTTGGCTCTGTCTGTTGGACCACCCCTATCGTCCCACCCAGGTCAAATAGGCAACACCCATCATCGGTGCACTAAATATCCAGTCCTAATAATCCAGGCATCAAACTAATGGTGGGCGGAATGGGAATGCGCGGATGCGTGGCGTGTATGGCTTGTATGCGGCTTGAAGGAATGCGTACTCGTATTGGTACGCGAGAAGGGTCAGTTGGAACTCATCTCCCGGAATCCTCATCAGTAGAGAGAATCCAATTGAATCAATGCTTCCTCTGCCGTCGAGGCGTCCTGTGCCTTCCTGGGTTGGCTGGGGCAGGCGTACGTAAAGCGAAGTAAATGGGGAATGCTGCGATAAAGTCAGAACGCGGGTATGTGGTGGGAATGGCGGGCTGACTGAATGCGGTAAAGTGAACTGAAAGTGTAATGGTAGAAAGCGGGACTGGGGAATGCTGGTGAACGCTTTGGAAATAGAGTTTAGTTCGCTAAGTCTTGAAAGCCAGCCAATTAGATCAATGAATGGGCCGATCTTGGAGATCCTTTTCTTATTCAAAAAATCTGGGTAGGGTCAATCCAATAAAGAAAATGAATTCCTGCCACTACCTGATGAACTTGAGACACTGCCAAGGCTTGTAACATGTGCCTTGCCTGCTACTTTTAATCCGTCAACACCGAGGAAATAAAGGGTTTTTAGAGTGGTCTGACAAAGCCAAGTCTTGATGCCAGGAAAGAATTGAAGCAGGACAAAGAAAGCCAGGCTAGAAAAGAAATAAGTAAGTAAAGGCGCGGGTGGAAAGCCAGGAAATAAAGTCTTGATGCCTGGTTAGTTCTTATATCCTTGCTGCACAAACCCTTCTGCCTGCCCCCACGTGGAGGGGGAAGCCGTTCGACTTGCATGCATGTGTTGAGCATATAGCTAGCGTTCGTTTTGAGCCAGGACCGGGCGGGATAAAATGAAAGCAAGGTGCTCAAGCTCGCAAGGTTTGCCCGGCGGAACCTAGCAGTCTATTTGCACCGGATACCTACTTACTGTAGGGTGTTGTTTCGGGCGTTTTAACTAAACAAGACCCTTGCGTAATTCTGCTTCCTCTATGAGGGCTTTAGCTAAACGCACCTTCTTAGCGATATCTTCCGGTCATGAATAATTATATACGTAATAAAACATATCCCCTTCGTTCCTATTCCCCAAAAGTACGTGATAGAAGGTGGTTGGTTGAAAGTTCCACTTTTAAAGTCATGGAAGTAAGACTTACATCTAGCTACTGAACTCTGTCCGAGCCGGGGAAATAAGGAAGGCATGGAATGAATATCTTCCCGAACCAAATTATCACCCGGTGAGTAATGAATCCCCGACAACCCAAGATGATAAGCCCCTCCTATAGGCTACTGTAACCCATTAAAAGCCCGAAGGGGAATACATGATGACTGATGATAAGCCCTTCAAGAAATAGGCCTACCCTTCCTTTCAATAATGTGAAAACGCCTGGCCTTACCTTGGCAGCAAGCATAATATCGTATAAAAAGAGAAGAGATATCTATCTAATTATATATGTAATTATGCTTGCCTTATGACTTTAAACAAAGGTCTCTCACTCACGTAAAGTTAGGGTGATTCACTACTGCGTACCCTCATACCTCTCCTTTCCTCTCCCTGTCTGTATCCTTCCCATCAATCGTTCCCTCACTCAATCGTTCACTCACCCTTTGGTCTTGCCTGCTTGCGCATCCTAATTTCCTTATTGGGTGGGGGCCCCAATCAACCCTTCACAATTTCACCCGGGCTTCGAAGACTGCCTTAACTCTAGCGAAGCTTCTCAAGAGTAGTTGGCTTTATCTATAATATTATGGATGGAGGAATTCCCCCTTACCCTCTCCCTGCCTGCTGGGAGGGCGCCTCCATCGAAGTAGTTTGTTCCTTCCTTTCTCTCCCTGATCCCAGTTCTAAAGTCAGCATCGGGCGGGACCGGATCGCAAGCGAAGGTGGTAATTTGAGGTGCGGAGCGGTGGCAAGAGAAATGAAAGCAGATGTTGAAGAGATGGCTAATGGCTTGTTGCTCCCTTGGGATTGCTCGCTGGTCCAACGCAGATACATATAAAGATCAGCCCAGGAATTTATTTGAATAGCCAGAAGCCCTGGAGCAAGGGAATAATTCCTTAAGCCCTGGAGCACCATTTTTAGATCAGGTCCTCCCATAAGCAAGTTAGTGACCGAGGCGGGGATGCTTTGACCTTTGATTGTAAACACTTTTATATATTATGTTTTACTTATTGATATGGTTTTAAAGCGTACGGGGGAACGACCTACCTAACGGACCCACCAAGCAGCAAATAGAACCTGCCAGAAGCTAGGCAATTAGGAACTAAGTGATGACGGCTTGAAGGCGGCTAGCTTCATTCAACTCGGGCTCCGGCCACCCTTTACATCCCCGGTTCGATTCCTCTTAGGTTTGGGCTTTCCTGCTTTTGAGCCAATGATCTTGCCTCTGTCTAAAATAGTAGGGGCATAAACCTTAGTCCTCCCACCCACCCCAATTTTAGTTAGCCGTTCCCCGTTCCCTGGGTCATATGACTGCCTATAGTTTATTTGGCCGACCCAACTTGATTTAGCTTTGGGACCCCGGATAGAGATAAAAAAGAAGTAGGCCGTCCTACTATAAGGACACAACACCTTAGAACCTTAGAACGTGCTATTTGAGATTATGAAAGAAAGGGATAACCTAACCTTACATTTCATGATGAAGAGTCAGTCTTATTTCCTCTCTCTTTGGCGTCAATGGGTGCTTCGTTCTTGGTGTGGGCGGGCCTTTGTTACATAAGTCAAAGCAAGGTCCGCATTCGTCAATTCAGACAGAGTCTATTTCAAGCCCTGTATTTCTGCCCTGCCCCTCTCTCGGGGCAGAGTAAAGTTGTATAAATACCCTACCCTCAAAGAGCTCTGGATTGAGGGAAGGCACGGAGTGAACTTACCTGAGCTCATAGTTGGTTATCCCAACCCTTCTAATTTTATTCACCCGGTAAGTAGTTAGCCGGGTAAGGAGAACCTTACTTGAGCTATGCAAAGTAAAGGGAGAACCTTACCTTCACTATGTTCAAGGAATACACTCACACTGCTCTGCAGGGCTTCGCCCTTTCCCTATCTTTGTTTGTAAGCGGGAACTCTACTATAATAGGCTCGAACCTACAATATCACCCACCGTTATGAGATGAGCGGTTTGTTTCAACTAATAGCCCCTACGATTCTCTCTACATGCAATTCGCTCACTTCGGTCCCCCCTACCAATTGTGAAAATAGGGACTCCCAGAAGCCTTTTTAGATTGGCCAGAAGCCCCGGAAGGAGCCCGCCCAGGAACATCGGAAGATCCATAGCCTTAAGACCTAGACCTTTTAACCCTATGACACTTCCTGAATTCATGCTTAGTGGGTACAGCAAGCACTATACTTATTTTGTAGGGACGGAAGGGAGGAGCGAACCCGGCCAGCCGGATATATTGATGAATTAAGGACAGCACTCGCACAACCCCAGCTTTGACCAGTTAGTGCTAATCCAACTACTCGCACACAGCCTTTAGTGCTTTTAGGGAAGACCTACTAGCCTACTTTATGAATGTGCTACCCACCAACAGTTGTGTTTGGGTGGGATCTTTGGAGCAACTGCCTTAGGAAGGAAATACTCCCGGAAGATTAGAGTGGAGGGGGTAGGCACTATAACCAGTTGTATTACCATCAAGCGC
>Ga0115847_100473_pt1 | contig 10318 bp, 10 predicted proteins | sample InSIn5SAF170_FD_83861 | JGI IMG/M metagenome (GOLD analysis project Ga0115847, IMG submission 83861)
TGTAGCCTGCCATGGTGTACGTGGAACAACGGCGCCTCGCCGCCCTGAAATAGAGTAACGTGAAGCAGCAGTGCTCGCAAGGCTACAGGTGGAGGAAAAGCCGATCCACGAAGATCCGCGGTGATAGTTACAGAACAAGGATGGCAAGGTCGGATGTGTACGCATCAAAAAAAGTTGCTGTGAAAGGCTTCGCTGCCCAAATAAAAAGATGGGCAAAGCGCGTTGATTGTGCTTGGCGCCCCGGAATGCACCTCACATGCCGGGCTGCTCCCAATTGACGACATATTTTGACTTGTGACTCTTGCACGATTCTGGCTAGTAGGATTCTCTAATATTGCGTGCATCTACTGCATCGACCTGGAGCTGCTGCAAGAGGGCGCCTTCACCATCCGAGCCTTCGAACGCGTCTTTAACGCCAGTCCCGATCATCTCATCTTTGCCCGTCTCCACCCTCCGTCTCCTCTCTTTCCACCACTCCCGTCGCGCTGCACAGCTGCCCTCCTCTTTCGCTGCCCGTCTCGCCGAAGGGTGGACACTAACAGCCCCGTTGTTTCGACTGGCCTGGGAGCCAACCTTGCTAGGTTGCCGTTGGAAGCGTAGACTCTGCAGCTGATGCCTCGTCTCAGCAGTAGCGACTAGTGTTTGCCATGAACTGCTCTCGTGTCTCCGGCTCCCACGACTCCTCCCTCTTCTCTTCACCTTGCTAGAGGCCTTGTTGGGTCCCAATTATGTACAATTGGACTCCGTCGGTACGTTCATGTTTTCGATGTCTCACCTCGCGTGTCCGGCGATGGGACTAGCAGCTGCACGCAATCTGGCGGGCTCCATTAGAAGCTGCAATGCTGAGTGGCCTGCCCTACATCTCACCTCATGGTTCCTGCTTCACGCAGCCGGGGCCAATGTCACTCGCCATACATCACTTCTGTCACACGTGCCTTTTTTGACGGTCTGCTCTGTTGCTACTGGTACTGACATTGTTGCTACGTGCAGGTGGTTGCTTCGAGCTGTACTGTTGCTACCTGTGCTGTAGGCCTCGCCTTTGCACAACCCGACCCTCAAGCGCGTCCTGATGCACCGCTCCCCCCGCGTACCTCGCAGCCATTGGAGTCGGCCGTAACAGAAACCATGGCGCCGCGTACTCGACCCTCGCAGTCATCGCACGCGCCTCTCAGCTACCCATCCCACATACCGCCATCATCACGAGACCAACAAAAGAACGACTCCTCACCGGCACGACCGAGTTATGATGGACGTACCTGGTCAGGCAAGGTCCGCCGGCTGACGGGTGGAGACATTTCGATACAGCGAAGGTTCGATCACGAAAGAAGCAGCACGTCGGGCAGTGATGCAGTGGGACAGGAACCAAGACCAAGGCCCCTCACGGCACGGTCGCGGTCACGAAACTCATTCATGAAGAGATGGTCGACCACATCCTACGACAACTCGCGCTCCTCAAGCCCGTGGCCCGCGGAACTCGCTCTCTCGCCGTCGTCTAATGCATCTGCTAGCATATCGAACGCAGGCTCACACATTCCGATGATAGGCTCACTTCCTGCTCCACAAGAGAGGAACAGACTCGTCAAGCGAACAACCTCGCAGCGCCAGATCAATGGTGCTGCCAAAGCACCAACACTACGACGTCCTGCAACGTCTCATCAACGCTCAGCCGAACTCGAAAGCTGGAGCAGGACGCAGCAGAGAGATTCAATGTCAGTGACGCCTGATTTGCTACCGCCAGCACCACGAGCGGTTCCTTCAACTGAAGCTAGGTGGAAGTCCTTCTTCACGGTCAGGATCAATAAGAGTGGTAGCACAAAAGGCTCGGACGTACCTGCCCAAAATTTCAGACGCATCTTGCCGGACCAAGGGCATTATCCGACTCTGGTTTCAACCAAAGCCATCGTCACTTCCGACCTTGATGTAAACGACTATCCTGAGTATGATACCGACTCTGTCTTCTTTTCAAGTCGGCCTCCATCTACATTTGGCTTAGACCAGCTTACGCGCAAAAGGGATTCTTCTACTGTTGAACAACCTCATCCTCCCGAGCCTGAGCGTTCTGCTACACAGCATGACGACAGCAACAGAGAAGCATCACCCCGGCGCTCTTTCTCTTCACTATTGTCAAGAAAGCCGTCGCGACGAGGCAGCATCAGAGATACCGTTGCAAACAAGCTCTCGAAACGCATGGGTCGGAGGGTTGTTTCCGAGCCCACATCAACTGCCGGCAGCAAACATCAACTATTTGCCTCGGACAGCGATTCATTTGCGGATGCGAATCAACATCAGGGTGTTTCCCGGTCGGCACGAGCAAATGCCACAATTCGCACAGACGCAAATTCTCCGCTCATTTCTCACGCTTCCACCACCCCAACCTTGAACGACCAATACTCGCCCAACGTTGCTCAGTTCGATCGATTTGCTGGTGTTTCATCAGTGAATAATAATGAGCCACCAACTTATCAGCCTCGTCATTCATACAACTCCGTGGTTGCATCGGAGACAACCTCTTCAACAGAAACTGACACTTGGATGGAAGAATTTGAAGCAGGTGCTGCAACGCATGGCCATTACGCAATAATGGGAAATGGCCGTCCTAGGACGAGCAGAACGTCACGCAGCAGGAGAAACAGCGAGTCGCGTTTTGAAACAATTCCGGACGAATCGCCCCCAAAACAGAGTACCCCGCAGCTGAAAACTGTCTTACCTATGGGAATGGACGTCGATACCATCGAAGAGGAGTCATACATGGGCAGCCCAAGCAGAACCATTCGCAGCGATCGTGCAGACAACGGCAGCCCTTTCATTTCAAGAATCAGCAATCGATCGCCGCTTCCTTCCTCCGTACACCTACCATCTTCTCCTCCCGAATTCGCAAAGCCGCTCAATCTCGGTTCGCTAGAATACGACGATCCCAGTGTTGACGAGGACGAAGAGAGCCGGTGGTCGGGTCTGGATGAGCAGGAGTCAGTGGGACGGATGTCGGACGTGGACGAATGGGATGCTGGAGAGCAAGTAGCCACGCCGGTTCCTCTACGCCGAAGCAGTCCTTTCCACGTCGGTCTTCCTTCAGGCTCCCGACAGGTAGCCATCAACGTGTCTGACGGCGCTCCAACTGGCACCAAGAGCACATTGTTTTCCTACTCCGAGAAGTCTACGGAGAACCCCGCTGGCAGCAGTTCACCGCCACGGCCCAAGACCGTGCATGGCAAAAAGGATGCAGATGGGCGCGGCAGCAGGTCGAATAAGCGCCGTATGCCTGGTGGATTACACGTTCGCAGTCAAAGTGTTCCTGTGGTTCCTGACCTTGGAGGCAAACGTCAAGCGGTGATCACGAACAAATTCGGCACGTGGGGCGTCGGTAGCAAAGGCGTAACCGAAGACTGGGACGAGGACTTCGATTTCGGCGACAGAGCTCCCACAAATGCGACAGCCAACGGCTACGAAGAGAAGAGAACAGACAGCATGCAGCCAATGGCGATCCCGCAGAAGATCAAGGAACACCAGATCAGCGTCATGAACAATATAAGCCTCGTTCGTGAGTTTGGCCTCATGATCGAGGAGCTCAAGACACTCAAGCCACGTGCTGCGTCTCTCGGTCTGATTGAACAAGCAGATGATGACCTGTATGAGCTAGTGGACTCCATGATCGAACTTGCGGACCAGGAGGCAGATGTGCCCAACGAACACCTGTCTCCTCCATCTTCGCCAGGGATCGACATGTCTGAATTCGATGATCCATCTGCCGTGCGTGCTGCGAAGAGCAATGGCCTCAATATCAACCCGAATGATCGTCACGACACGGTGATACGCACTCCACAGTCGACAAAAGTCAAACGCAAAACTGTTCTACCTGATGAGAATGATGTTTTCACTAGTCCTGCCACCCATGCCGAGAATTCCAAGCCATCAACACCTCACCAACTTGAAACGATATCGCGACCACGGAAGGACTCCGAAGCTATGGCTCGGTCTGTCATCGAGGCGCTGAAAAAGAAGAAGAGTGACGTCGAAGCCGCCGCAATGTCGTTGCAACCTGTGCCTACCACTCGCAGGGTGCAATTTGACACGAGAACGCTCCGACACATTGTGCCATATGTCAGTGGACTAGTTCGTCGTGTCAAGGAACAGATTCGAGACGCGGAACACCTCGATATCGGTTCGGAATCCGACTGGGACGCGGAAGTGGAGCCACGCATCCCTCCACTCGCGCACGTTTTCAACAAAGAACCTTCACCTATCCCCGAATCACCCGCCTCTCGCAGGAGTCGATCGATCCCAAAAGACGGCTCTCCACATGTAGACGACGTGAGCAGAAAGCTCAAGATGATGGCGGTCGTGTAGGACGCAATTACGGCCACAAACCCTAGCACAACAAAAGAGCACTTAATGAACCCCTCATGACGCGACGTCTGACGCGTGTTAGCTCTGTACTTCTACCTGTCCTTGTTTTGGTTTCGCATTGCATGTTTCGCGGCATGAAACGAGCATTGAGCGAGCATCATGAAGGATTTTCTATTTCTCTTTCTTTCTTTCTTTCTTTCTTTCTTTCAGCGGCATTGCGGAAACATGGGTTATAAAAACAGCTGGGAAATGGATTGCGCTTTGGTTTGTCTGCATTAATCACGACTTTGCCTGCCTGGGTAACACGGACGAGGAGGACCTGACACAGGTTGCCTTCTCTTTGGAACGTCCAACACGCTTTGGATGGATGACTGAGCGCTGCTCATCGGGTATGAACAAGAAGCATGTTTGAGAAGAGAAGAATACTAGCAAGACGCATTGGTGGGTTTTGATAAAAGGTCCATCGGAAGAAAGACTGCGAGACCGAATTCTGTACAACTAGCGCGAGGAACGCTTCACTTGAATTAAACACCAGAGGTTGTACGCTGAGGAAAGTATTGGCTGTCTGCATTTTTACTGTGTCCTTTCATGATGGGGTCACGACATTCAAATGTGACGGGATCTGGGACGTGTGCGATGTTTATGTACTCGTAGAAGATTACTTAAGCCTGCTCTGAGTGAAATGGTAGATGAGCTTTGCCATGTTTTCTTTTGGTTTTATTGATTACTGAGAGCATTGTCTCAAAGAGCTTGGCATAGGCTGAATGAATGATGTCTTGTTGAGACAGACCATGCCATAGAGTAATGAATTTCGACTATTTTCCCCCTTCACCCACCTACATTCTGAATTTAGCCCCAGGCGGTGGGGCAACACATTGACCGTCCTTGCCAATGGAGGGATCGGTGTCTTGACACAAACATGCACCGAAGTTATACTTCTGGTAGACGACCTTGCGGCCTGCCCAATATGTGAACCAGAACCAATCGCTGCTGGACTGAGAACTCTTCGCCAGGGGATGGGAAGGGTTAGATAGATCCAAATGGAAGACATCGGTGCCCTTCCATCGGACTGGATCACCTGCCTTGGCCGTGCTGCAAATTATCTTAGTAACAGCTTTCTTACAGACTGTGCTTGCAATTGACGTACTTATTTGGGCGAACCCCGCTACCAAGTGCTTTGCCGGTGCCCTGCCATCGCACAGCAAGCTTGTCGCAACTGATTACGGTATCGATTACCTCGAACGCCTCGTCGTAAATATCAGCGTCAGCGATAGTAAGGCTGATCAATGTGATGAAATCCTTGAGGCTTGCTGCAATTGGCCCCTCGGGTGGAGCAATACATGGCCCAACGGCGAAGTTCAGAGTCTCGTCTGTGTAGGTGAAGTCTTCAGTCACAGCATTAGCTGCCAGGGCAGGGACTTGGGATACATCAGCCGCGGTCCATGCAGCGAAGAAGCGACCGACGAAGTCTGCAGCTGTGTCTGCATTAAGACATGGCCGCTTCCCTTTGTGGGCTAATGCAAAGGGCAGAAGAGGAAGAATCAGAGAGACGCGCATTTTAATAATTATTCTGGTTGTTGTAGATGCGCTGACTTCGAGCTAAAGCTTTTGAGCTGAACAGCACAACACAATGGTCATATACAGGTCAACCTTCTCGTCTCACTGGGGCCAGAAGTCGAAGCTGTATGGATTTCTGCTGTCATACCGCACTTAGCATCACGGCAATTGCCATCGTCCATACTCGCAAACACAGCAAAGAGCATGTCTATCGCTTCAAGCGCGGCCGCACAAGCGAGAAACGGCGTTGGATACGAGGGGAGCTACAATGCTCTTTGGTCCATTGCGGCCGCTCGACGTAAACTTGCATTTCAGCGCTGAAGGCCAAGAGGATCCGACATGTGTTGTATGTGAAGTGTTTGCGGGGTAAGCTCTGGACGGCGTGAGTCTTTCGCGTGTTAAGCTTCGATTTGATGCTTGGCAGTGCGCTGAACATGCACATCTCTGCACCTGCACGGAGATTGCCACGAGAAGAGGCTGATTTGGAGATCTGGACCTGAGGGGGCTGAAGGAACATGCCGAAAGATGGACCTGACTGGCTGTTGGCACTATCTCTTGGTCGACCTTCTTGGGACATTTCGTTCTATTAAGCGGAGATAGAAGGGTTCAAAACACTTAGAAAGCTAGTACCAAAACTCAGAGATGAAACGTACGATATTGACACGGCTGAAGCTGATTGCTCTATTGTAGCTTTCTGGCACGTAATCCTCAACTGCCGAGCAGCATCGCAAGCACCAAATTCCTTTATTGCCTCTTCGCGAAGTAAGATTGTCCAGAGCCCTGTAGTATGAAATACTCTCGTTCAGAGTCACCACTTGCTGCGCAAATCAGCAAGCACGTCAAACGGTCATTGTGGATGGAAGATGCCCGAGTATTTCCTCGGCAATATGACGAGAGCACAAAATGGCATCAGCCAACTGCTTGATTACTAAAATATGCCCGCTGAGTGGCAGACAGGTGCGTTGGGCCATGGTTAGGCACCATGCTTCAGGACATCTTGTAGAAAGGTCATGCCACCAGTGTCTACGTGCGACCTCCTTGAGAAGTCGAGAGGCCATCTGGTGTGAATTCCGATTGTCCGAAACATGGGAAACTGAATTCTTTTCGATGAGGCTGGAGATAGGCTGGGAGACCTTGAACAGCCAGGCAAGGCTGTTATCTTCGCTCTGGCGTCAAGGCGGCTGCCGACCATAGCTAATCTAATCACCTCACTAAAATGGTAGGAATCAAGAATTTATGCTAGAAATCAAGAGCACTAGTCAGAAATCTTAAGTGAGGCAAAACCCAGTTCCGTGTAAAGATGAGGGTGGAGGGCGTGTATGGTTTTCTGGTTCTGCTCTTCACACCGGCTCACCTGACCAAAGTCTGGCTAGAACGAGCGCCAAGCCGGAAGCGCCACAACCCCCACTTAGCTCCGCAGCCTATCCGAATTCCCTACACAAAGAACAAGCAGATGTCCCTTTCCGATGAGATAGCTGCAGCCAAGACTACGATGATGACAACATGGGCTTTCTTGCTGCACACGATTGCTGTTCTCTTGATAAATGAGAGATAGGCGGCTTTCCTTGCTTGACTCAATGCGGATTCGTCGTGCCAGCCAAGTGAAACCCAGTTCTTGCCATGCCATTTTCCAAGAGTGCCGACAAATGCACCTTCGCCGATGACTCCATAGGCAAGGATTAGTGGATGGATTTCGTGAGCATGGATAAAGACCGCTTGTCCCGCACGTTGTAGATGTTCTGTAACCTTGGTTTCCATTTCTTTTCCTTTAGATATAATCTAGACGAGATCTTGCTTGGTGCGTCCAGAGATAGCACGCGACCAGATCCTCTATTGAGAAGCAGAGCTTCCGTAATCCCGATGGAACACATTCTCCCACTCGCGCTCGCGCTCGCGATGCTCCCCACAGCTCTCGCACAGTCGTCGTGTAGCGTAGCGTCGCTGTCCTCATCGATACCACTTCCTTCATTAGCACCCGGCTATTCCGCCAGGCTCGTTGCGACCGGTCTCCAACGACCTCGTGGTATAATCGTCGATCATCAAGACAAATTGCTTGTCGTCGAACAACGACAAGGTGTGCGCGCAATTACTTGGAATGACAACGGCGGCAATTGCTTGAGTGTGAATAGGATTGAGGATGTTGTCAATGATGGACAGGTGCATAGCTGGTTCCCGTGCCTTGATCTTCTCTGGCTGATTAAAGACATTAGTTGAACCATGGAATTGAGCTGTCGCCAGACGGGAACACCCTCTACGCGTCGTCCTCAGATGAAGCATATAGCTATACATATAACTCTGAGGCGCATACGGCTGAGAATCGAAGAACCCTTGTGACTGGCATGGACAATCCTGACCACTCAACTCGAACCCTGCTACTGTCAAGATTAGCGGAAGGTATGCTCGTTGTGAGTCGTGGTAGTGCCGACAATGTTGATGTTGGTGCTGGCACGCTTGAATCTGGGCGGTCACAGATCAGAGCATTCAACATCAGCAGTCTCGGAGAGGGCGATTCGTATGACTATACAACACAGGGTGTCAGACTTGGTTGGGGCTTGAGGAACTCTGTGGGAGTCGCAGAGCACCCACAGTCTGGCGGCATATGGAGTGTTGAGAACAGTGTTGACAATGCTGAGCGTTTGGGTGTGCTGATAAAGGAGAACAATCCTGGCGAAGAGCTGAACTTCCATGGCTACCTTAACGGTACCGAGTATGCTGCTCAAGGTGGAAATTATGGATATCCACTTTGCTATGCTACTTGGGATCGTGACGAGGTTCCTCAAAATGAAGGCATTGAGACTGGAACGCAGTTTGCGATTGGCACCCCAAACAACACAGTGAACGACGATTTCTGCCAGAACAACCGGATTGCACCTCGCCTGACGTTCCCAGCCCACTGGGCGCCACTTGAGTAAGGAGTTTGCAGTTACATTAACCAGCTAAGGGCTAACGTGTCGCAGTATCAAGTTCACCAGAGAGGGCGACATGGCCTACGTCACCAGCCGTGGTAGCTGGAACAGGGACCAGCCAGACGGATATCGTGTGTTCGCGTTATCATTTGAGAACGGCGAACCCAGCGAGCCTGCAAACAGCACGGAAGCAATACTTCCAGTATTCACCAACGAGGACAACAGCAACTGTCCAGATGGTTGCTTCAGGCCTGTTGGCCTTGCTTGGGACAGTAAAGGCCGTCTCTTTGTCAGTGCCGATGCAAGCGGCGAGATTTACGTGATAACGAGAGAAGATGGCTCAGGTCTCACAGCAGAAGCGCAACCTGGCTCTGGCTCTGGCTCTGGCTCTGGCTCTGGAACAGGATCAACAGAACCTTCACTTGCAAGTGGCATCAAATCACCAACATCGTGGTTGTTGGTAGCAGCTGCTGCGCTTATCGTTTCCATCGTCTAACCTTGCATATGTTTGCGCAATCTGATTGTACCTTAACATGATAGCAGAAATGATGAATGACTGGGTATGATTCTTGATATGAACAAAACTTGCATTTTGAGCGAAAGTTGTATCCCGAGCTTCTGTAGGTATCTAATTAAAGATACAGAGCTCTAATGATACACTGATAGTTAACATAGATTGTGGTTTGTTTCTATGTCGGAGGTTGCTTTGAACAGCGAACGATGGAATCTTTGCGTTGGAATACTTGAAACGCAACCACTGCCGAAGCCATTCCCCTCGCTGCGCATGAGTGACGACTACCCACGCCTGCAGTTTTGGGATTACACTTGAGTTTGCAGTTCCCACCACTGAGACCGGTTTGCCGTGTTCCCCCCTAGACCTCTACATTCTTAATACGGCAAGTCCAACTCACGGTTGGCATCGGGAAAGAATGGACCTGTCCAGTGAAACTTTGCAAGCCTTAATCTGTCTACAACGAGCGTTTGCGCAATTAGTATCACGAAGGGAGGACCCGAAGATATTGTGAGGACCCTTTTGCCAACTATAGGTCTGTGGAGAAGAATTTCGGGGATGTGGTCGAGCGAGCGAGCACTCATTCGCATTGTGAGGACAACACATGCAACACAACAGCGCATCACTGAGTAAAATCTGGGTTGGCAGCGAGCAGTCTTTTGATTCCACACAGGTAAGACGGCGACATCCATTTTACTCTTTATGGTAGCTCCGATACTCGATGACTAGCATTTCTTAGCTGTGACTCGCTATTGTTCAGATCTGTGTTGGGTCGGATCACCCCTGAGCCCAGATCTGGAGTATCACTTCCTTTTCATAAGGCGCTTGCACAACAATAGCGTGGACATATCAGATCTCGTAACTTGCTTCAGATCTCACCTCACTCCACGCTTTGCTAAAATCAGATTTAAAACTCCGTCTGCTCACCTGATTCCCAGGTGGGGATCATCTTCAGTCTTCTGATCAGACGTCTTCTGATTATTCGCCAACATTCCCACCC
>Ga0115847_100476_pt1 | contig 10272 bp, 11 predicted proteins | sample InSIn5SAF170_FD_83861 | JGI IMG/M metagenome (GOLD analysis project Ga0115847, IMG submission 83861)
GAAGAGGTCACCCAAAGATTCCATGATGGAGAAGTTTTAAAAGGCGACACAACTAAAAAGTCAGGTCGTGCATTTAAAACGCCAAAGGGAAGAATTGTTTATGGAGGTGGCGGAATTACCCCGGACATTTATGTTCCTTTTGATACAGCAAGTACAGGCAAGGAAGTGATGAAACTTTACGTGAAAGGAACGCTTAGCAATTTCATTTATACTTATTTTATTGAACATAAGCAGGTGTTTGAACAATATAAAAAAACGACAGATCTTGCTGCTAATTTTAAAGCAGGGGAAAACGAATGGAATGCGTTAAAGAATTTTGCTGCGAAAGACTCTATTGATCTGTCTAAAGCAAGTGCTAAAGACAAAGCATACATAATAAAAAGAATTCCCTCTCTTATCGCCCGGCAAATGTGGAGATATGAAGGCTATTACGAGGTAATAAACCAGTCAGATGATTTTGTTCAGAAAGCGCTTGCTTTGTTGAAGTAGTAGATCGTTGATTGTTTTATTGTTAAATTGTTTAAGTCAACAGGCGGCTTTTTTTTGTTACAGGCTGTTGTTTCTTAATAGGACATCGTTGTGTCACTCACTTGTACTTGCAGATACTTTATTGGGCTTTTTACAATGGTTTGGTTCAATAATTATAATTGAAAGTTCTTACAATATACCTGCGGCTACTGTTCTTACATAAAATGTGCAGCTCTTGAATAAAGAAAGTTGTAATAAGAAAAAATTAGAAATAGTTGTGTAATAAGCGATACATTCAAAGTATAATAGACGCCGGCCGGGGTTGTACTTATGAAATTATTGAAATGAAAAAAAATACCGTTCTCAAAACCTTTTTTACATCGTTTCTCATAATCGTAATTGGCGCCTCTTATACTGGTTGTGTAACAGCTAAGAAAAATGTAGGTACACAAGAGTGGGTTCCGCTTTTCAATGGGAAGGATATTAACGACTGGGTGGTTAAGATCAATCACCATGAGGTTGGCGAAGACGCGGCTAACACGTTTAGAGTTGAAGATGGAATGGTGAAAGTGAGATATGATAAGTATGATTCATTTAACCAGCAATATGGTCACCTGTATTATAAACAGCCCTTTTCATTTTATCGTTTAAAGTTCCAGTATCGCATTACCGGCGAGTGGAGAAAGGATGCACCTTCTTATACCATTAGAAACAGCGGGGTGATGATTCATTCGCAGGACCCGAAAACGATGCTTAAAGAGCAGGATTGGCCTATCTCGGTAGAATTTCAATTGCTCTCGGGTCTCGATGATAGAAAACCTCGTCCTACGGGAAATATGTGTTCCCCGGGAACAGATGTGGTATATAAGGGAAAGGTTGATCCCCGGCATTGTATTGAATCCACTTCTAAAACATACCCGGTTGATGAGTGGGTGCAAGGTGAAATAATTGTACTAGGCGACTCGCTGGTAACACACATCATAAACGGGGACACTGTATTACAATATTCAAAACCACAAGTCGGGGGCGGAGTAGTGACAAACTACGACCCTGCAATGAAACAGGATGGGAAATTGTTGTCACGCGGTTTTATTGCCCTTCAAAGCGAAGGTCAGCCTGTTGATTTTCGAAAGGTAGAGCTATTGAATTTGGAAGGATGTATGGACCCCACATCCTCGAACTACAGGTCTTATTATATCAAGCCGGATCCATCTAAATGCAAATAAGTACTTACGCTTCTGTGTGTAGAAGATAATAACACCATTTCAAGGAAAGATTAAAGGCTGAGGTTTTCTTAACAGGCTTCAACTATAGCCACATACATAATAACCTTCCATCTCAAAATAGTTGTTGAAAAGCACGTTCCTACTTGACAACAAGTTGGTAAGTGTATATCTTTATTTTACTCCTTCAAACTTGTCTATTTTAAAAGTTTAAATCCGTTAGATTATGGAAGTAGTTAACGAACAAGATAAGTTATTATGGCTGGCCACAGCAGAACAAGAAAGAAAAAAGGCTGATGACGAAAAGAAGATAGCTGAGAAGATATTTTATGAGAGTGATCAGTTTAAACAATTGACTGTTCTTTCCTGGATCACCTTCTCACTACTTGGTTTAGTGATAGCCGTTACGGGTTTTGTTATAGTAAGAAAATGGCCTATTCCTATTGTAACTGACTTGATTTGGATTGCGATTATATCAGGGGTCTTAGGAAGCAGTTGTTCGGCTCTTTTATCTGCTCTTGAGCGGAAAGCAAACGGTTGGGAAGACAAAAAAGGAAACAAATATCCTAACGATGAACCGAGGGATAAATTCAGTCAAAGAATGGCTACTTTCTTTTTATTCAGGCCTTTTTTTGGGATACTAGCAGGACTGATAATTTATTTTGGGATGCAGGCAAAATTGTTGGGAGATACAGGTATCAGCGATCCTGCTAAAGTTATTTTTTGGTCGTTATTGTCAGGACTTTTCATTAAAACATTAATGGAGAAACTAAAAGACGTTTTCGAAAATCTTGTTGGTAAGAAATAGAATTTTTCATTAACCGTTCTGACCTTCAAGTTATTTCCGGTGGGACTGTAAAAAAAACAAGATGCGTTGCCGTTTCATCATCTCAAGAGACCGTTTATTGCTTATTCCCTTTTAAATATTCGTCAGTAAAATGTTGTTTATGTTTAGGTTCAGAAAATTTAGCTGTGTTAATCTCTTTCGACTTTCCCTTTGGTATTGAAAGTGAAATCCATTTATCGTCACGAAGCATTTTGCCGATAAAAACAATCTGGCCGATATGATAAGGATAATGAGCAAGTTGCCGGTTTATTGCTTCAACTACAGTATGCCCCTGGTTACGAATAAAGATTTCTTTTTCCAGGTCAGTTTCCGATAAGCCACCTATTGCATCCAGTAAACATTGCCACCCTTCGTTCCATATAGATAAAAGTTCTTTGCGGCTTTGTATAGATGGTTCAAATTCCGCATCCCTGTCGCGCCATTCCTTCTCACCATCAGAATTTAAAAAGTCGGTCCATCTTGATAGCATATTCCCGGAGAGATGTTTTATGATAGTAGCTATACTGTTACTTTCGTTATTGTATTGCCAGGATAACTGCTCATCGGACAGAGCAGCAAATGTTCTTTCTCCTAACATCTTGTAATACTCAAATTGCTTTTTCACGCTACTTAAATAATCATTTGTCATTTTGACCGCGGTAATTGGTAATTAATTCTCGATGTTTTCATCACCATGTTCAGTTTGCAATTTAATTAAAATTTTTCTTAGCCTAAATGGTGCAGAGGTTGGAGCTTAGGAGGTATGTTTTGTAAAACCTTTTGTTGTTCATCTGTTTCAAGCTAAAGAAAAAGCTTAGAATTTGCTCTTTTAAGGAACACTGTCAATCGTGGCTCGTTAATTGCCTTCTCCCTACCATATGGCGTCCAAAGCCATTTATTCCGTACCCTTCCATTCAGTTATACTTCTCCTGGTTTAATTAAAAACTATATCATCTGCGGTCCAACTTTACTCACAACTTAAACTCATGTTTATGTACGGACAATTTTTGATTAGTAAAAACATATTTAATTTCCTCGTGACCATTAATGCGGAAAAAGTAACTGTACAAACAGGATCAAGCTGTAAATACAAAAAAGGGTTTTGTGAAATTTTCGCAGGTGTGCATACATCTAACCTAATCGAATTTCTAAAGAGAAAAAATAATAAACAAGACGACTTTGTATCACTTTTGAAATATCACTCCACTAAACATTGGTTGATTAGCGAGGTCGTTACACAGAAGAAAATGTTGTAGCAGCGCCGCCCTTTAACAATCAATCTTCTAAGTAATCCCCCCACTCAAGTACTTCAGACCTTCTCAACGGTGGGTATTTAGATCCCGTAGTCCAGGGAAGAAAAGCATAACCCAAAAAAATAGTAGATGCAACGTTTGTAAATCTCCCGTTGTCAGAACGAAAAAAATGAAAATGAAAAATATAGCGATTCTTATTTTGCTTGTAACGTTATCACCAGCATGCAGAAAGTCTGAGCCGTTGAGCCCGAATACCGTCATTAAGTTGGAGCAATGTTATCAACAAGCTTCGGGAACGGAAACGATTAATTTATGCTTTGATGGTGTGATGTCAGACTCGCGTTGCCCGATAAATGCAAATTGTGTTTGGCAGGGTATAGCTTTAGTGAACTTTACTTTCTCAGCTAATAATCATTCTGAATCGTTTACCCTTGCTACCAATAATGCCATGAAACCTTACAATACAGACACGGTGTTGCAAGGCTATAAAATCCAGCTTATTAATCTTTATCCTTATCCAGGCGAGGTAGGATCTGAGGTAAAAGCAGAAGTGAAGATTTCAAAACAATGAGTTTAAAATAGCAGGGGCTTTTTTAGAAGTCCCTGCCACGGCTCTAATGTCATTAACATTGTAAACGGGAAAGGTGACGGCGCGACTTACTTGTGGAGCGACCTCAGCCAGTCAATACACCTCTCCGTCCAGCTTTCGGTTCCGGGAATCCCAAGGGCAAGGCCGAAACCGTGTCCACCTTTTGGGTATATGTGTAGCTCGGCGGGTACGGCGTTGTTTTTTAACGCCTGGTAAAGCATCAGGCTGTTTTCGGCCGGAACACCTTTGTCATCTGTGGCGTGCGCTAAAAATGTAGGCGGGGTTTCTTTTGTTACATTCAATTCTGCTGAGTAAAAATTGGCAAGTGCTTCTGCTGGCTTTTCTCCGATCAGGTTGTTTCTTGAGCCTGAATGCATGGTAGGTTTAGACATCGTAATAACAGGATACATCAAAATCATAAAGTCGGGACGGGAACTTAGGCGTTCTATAGGATCGGTTGAATTTGCATTGCCATTATCGAAATGTGTACCGGCTGTTGATGCAAGATGTCCCCCCGCAGAAAAACCCATAATGCCTACCGATCCTGGTTTTACATTCCACTTGTCTGCATTCGCGCGGACCGTTCTTATTGCCCGTTGCGCATCCATTAATGGTGACTGGTGAGGAACAACATTGCTTTTAGAATTGGGTAGCCGGTATTTAAGAACAATCGCGGCCACACCTTTTGAGTTGAGCCATTTGGCTACATCAGTACCTTCCCAATCATAAGCAAGAATACCATAGCCGCCTCCCGGGCAAATAACAACTGCCTGGCCGGTTGCATTTTTCTTGGAGGGAAGGAAAACGGCTATCCCCGGATTTTGTACTTTACTGATTCTAACAATATCAGTGCTATCACTTTTTTCTGTTTCATTCGTTTTTTGATAGTTAGGAACTTTACCTGAAGGCCACAACGGTAAGGTTATTTCCTGGGCACTGGTAGCTATAGACATGGCAATAAGGGGAATAAGTAAAAAAGGGGTTCGTAGCATTACAATCAGTTTTTCGCTTCAAGATATAGAATTAACCTGAGTATGATGTGAAGGGTGGATATTTTTAAGAACGTTAGTAGTTACCATTACCCGTAACTGGCAACTACTAACGTTCAACATGCTTATCACTTCTTTCCTACCTTCGCTAAAATCAAAAAGCTTTCTATGTGGTTCAACAATATCCTCGAAACGATTGGCAATACACCGCTCATTAAATTAAATAAGATTACAAAAGAACTTCCCTGTACTGTACTCGCCAAGGTTGAATATTTTAACCCCGGCAACTCCATAAAGGATCGGATGGCGATAAAAATGCTGGAAGAAGCGGAAAAGTCGGGAAAGATAAAACCAGGAGGAACCATCATTGAAGGCACAAGCGGTAATACAGGAATGGGTCTTGCTTTGGCTGCTGTTGTAAAGGGATACAAATGCATTTTTGCTACAACCGATAAACAATCAAAAGAGAAAGCTGACATACTGAAAGCAGTTGGTGCCGAAGTAATTGTTTGCCCTACCAATGTTGACCCTGAAGATCCCCGGAGTTACTATTCAGTGGCCAAAAGATTACCGATGGAAGTTCCGAATTCCTTTCACATGAACCAGTATGATAACCTTGCCAACCGGCAGGCTCATTATGAAAACACCGGGCCTGAAATATGGGAACAAACTGAAGGTAAAATAACACACCTTGTAATAGCAACGGGTACTGGTGGCACCATCACGGGCACAGGCAAATACCTGAAAGAAAAAAATAAAAACATCCAGGTATGGGCCATAGATGTATATGGTTCGTTGTTGAAGAAATTCTTTGAAACAGGGGAGGTGGACATGAAGCAGGTTCATCCTTACATCACAGAAGGGATAGGTGAAGACTTTGTGCCCGCCAATTATGACATGAGTGTGATTGACAAATTTGAACAGGTAACAGATAAGGACGGAGCGGTGATGGCGAGGCGTATTTCGCGGGAAGAGGGAATTTTTGTAGGATACAGTTCCGGCACCTCTTTACAGGGCCTGATGCAGTTAAAACATGAATTGAAAAAAGATGATTTGGTTGTAGTCATTTTCCCTGATCATGGAAGCAGGTATGTAGGCAAAGTATACAACGACCAATGGATGATGGAAAGAGGCTTTTTTGATGTAAAGACGTTTAAGGATATTGTAAGCACCCGCACCACAAAACGTCTTGTCACGGTTGAGCCCGGGCAGACTGTGGCAGATGCCGTTGATCTTATGCGGGAATATGATATAGAACACATCCCTGTTCAGGATGGGGCAGATCTTGTTGGTGCGGTAAGCGAAGGGGGGCTGTTTCAGAAGATCTTTAGTAATCCTGAGATTAAAACCGCCACTGTCTCCAGTGTGATAGAACCGGCTTACCCTGTTGTTTCTTTTGATACCCCGGTTGAAAGACTTGGTTCATTGATTACAAAGGGCAATGGGGCTGTTATGGCCAAAGATGAAAGCGGGAACCTGCACATAGTAACGAAGTATGACGTAATACAAAGTTTGGCAAAATAGGACCGCGAACGCCAGGATTAGAAGGATTATTGGAAGTGGGAACAAATTCTAAATGAAGGGAAGGTCTTATTAAAACCTGAACAACAATTCACTTTTTACATCTTCAGTGTTGTTGCTGACTGCTTTTACTTTTTCCGCGCTTTTCACTGAATTTGTATTTGCAGCAGAAGAATAAAAGTTCACCTCTTTTCCCGGTAGAGCTACAGATGCTAAAGCCATGTAGATAAAAGCGTTCAGGAAAAAACAATTACTAAATTTCATAACTCACAGTGTTAATTTGATAAAACAAAAATAGAAACAGAAACAAGGGATGTAAATCGCATAATCATGTGAATATCTTGTACCCGCCTTATTATTATCCCATAAACATGTGATTATATGTGGTGTTATTTTTTAAAATAATGCATTCGATGGCCTTTAGAAAAGATTATCAAGGCGCTAACAGTACAAGTGTGCAATGCCGCAATACTGACGGCACAGGCAGCAACGGAAGCATAAATAATAACGTCAGCTTGGTACAAAATCTTCTTCTCTGTCAACTTTAAATTAAAAGTCAGCTTGCATGAATGCGATTATAATAGGCGCCGGGGCCTCGGGTTTAATGGCGGCAAAACAACTATCAGGCGCAGGACTAAAAGTTCATGTTTTAGAAGCACGGGACCGGATAGGTGGACGCATTCATACGATAAATGAAAAAGGACCCCGTTTTTCAATGGAAGGCGGAGCAGAGTTCATTCATGGAAATCTTGAATTAACACTTCGGCTATTGAAGGAAGCGGGTTTAGAAAAACAGGAACTCGAAGGAGATGTATGGCAGGTTATTAAAGGACAATGGAAGCAGGAAAGTGATTTTTTTGAACGCGCAGGATTGGTAATTGAAAAACTGAAGGAAGTCACACAAGACATCCCTATTGCACAGTTTATCGAAAGATATTTTCCTGGTGCTGAACACCAGGGGTTGAGAGAGGCGCTCACCTCGTATGTTGAAGGTTACTATTCAGGAGAAGTTTCAAAAACAAGTTCAAAGTCATTTTTAGAAGAATTGCTAAGCGAGGATCATCAGCAATACCGCCCGGTTGGGGGCTATGGAAAGTTGATGGAATACCTGTCGAATTCCAGCAAAGAATCTGGCGCGATCATCCAGCTTTCAACAGTTGTTACGCAAATAAAGTGGTGCAAAGGACGGGTGGAAGTAATTGATGAAAGCAATCGGGCTTATGTGGCAGACAAGTTAGTCGTTACAGTTCCTTTAGGCGTATGGGCTGCAGGGTCAGGTGTTCGGGGAGCTATTGCATATACACCGGCCGTTCCTGCAAAAATACAGGCCGCACAACAAATGGGGTTTGGTGCCGTCATAAAAGTTCTGCTTAATTTTTCCGATGCCTTTTGGGAGAACCAGTTAGTTGAAAAAGCGTGTCATGTAAACACAGGTAATTTTCATATGGCGATTTCTGATATGCCGGTTCCTACATGGTGGAGCCAGTTGCCGCAGCATTCAACCTTACTGACGGGCTGGCTCTCGGGTCCAAACGCTGCGAAAATGAAAGACTTTGATGATGAAACAATACTGGCAGAGGCTTTACATTCACTAAGTCACATTTTCAAAATAAATTTTACTGATATTAAGGAAAAGCTACAATGGTATAAAGTTCTTAACTGGACTAAAGACCCTTACACCCGCGGTTCTTATTCGTATTCTACCTTACGCACCAAAAGCGCAAGAAAAGTTTTAATTGAACCATTGGAGGAAACCTTGTTTTTTGCAGGGGAAGCCCTGTATGATGGACCTGAGATGGGCACAGTAGAAGCAGCCTTAGTCAGCGGAATGGAGGTGGCAACGAAAATAGTGTATGGTCAAAGGTGAAATGTCAAACGTCAAACGTCAAAGGTTGATTCTCCTTCTTTTCACCTTTCAAGTTTCACCTTTGACGTTTCACTTCAAAACTTACATTACCTTTTCTTCTGCCAGGCTAAACTCATCAGCTGCATTCGTTATTTCATTCATCTCCTCCTCACTTAAACTAATGCTTAAGCACTGTGCATTGTCGTTTACCTGTTCTGCATTTCGTGCCCCAACTAAAACGCATGCAACGCCGGGACGGTGAATGGTCCAGTTAATAACTAGTTGAGAAAGAGTTGCGTCATGGTTGTCAGCAATAGGGGTTAGCTTTTCCAATAGCTGGTTCGTTCTTTCGATGTTTTCGTCGGTATAAAAGCGGTTACCTTCTCTTGTATCTCCTTCGCTAAACTTATGTCCCGGTTTAATCTTACCGGTTAACAAACCTCTTTGTAAAGGGCTATAAGCAATGATACCAATGTTTTTCTCAGTTGCCTGTGGAACAACAGTCATTTCTATCTCCCGGTTAATCATCGAATAAGGGACCTGGTTCGAGGCCAGTTGAATGGTCTTCAGTGCTTCATCTACCTGCTGCACGTTGTAGTTACAAACACCCGCTGCCCTAACCTTACCTTGTTCTATCAGCCGTTGCACAGCTTCAAAAGTTTCACTTATAGGAGTGGAGTTGTCAGGCCAATGGATCTGCAACAGGTCAATGTGATCCGTTTTTAAACGACGAAGGCTGTCTTCGCATTCCTGCATCACCTTTTGTTTAGATGCCCACTTATACATTTTAAAAGGCTTTCCATCGTTGTCCACCGAATCAAAAAAGTATTCCCCTTCTTCCGATTGCCAGTTCATTCCAAACTTGGTAAGAATTTGATAAGAGTCTCTTGACATTCCTTCCAATGCTTTGCCTACCAGTTCTTCGCTTCGTCCAAAGCCGTATACAGGCGCCGTATCTATGGTTGTAATGCCGGCGGTAATGGCCGCTCTTATTGCTTCAATTGCTTCTTTTTCTTCTGCTCCTCCCCACATCCAGCCGCCAATTGCCCACGCTCCGAATGCCATTGGTGTAACAAGTACGTCAGACTCTCCTAATTTTCTTAATTCCATATTCTTCCGTTTTAATAAGTTTTATGATTATGGATTTTGCAAAAACTACGCCTTTCAATTTTAACTGGTTATGTGGACAGGTTGTTTTGCATATAGCGTAAAAGAAATGTCGTTTAGATGCCGGGCAGTTGAACCTGAGGCGACATCGTTGCGACGCACTACGTTCATCGGCAAATCATTGGGCAACTTTTACCACCATTGATAAAGCGAGTACTTTTTCCCCTCTATCGTTTGCACAGGCTGTATTTCAAATTTTAGTTCTTATACCCTCATTATAAGGCTCGAAGCAATCCCCAGCATAAGCAGGTTCACGAATTCCAAAGTTGCCCTTGTATTCAGGGACGATGCAATCCTCCCATCAATAAAACACGGTTCCTATTTGAAGGCAGATTGCTTCCGTGCCCGCAATGACGGGAATACTTCTGCTTAAGTAAACAACAATGATTT
>Ga0115847_100480_pt1 | contig 10230 bp, 7 predicted proteins | sample InSIn5SAF170_FD_83861 | JGI IMG/M metagenome (GOLD analysis project Ga0115847, IMG submission 83861)
AGTTAAGTATGCTGTCACGTGTCTTAATGTGAGAGAACTATTAAGGATTGCTTTATATGACATACTCTCTGAACTAGTCGAGCTTATAGGTGAGTTTAGTGGGGAGAGGGATTATAAAGAGGTAATAAAGAATATTAAAAAAGATATTGCTAACAATGCAAGGATAAGACTATGACACTTGTGGAAGAAGACCTACTACTAGCCTATAATTTAGCAGCAAGCGAAGATGCTTAGTACTCTTCCTAAGACACTAGGACCTAAGACGGAGATTACACTATAAGAGAAACTAGCTATGAAAAGACTTATTGTTACTATAGGTTATAGTATAAGTAGGAATAGCATTTTCAAGTAGACGTCTTATCTAAAACTTCTGTCTGACTTAAGGAATAGAGATATAGTAGCACTCCTTCTGTGCCAGACTAGCAAGTTTAAGACCTACTTCTTTCAACATTTTAAAGAACTTAATATACTACTCTCTTAGCATAAGGTCTATAAAACCCCTCTTAAACATCTCTATTTGCAGGTTATCACTTAAGCAGGAAACGACTTCTTAGGGCAAAGTGATATCAAAGATAAGTTGATCTAGGACAGACTCTATAGCCCACAAAATATAGAGTGGGAAGACCACTTTAGTGCCTAGCTTAATAAACTATTAGAATGTGAAAGATTCTTAGCTAATTATAAGTTAAAGCCTACCTCTAGAAAACCAAACGATTATATTCTCTGCCATAGCATTAAAGGTGAGTCTAGTCGAAATAAGTCAATATTTATTACTCTAGTGCCATATAAGGGCCAGTTAGATAGGAAAACTCTTAGTAAGAAGCCTACTTCTTCTTAACTTCTTACTATTACACCTCTAGTTTTAGTCACACTAGGAGACTTCCTTAGGATCTTTCCTAGCTAACTATGTTACATATGCTAAAAGCTAAATTAAGTAATTAGGTCACTAATTACAAACCTATAGCTAGATTATTCAGAGCATATAGGAAAGCTTAATAAGATTAAGGTTGCAAAGGTTAGTAAGCTGATAAACGTCTGTCTTGCCTAGCAAAGAGTAAATGATAAGACAAAGGGGAAGATAGGTTTCTATTATTATCTAAGAGTTCTAGTTATAGCCACGTGACATATCCTGCCTTTTAATCAACTTATTCGTCCACTATCAGAAGTACTAATATCTTCTAACATATAAGACTTAAATCTGTGATTAGTCTACCAAGTTATAAATAGAGATTTACTAATATTAACAAGCCTGCTTAATATAATTCCTAAGGTCTAATAATCTCAATTAGCTAGTTATATGTCACAACAATCAAGTGATCTAACGTCTGTTAGTTATTATAGATAAGCAGTGGAATTTCTGGTTTACTATAGGAAGGACATAATCTAGAGTGTGAATTATATTAGGATAGAAGTGTAATATGCTACGACTTTTCTTACTATCTTCCTAGAGATATAGGTGGAAAGTGTCTATTAAGGCAAAGAGGAATGTGCTAAGAGAATGCTTCTATAATATAATAAGGGCGTTTGCGAAACATATGTAAAGCGTTAGATATACCCTATAGGCAGGAAAACTAAGCTAATCCTTGAATCTATGTGGTTTAAAGATTCTCATATAAATTGCCGATTTATGTTTTACATGCATGTATTATGTAGTGTGCCACATCCTCTTTATTATTAGCGACCACCATTGCTAACTATAGCCAATAGTCGTAAGGCGTTGTACTGAAAGACATAAGTTTTGCAGACTTCGATCGTGGGATTTCTGAACTGTAGATACACACAAGCTGATTAACGATCGTCGTGATAGCATATAGTCTCCTTATTCTGCACCGATTCAACAAGGCATCTGAGCGCCTGATCACATGTTGAAGATACTTGACACGAAACAGACATCAATTAAGAGCATGTAATTATGTGGAGGATGCTTGTCGTCATGCTTAACAAGAGTATAGTGGCAGCGATAACAGTAATCCACCTTGCGTTCCACATTATGGATTGTGCCAAGTGCTGACTTCTTATGTTACTAGTGACAGCCAAAATCGGCTTAGGAGTGGTGCAGCCAAATAAGATACTCTATCTATGATGACAACCTAATAATGACCATGTTTGTGATAATAGTCAGCCAAAGTGGCATATATTAGTGACATTGGCGTGAAGTATACTATAGGGATTATTTATTATTAACGGTCTCTTTGTGGTGACGCTTGGTAAATCGCATTCAAGTCAGTTTCTTAAAGGCGATAGTATGTATGACAGAGCAGATTTTAGACGTCTAATTTTCGTCAATTGGTCGAGTTTTGGTAAAGTATTATCTCTTTCACAAAGTGAGTACAGTACTATACTGTGAAGTCGTGCACTTTGAGGTTCGAAACGATAGAGTACAGTAGAATTTTGGTGTTTCCTTCTGACTTCGAAAATGAGAGGAGCTTGCCAAGAGGCAGACAACCCCACCAAGAGTGTGGTGGTCACCCTTGGCAGGAAGTGGTCACCTCTGGCAGGAAGTGGTCCCCTTTGGCAGGAAATGGTTACTTTGGGAGCGGGTAGTCACCTTTGGAAATTTACTAGACTTGAAAGTGGTGTGGCTGATTAGACTGACTATACATAGTCGTTCGAGACTCAAAAATCAGAGTCGCTCTATAGACATTATTTTAACAGGGTTGCACGCACATGCGATATGATGTGGAATCACTACACTATAAATCGGACAACAATATAGTTAACATTCGCAAACGAAGAAATAAGCGCCTGCGCACAAGGAAAGAGACTCTGTTAAAGAAATTACATGAGATCACTGTACTATGTGATGTTGATGTTGCGTTCTCTATAAGCCGATCTTCGTGGGTCGCATGTTCTCAAGGATGGCCCTGCCGCCATCGAATTTACTATATTACTATGTGAAAGGTTTTCCGTATGATGGTTGTTGGAGTTGCCACTGTGAACTCCAAGATATCTACTAACGGTAACTTAGGTTTAATTCACAACGAGAAGGTTATATTACGTCATACACGTGACGTCTAAGGCTTGGTTTGCAAGTTGACATTTCTTGGGTACTTTAGGATATGAGCATCGTCGTTATGCAAGGATGGCTGGCAGTCTACCACATTTTCCAAATCCAGCCCTCGTTTGCGTTGAGGTTATTTGGCGTGGTTTTCTTTGAATTCTATATCGTACTGGTAAGTATTTATGGTTCATAAAGCTTTGCCAGCCATTCAGTCCGCATGCATTGCAGGGTTGTGCATGCAGGCACACCACATTCAGGATGAACCTCCTCAACCAACAGGGGGGAATCGAGAACAAGAGCCAGCTTGCGATGCTATCCATTTCTTGTGGCTCTGTATTGAGAACTATCTTTTCTGCTTCGCTATTTCATTGAGCTAACTTTAATCCACATTCCCAGTTTTCATAAGCTTTGGAAAGTGCGTAGGACGTAAGCTGGAACGAGTGGGAACAGCGGATGATTTTAGGCTAAAAGAAAGATTTGTGAACAATGCACATGACATTATCGAGTGAATGACCAGAAACGCGAGAGAATCCCGGGGGAAAACCGGTCTTGTTCTGGTTTCGGCTTAAAAGGCTAATTAATCCTGGCAAGGAGAATAGCTTAGGCTAAATGTAGCGAGCGCCGCAAGCCTGGAAGTCTTATTTAACCTGAACACTCCCGCTGCACAACCGTCTAACAAGGATTGTTGAAACTTTTATCTGAAGAATAACAAATAATGAGACTCTGAACAAACAATTCCTGGGAAGTTTGAACTTGCATTATTTTATTCAGCTCGGTAGGATAATTAAGCCATGCATATGGAGTATGTCTTTAGGCTATCGAAGGATATCTTACCCTTTCAGCTGTGGTATCTATCGGGGTTTCCAAGAAGTGGGTAATAATGACTGGCTGTATACTATGCGAGGGCATCCACCCAATAGTATCAATTTATCTAGCCAGATTTTGATAGGGTGGCAATGGTCTCGAAACCTAATGAATCAGTACCACAGCAAAAGGGGCTGAGCTACTAGAAGGAACCTTAGTTTTATGAATTCCTTAGAAGCTCATGTAGCTTTTCTTTTGATTGTAATGCCCTTCTATATCAGATGTGATTTGAGTGGTAGTTTAAGGCGATAGATAATTCATAGATTATAAACAGAATTTTTGGAATCTTTGTCTCTAAAACTTTGTCGCTTCTTTTGACATAGTTACAACGATAGTTTAATCTCATAAAACCCACTTGTGTGCTCTATCGTTACGTCTGAAATGTATAGAAATAATCGAGTTTGGTGTGTGCCTTACTATGTTATGACTTCTGTATACTCCCGTTAATTCCTAGAGGAATGGGAGGTTAGCATGCTCATTTTTCGTCAAGTGTACTTTGAGAAAGTGCCTAATTTATGAGACAAGATTTCTGATCAAATAACCGTGCATCACATGAAGACCGCGTGAAATTGCCTGTGATTCATTCCGTCATAATAACCTGCATTTCAAATTCTCTCCATTGATTAAAACTAAAAATGATGAATTATCCTAACACATCAATGTGCCACCTTTTGCCTCTCCAAACCACCATGTCAAGAAAACAGTTCAGAATAAAAAATCCTTGCGTCATGCTTTCTGAAACCCTCTGTCCCTCAAGAAACAGCAGAACATCACGCTTGCATCATCAAAACTGTGCAAAGGAGGAAATCAGTACGGAGCCTCCTAATGCCTCAGTAGCAAAATTGAAAATGCCCCAGCGATAGCCCATAAAGTAATGCCAGTCAGTAGTCATTGTGAATGATGTGCCAAGGGCCTTGAAGCTGGAACCGTCGGTGCTGTAGGAAAAAATGACCTGCTTGGTGCCAGTCGGGCGCGAGTCCATGACGCCACGCAGCCAGATCTTGCCTTTAGAGACAATATGGCTTGTTTCAGTATATCCTACGCTTGTAGTGGTCCATTTTGACGTTTCTTGTGTTATGTTATGGCGCATAACGACCGTGTAGGTGGTATTCCTTCGCACAACGCCTATATATCCGCTTTTATCGCGGAATGCGGCCAAGCCACAACGGTCACCATCGGCCATATTGCTGAAGTCGACCTCAATTGTCGCGTTGGGCATCGGGCCGTGAACTCGGTGTGTCAGCGTGTTGCGAGCTTTGTATAAGTCGGCTGTCACTGTCACTGTTGAAAGCTTAAGCCCGTTCTTAACAGCATACTTTGAAGCATCTGGATTGTGGTTCCACTCCCATGCAACTCCAAGTTTCGGACCTCGGAAGGTGTCGATTCCAGTCCATGCTGGAACGTACTTGATAGGAAGGGGATTTGGATAAGATACGCCCCACCTGCCATTGACTGTAGTCAAAATGGGAAAGTCGTCAGAGCCCCAGGTTATTGGAGCAAGAACTGGGATTCGTCCGGCAGGGTAGGACCATGTAAATGACATGAAATACCAATCTCCACTCTGAGTTTCAATAAGACTTCCTTGGTGCGGTGTGCCACCACCGGTGATCGGAGAACCAATTCCCTTTTGAAGCACTTTGTAGGACCATGGGCCCCATGGATTGATGGCCTTCCAGATATAGGTGATGCTGGGCCCTGGTACATCATTTAGAACATAGTAAATGCCATTGCGTTTGTACATTCGATTGCCTTCCATTTGGCTGATTCCGGAAGGAGCCGTCAATACCTGTTGGGATTTGGCCTCACTGAGCCCGTCCGAGGATAGTTGGGCAATACTGATATTCTTGTTGCCATATACAACATACATGAGGTCATCATCGTCGATGAGAAGTCCGCAGTCGTAATAGCATTTGTTGAGAGTTGACTTCAGGGTCCATGGACCGGTGACTGCAGGAGCGGTATAAATGTAGGTTCTGGTGAATTCAATGCAACCAATCCAGTACCATAGATCGTTGGTTTTCCGATACCGCATTGTTGAGGCCCATGTGCCTTTGACGTAGGCTGCTTGGCCGCTCGCCATATCATATTTAAACGACCAACTCAACGTGGGTACCGAATGACCGATGAATTTCCAATTAACAAGATCATAGGATCTTAGAATTGGAGCTCCTGGGGAGTAATGCATGTTCGATCCTGAGAAGTAATACGCATTGTCTGGGCCAAGAAAGATGTCATTGTCAGCAAAATCTTCAAATACCACGGGGTTGTTAAAGGTGGTGGTGTCTCGTGAGTTAATCACAGACGATATTCCTCGGCTTGTAGATACTGGGCTCATATAAGCAACAGTGCCATACGAGAGCCAGACAAGAAAGGCAGAAATGCGCATCTTGGGCATCTTGGGCAGTCGAAGGCAGCGCCACAAAGAGCAAGAAGGAAAGTGGTGATGCAAGGACCTCAGAAAAAGGAGTATTGATGCAAAGTGTTCTTACACGAGGGATTCTGTTCAATCTATATAACATATTCACACACTTTACAATGACGGGAAATTTCTTTTGACAGGGATAGATTCTCTACACTGATTCAGAAGTGTGGGGAAGTTTTCTACTCATGAGAGATTTTTCCAGTGGAGGCCGATGCAATCCAGGGCAATTTCCCCACTATTGTGGCGTTTCTTCAAGGCGACCTGGTTCTAATACCCGGCTCTATATCGCAAGCTCAGTCTGTTACAGTCCCTGGACGGGACAACCCCTCCCCCGCCTGCACAGCGAATAATTGTTAGGATTCAAGTAGTAAATATTCAGGACGTGGCTGCCTGCACATCTTGTGCAATATACATTTGACTTCCAGGTGTTCTTGTTAGCAGTATCTGTCCAGTTCATGACCGTTGTGGCTAGATTGGTTGCTGGGATGGGCTGAAACGTCGATACTACGGAGGTACACCACTGTCAAGGGAAACGCTGCACATAAGGGGACGAGCGGGATCCACATTAAAAGAAGCTCCAAACTATATGGATAACTTCGCAACCCTAGAAATGAAAATGTAAATTTGTATGATAGCATTGGACTGCTTTTTAAGGTCTGGGAGGGGGCAAGTGGTAGGGGTAAGTGTTATTCTAGAGAGTGTATGACCGTAGTCTGGGATTTTCATATCCCTTTAGCTGCCATTCAACACACACTCTTGGCTTATGCACCCAGCAGCCCTAAGCGAACGCCAAGATCAAATCAAATTTTTCATTCAGGAAAGTTTTGATGGGGTCGCCAAGTCTTTAGAAGTGTTATTTGAATGGATGTTGACTTTTGTATCAGTAATATCAGATGACGATATTGTGCCGGATAACGGTCACAACGGAACATACTAGACATTAGATATCATTAAATAGGTGAATGAACCATTACTGTGAGTGATAGATTTCGATGTTCCAATAATCACCCTGGGCCAAATACGGGTTCATGGGGATGATAGTCAGTGCTGGATCTCTAGGCACAGTAGTATTGCTGTCCTGAATAGAGACACTCATCTTAGTAGCAATTGGAACCGCTTTCCCGTCACGACCGCCTCGCTAACTAGCCTTAACTAGGACGAAGGAATGTGGCTATTACTCCAGTCATCAGATCAGCTTCAAAGTACCATTAGGTAGTAAGTAGTATGGATCCACACCGCCATTACCATTCATTCCTGGCTCACGCGACGACCAAAAACGGCTATGCGGGGTATGTGGGGTGTACGGGGCATGCGGGACACGTGCGGGTATGAAAATGAGTTGCCTCGAAATAGCATAGATCTGGGGCAAGATAACACTAGACACACAAGGCTTAAGTTATAGATAGGGTCAAAATGTTATAATATAGCCTAATATATGCCAGGCTATATTGACAAGGGCTGATGCTATTGCCAGAGCCTAATTCCTGAGGTTAAATGGATGAATAGGATAAATACTAGTCCTGGCAAATTACACAAGTAATATCTGCTGAAGCTTACCTCTTCATTGGGCTAGTTGTTTTTGAACGAAATAACAGCCATGAGTTCATGAAACAATTAAACCGGGACATTCAACATTGAGGTACAACTCCCATCTTCAGACCTGAGTGCATGAAAAGGATGACATAAGTCAGGTGCGTACAAAGAATATGCTCTTTCATTCTGCGGATATAAAGATCAGATTACTGATGAAAAATAGTATAAAAGAAATCTGCAAACGGAGGAAATTATAAATCCTTGTTCTCACAACTCTCCCTAGCTAAAGTTCGGGCGGGTGATATCAACAAAGATCCCTGACTAGATTGTTGATGTCCAATTTTCAATATCAGTCTACGTGATCGAAAAGCAGTCAGGGTTGGAGGAGCTATAGAAAATAATGATGGCAAACAATATATTCAACTCTTACTATGAGCTTGATTTAAATCTTTAACTTTTGCTAACCATATTCGTCATCAACTCTCTCTCCATCCACACGCCTAATCTTCGACTATTCCACCACTCCAAGCACACGCAGACCACAAGCTCGGGCTTCCGAATCCGGGGAGAGGGACCTACAATAATGCATGCTCCAGCAGAAGAATCGCTGATGGAAGGTGTGAAGGGTGTGGGAGGTCCAACTTCGGCAGTATCCTCAAAATAAATCTGCATGACCTGTTAGGATGCTAACCTTTTGTGCACCACCAGCTTCTTCACGCTGTGCGGCTACAACTTTCTGGAGGGCATTGAGTTGAACTTGTCCCATGTTTTTCTCAGAACGCTTGCGCACCCGCGCGACAGGAGCGTCTGCAAGACTACAGAACTCAACATCTGCGCCACTGTAGAATGTGCCCAAACGGCGTCTCAAGAAGAACTTCTTGCAGAGCTTTGCAAGGAAGATTGGGATTTGATCTTCGTCATCCTGCTCCTGAAAACAGACATAGTCGAAAAGAATAAGCTGGGAAGTCCACGTAAGCGCAGATAGGTGGCTGTTGTAATTACCTGGCTCCTCCCACTATCCTTTGCCGTTTCCACTGACCTTCCTACCCAATACAGCACAAAAGCTCAAGACGGGTAACTTGAACGGCACACTACCGACAATGTGACAAATCAAGGCCGGATATAGTCGGCGAATAGCATGCTTTAAAGCCGGTTCTGACGTCTCTTGATATTTATGTTCCAGAGCTGCAATGATCTCGTCCATGACCTGAAGCTGCGGTATAGTTGGCTGAATCACATCACCTGGCAACGTCTGATCAGATTGAGTCTGGGTAAAGTGCCCGTCTCTTTCATAAACCACCCAGTAGTCTATCCGCTCGACCCGAAGCCTCGGTGTAGAACCCATTCAGGATATTGGCCCGCTGCTGTGTCATCTTCCTTTCAGGGAAACTATTGCTACACAGCTGGTAGGCGTCTCGTAACACACCCTCAGCAGCTATCAGAATACGGATCAGTTGTGGATCCCTCGCATCCTTCGCGTCCCAGTATAGCTCTTTCTTCGCCGGTAGTTGGTAAGAGCCCCGGATCTCCTCATCCCGTAATCTAGCCATGTGAGATGGAAATCAGGTAATCTCGAGCCATGGTATTCGCTCTGATTTGGAGTCACCAAAATCATGGACGATACTGGCCTGCTCTTCGGTGTCCCCTTTCACAGCCTTATAATCATTCTCAAGCATGACGAACAGATCCTTTTCCGATTGCGACAATGAAGTGGCGTGAACTATAGCCTCACTAGCTTTATCCTTAGTCTTCTTCCCAGTAACCACGAAATAGACGACTCGACTCCTAGTTGAAAAGTAACTTTGCAGTAGACACTGTTCCCAAAGCGGGCTGTATCATGTTCCTTCGCCTTCTTCCTATGGACAACTGTGTGATCCCGTATGCGTGGAAGATGAATAGTAAGGAAATGCCCTGCCTCACATAGCAGACAACGGTAGCCAGTCCATAACTTGAGGTGCTGGGGCTACCCGCCTGGTTTCCTATCTTGGTGATTTTCAAGTGAACGTAGAACCAAGGAATCAGTATAGCCAAGATAGCTTTTCAACGTGTGGTCTGTGATACGATGCGATTTGCTTCGTAGGTGTGTCTCAATACTCTTGCCACTAGGTTCTACACTGGTATGGCAAGCCTTACACACTACCACTTAGTGGTCTGAATTGTATTCCAGATGCATTAGCAGTGATTATCAAATAAGATAGGCTAAGAGGCTATCTAAAAGCATACTAGTGATTATCGAATACCTCTTTTATGAATGAACCTTTATAAATGAAGCAGGGATTCGTCAGGGTGTGCTCAGACCATAAATTGGCTCGAGATTTCCTTTTAAGCCTCAAAAGTAGCCCGGCATAAGAAGTAGTGTAATGACATATTAACGTTATTCCCACAATTCGATTTTTCAACCTTATCCATC
>Ga0115847_100481_pt1 | contig 10192 bp, 12 predicted proteins | sample InSIn5SAF170_FD_83861 | JGI IMG/M metagenome (GOLD analysis project Ga0115847, IMG submission 83861)
ACTTCAGGGTGGAATGTTCCAAGTGAGCGCGATTTTACGACGTGGTCTGACGCTGCTTGAGGACGTGTGACAAACTGTCTATTCATTCTTTGTAACATTGACAGTCGTCGAGGATACTTCTTCTGCATTGCGGGGTGCTACCAGCAATTGCTTCTGTTCGCCTAATACCACTATAAGTACGTCAATATGTGAAATTCAACGTCTAATCAGCATGGAGATCTACTCACGTCTCTGATATAACACATAACTTGTAACAATGGCAATCGGCAAGGCCACGATTGTCATGGTGACCTTCCTTGCCGCACTCTGGTAATTTTTCGGCAATGCCTTACTTCCAGGAGTATTCGGTTTCGCTCCAGCTCTCTCTGAGATGTTCGATACGATCGCAGAATTGAATGCTGCTAAAGGTATCTTCGGATTCTGGGAACTTGGAGGAGTACTCCGTGAACTCGACGTTACTTTCGAGGACGTGGCAGAGGATGTTGTAGTCTGTGGAATGGAAGGAGATTTTAATTCTGCTGGCGAGGCCCGTGAAGCTGATGAAGTATTCTTCGTGGATTGGTCGGTGGTTTGGGAAGGGGTGGCCTCTGGTGTTTTCTTTGCGGCTTTCGCATTACTCCTCGATTGTGTAGTAGCTTTTGTAGATAGCTCGCGGACTTGCTCCAGGATCTTCGAAGTCTTCGGTGTGACTACAGCTTTCGTTCGCGCAACTTGTGACTCTGGAATTGTCGTGGACGATGCGATCGCCGCAGTTGGAATTGACCTTGAGGTGATGTTGTCTGCCGCTTGCAAAGGCTGGAGTGTTTCTATTTGATCTGCAACCTTTGAGGGTGCCTTCGATTTCCTCGCTCGAGTTGTGGATTTGGCTGGTGTTGACTTGATCTTTGTTTCCTTTACCACTGCCTCAACCTCCGTATCGCTTGCTACCACCTTCCTCGGCCTTCCCCTCTTCTTTGGAACGACTTCTGCAGACATTGGAACTATGTTCTTGATGATTGATGATCGACCTATTGCGTTGTAGTTATCAAGCTTTCTACAAATTGTCTAGCGCGCCAAAGAGAGTTCGCGTCTGCAGGTTTCCTTCTTGATGGCGTATATAGTAGCGTTCAACTTGATGGTAGTGATGACTACCTTTGCAGACGCTCGAATCTCGTATGAACTTTGGTACTGAACAAGAAAGAAACAGATTCAGGCACAATCGTTCAGACGAAAATCCTTCAGTTGCAATGTTATCAAGAATGTTTTAGTGGCATGTTGCATGAATTCGCGAAATTGACACGAAAACCCCTGAACGCTTGAGGTAAACATATCTTTGAGTCATAAAATCAATACCTAGCGACCACCACTTGTCGATCGACTGTCAATGTTACAAAGAATGAATAGACAGTTTGTCACACGTCCTCAAGCAGCGTCAGACCACGTCGTAAAATCGCGCTCACTTGGAACATTCCACCCTGAAGTTATGTTGCTTTCGATGACCTTAATATTTGTGGTGTTGTGATCAGTTCTTAATTTTGTCCTGGTTGTTCCAATCCAGCGATTGCCGGTTGTGTCTTGCTAACTCCATACACTATGCGATCCTTCATCTTTACTATACCCCATAATTCTGGAGACACAAGCAACCCATTACTCGCACCCATGTTCTATGATATCCGCTTCGACATTGACAATGGGGACTATTCTTGCGACATTTTCAGTATCATAATTGGTGGTTTCGGGTTTAAGCCCAATTCCCGTCATGTCGCCTGAAAGTGGTAAGAAAAATAATTGGGGTCCAGTCTCCTGTACCGGACTCTAGTGTTGTTCTATACTCGGTAGTGGGTTTGTTATGTCCTTCTGAGAGCAGTATATCACCAACTCATGCCTCCACAATATGTCGTCTCAGTATCCCAACCTCAGTACACAATCAAGTCTTTCAGATCACCTTAGTTCACACACAAATCTTTCAAAATCAGATCAGATTGCTCTCAAACCAACAGAATGCCAGCCTATCCACCAGTTCCAGCCTACAACGGTAAAAGAAACTCACGCAATCGATATACAATAGGTTGCTAATGCTCGTAGGTTATGGTTATACCAAGAAAGTACCAAACGATACATACCCTTTCATTGCAATATCCCCGATCAGTCACAATGGTCGTTACATCCTGGTAACTGGTTCATCCAAAGGGCTAGGTCTTTCAACAGCTCTATCATTTGCCAAAGCAGGAGCAGCAGGTATAGCTGTATGCGCTCGCTCGAATCCGGCGAACATCGAAGAGCAACTTGTAGCAGCCGCAAAATCCGCCGGTTCAACAGTTCCCGAGGTACTCAATATCAAGGTTGATATTTCATGTCACGACGATGTCAAAGCAGCCGCGGCACTAGTCCAGCAGAAATGGGGTAAACTCGACATCCTGATCAACAACGCAGGCTACTCGAGTGATTGGGTTCCTCTTCTTGAGGGAAACCCAGATGATTGGTGGCGAACCTTTGAAGTCAACCTCAAGGGTATCTACCTCACGTGCAGAGAATTCATTCCTCTCCTGCTCAAATCATCGGAAAAGACCATTGTCAATGTTTCAAGCATAGGATCTCTCAGTCTTTCGCCAAAAGATAGTGCTTATCAAACCTCAAAAATTGCCCTAAATCGTTTCACGGAGCTACTGTTGGTCGAATATGGGGAACAGGGTCTTCTCTCTTATGTTATTCATCCTGGCGGAGTCATGACAGATCTAGCATCGCAATTGCCAAAGGAAATGCATAAGTTTTTGGGAGATACACCTGATCTTGCTGGCAGTACTTTGGTGTGGTTGACAAAGGAGAAGAGGGATTGGCTAGCTGGCAGATATGTGAGCTCAAACTGGGATATGGAAGAACTTGTCGCTAGACAGCAGGAGATTATCGACGGTGATAAGCTGAAAGTGCGATTGGTGGTGTAAAAAAGCTGGAAGGCCATTGTGTTAGAGAAGTTGGGAATGGAAAAGCGATTTTTTGGTCTATTGAGCGTTGCAAAGGACCGTTTCGTAATAATTAGATTATAGAAGCATATATTTTTGTTTCCGGTATACTTATCTTCTATTTCATAAAGTACGTGTGTAGAGTAAGAACGTAGTATTGATTGCACACTGACATCAACACTCGGAGACATCAGCCTTGTCTAGCCTGGTCAAATTGAGTACAGCCTTGCACCAAAAGTTATGAGCTCACCATTCTCTCTGATCATGAACATAAGAAGCATTGTCGACCATAACAATTTTCCTCACAATATCTCACAATGGGATCCTCGAGTTCGAAAGCTGCGCAAACTGCGAGTAAGATTGCTTCATCGACAGCACCAAAAGCGGCTCGAAGATATCCTACCCGAACACCACCTGCTCCTACAGCAACTTCACCACAAAGAACTCCTGGAGCTTCGACATCAACAGATAGTGCCAAGTTAGGACCTACTGTACATCCTGATACGCTGGCAACAGATCACAGAGATGCTGGTAAGCTCTTCTTTGCATGCGTATACGCCTTTGTGCAATTGCAATCCTCAAGGAAGACATATTGTGAAGAGATGCTAAATCGCACTTTACAGCTATAGATCGTGACGCCTCAGATCCCGACCTCGCGCTGAATGCACGACTTCGTCAATTAGGTCCCGCAATACCCAATCCCACATTCTCACCCTCCTCAACTGCTCATCCATCGTCGTCATCCACGTCGACGTCCTCCATACCCTCACAATCACAGCAATCAACCCTCTCATCCCAGAATCCAAACCACGACCCAACGACCTCACCTCAAAACTTCAGACCCTCAGCCTCAAACCCAGCCCAGTCCATCTTTCCAACGTCGCATGCTGCCGGAGTAGATGCGAGGACGAACCCGGCCGTCAGCCTTCTGACGGCGAGGTATAGGTTGGCGGAGGAGGCGGAGAAGGAGTTTGAGGGTGTGGGGAGGAGTGGGCAGGCGGGACGTGCCTTCTTGGATGTTGTCACTCTTAGACAAGTCGTCGGGATGAGAGAGAGTGGGCTTAAAGAGGAGGAGATTGAGAGACGATTGGGCTTGAGGAGTGGTGTCGTGGCTAGGTTAGGGAGAGTCGGTGTTGTTGGTGTTGCCAGGTCGTAATCGAAATGGAGGAAAACAGAACAGCTGAACTAGATGTGGAGATGACAAGATCCCTTACATATGTTTGTTGCATCGGATGATTGTATAGTATGTGTATGAGAATAAACTTGGTGGTAGAAATGCGCGTTGGCGACAATGGGAGATGTAAAGTCCCGAAACCCCTCCACCTATCAACATTGGAATTCACGTCAAAATATATGAGTCTTCATGTTCTGTGAGATGACTTTCGAAGTAAGCTCCTATGGGGGTAGCAGGACATCTTCACCACTCCATCATATCACCACTCCGTCATATGACAACTCCCTCCCCAATAGTACCGGAGGGATACCATGTTGTCTGCTCGGAATCCTATCTCGTACTCGGCAAACCATCTACCATATATGCCCCAGTCTTTCTAGGTGAGAGATGCGAAGACTAATCAGCTCAGAAACACCTAGATTACAACACCCGGATCAAGTAAACAAACCACCACGCCAAGATTGTGGGGTAGCGAGCTCCAACAAAGCCCCGCCTGTTGACCTCATATGTACCCATAATCTGACCTCTCCCAAGCGTTAAATCAGAGCTATATACTATTTTCTAGACTTGTGTACTTCACAATTCGCTGTTCTTGGGACCGAAGACAAGATTACCAATGTACGTTTTGACTCTCCCAAGATTTCACACAAGCCTAAATACTGAGCTCCATATCCCAGAATTTAATGTGACATCAGAAAGATCAGCGAAAGCATTCCAGTTTTAAGCAATTCATATACGTTATAAACAGTTTCGCGTTAGCAAAATCTAGACCAGGTAGATTCGAAAGAAACTGTCAAATCTCACAGACAACAATGAAGTCTTTCACATCACTACGCTCGCTCCCACGTGCTGCAACGCGTCCAAGAGCCCCAAACAACATATATCTGAGAACATCGTCGCTTGCTCGAACAAGTCATCCTCGGTTCTCAGTGTCAGCTTATCGCAAGTCACAGGAGAGTGTAGATTCAGAAGCAAAAGGTGCGTTGAAGAAGACTGAGGAATCAGCACACATCGGCACTATCAAACGTCTACCGGAGTTCAGTCTTGCAGATAAAGTAGTATGTGTATCTGGAGCAGCTAGAGGATTGGGATTGGTTCAGGCTGAGGCATTGCTGGAAGCTGGCGCTATTGGTGAGTCAAGCCTGGACATTGAGTGAATGAGGAGGAAATATGGAACCTCTCTCGTGATGCTCTCTAGGGGCTTCTTCCATACTCAATGGAACTTACTGATGATGGATAGTCTACGCTCTCGACCGCCTCCCAGAACCATCACCAGACTTCTCCCGCGTGCAAAAACGTGCTCAGGACGAGCTCGGCACCTCGTTGACCTACCACCGGATCGATGTGAGGGACGTCGACCAGCTCAACAAGATCGTTGAGTCGATTGCTACCAAACACGGTCGCCTGGATGGCTTGATCGCCGCGGCAGGTATCCAGCAGGAGACGCCCGCTCTAGATTACACAGCCGAGGATGCGAACATGATGTTCAGCGTCAACGTAACTGGCGTTTTCATGACTGCTCAAGCGGTTGCGAGACAGATGATCAGATTCGGCAATGGAGGGAGTGTGGTGTTGATCGCTAGTATGAGTGGGACTGTTGCTAACAAGGTGAGTTGGTTGGACACTACCTTTCTTTACATTCTATTATTTTTTTAATTCTGAAATGGTGTGATACTAATGTTTGTGGGGGGATAAAGGGTCTCATCTGTCCAGCCTACAATGCTTCGAAAGCAGCAGTCATTCAACTCGCTCGTAACCTCGCATCCGAATGGGGCGAGCACAATATTCGAGTCAATACCATCTCACCAGGTTATATCTACACAGCCATGACCAAGAACTTGTTCGAGGAGTTTCCGGAGAGAAAGGTCAATTGGCCGAGAGATAACATGTTGAACCGTGTTAGTTACCCTGAGGAGTACAGAGGCGCGGGTGTGTTCTTGGTCAGTGATGCTAGTAGTTTCATGACTGGCTCAGATTTGAGGATTGATGGTGGTCATTGTGCTTGGTGAGGAAGGATTCATGCATAGGTTTCTCTAGCTACAGAGGAATGTGAGAAAGAAGTGTGTCGAGATGAGTCTATGCCTCCAATAGCTTCTCCAACCCACTACAGAGGGTCAAGAAAGACGTTTTCGCAACACAATTGCTCCTCGTGCTCTGCAGGACATCAGTTCGATATCTCCTCATATCAGTTCTCACGAAGTATGTACAACGATATTTGTAAGTGCAATGTGAGATGACAAATAGGCACGCAATCCCGGTGATGCATTCCGAGCATTGGAAGCTGGGCATAAATCCTCATAAGATTTTCCCACCCTTGATACTTAGTGCTTGAGCTGATGGAGCACAATGAAACCACAGCTCGCCAGCTTTATGGATCTCTAGGTTGGTTCTTACATACGCTTTTATTCTCTTCCTCCATATGCAGCCATCTATACCAGACTGGCAATATCCCTCCTGGGAACCATAAAATGCCCTCAAAACGCCTCGCTATGCCTTGTCATTCTGATTCATCAGTGCGCAGGTGTGACAAAAGCTGTCAAAGCTTGCTTCACGTCTCCATTATGACTCCTCAGCAGATCCGTCGCAACAGGCTTGGTCAAGTCCAATTCCTCCATCTGTAGTCGCAGCACGTTAGTTACTCTTCACGTACTAGCATATAGCAATTAGACATGACTTACGACTAATGTGACATCTGCCGCTTCAACCTTGACTATCTTCTTTGGCTCGGTCTTCTCCTTGGTCTCTGCGGCTTTCGCCTTGACCCCTCCACCGCCCGCCAATCTCTCCATCGCCTTCTTGACTGCCTCTTGATCAACATCCTTGCTTGTGCCCTCGTCCTCTTTCTTGTCGAGCGAGGACAGCGCTGCGGCGGCCTTGCGATCTTCGGCAGATTTGGCTACGGCTGGGGCTTCTTCGTCGACATCGTTGGAGATGGGGACTTCTGCCGTCGTGTTTGATGCGGGTTCGGCCATGATCTCGGTTAGGGTTCTAGATACAGTCGTAGCGGTGGTAAGAGTATCTTTGAGCGTTAGAAGATTGAGGTTGTGAAAGAGCCGCTGTAGATCTCTGATAGTTCGAGGGTGGAAGTACGTGGGGTACCTTTTTTGAGTCAAAGCTACACCACAGCTTATTTACGGCCCTTGCGAATCTGAGCTTGCTTCTTCTTGGCGATGGTTCGGTAGAGATGATCGCAAAACCTTCTACTCCGGCAACTGGTCTGAATACAGTAGATTCCTGCTGTGCTAGAAAGGGAAACACGGTCGACGTGGTCTAATCCTGTATGGTTTGTGCTTGTGGTGGATCGTATTCTACGGTGAACCATCTTGTAGGACAAAGCCTTGTTCAACCATTACAGTATAGTCGATTAATTCGCTTGTGTGGGGTATCATGGTGGGACAAAGGAGCCGTGGATTGGGCAATTCCTTCGTCTCGGCGTGCAACTATACCGGTAGAAACCTTCTGATCAGCCGCGTTTAGGACACAAACACTAAATTCCGTATCCTTGTACAAGACACAGTTTGGATAAGAACAAAGCAACTTCTCTTCAACTCTCGAAACCACCAGACGTATCTCACATTCTGGTAGAGAGAGATCCTACAACGTCGTCACAATGTCGACATCTTTGATTGACTCGCTTAAATCGACGGTGACCGCTCCACTATCTCAGAAAACACCCAACAAAGATCAGATTGAGTCATCGACATGGTCACCAACATCTTGGAGAAGCAAGTCCATCAAGCAAGAAGCAATCTACCCAGACCAAGACGGTCTACAGAAGGCTCGCACAAAACTTGATCGACTCCCTCCCATTGTTACTCCTACAGAGATCCACAAACTCAAAGCGAGTCTTCGAGATGTGGCGCTTGGCAATGCGTTCCTGTTGCAAGGAGGAGACTGCGCAGAGTTGTTCGCTTACTGCGAGCAGGATGCAATCGAGGCGAAGATCAAGTTGCTGTTGCAGATGAGTTTGGTGCTCATCTACGGCATGAACAAGCCTGTTGTGCGTGTTGGTCGGATGGGTGGTCAATATGCCAAGCCGAGATCAAGTCCGACTGAAATCGTCGATGGCAAAGAGATTCCCTCCTTTCGTGGTGACATTCTGAACGGTTTCGACATCGACGAGAGAGCTCTTGATCCAGCACGACTTGTCAGGTGAGTGAATCTGTCTGCGCCGGATATCATATGCTAACCACAGACCAGTGCATATTTCCATTCTGCAAGCACCATGAACTTCATTCGCGGTGCCATCGGCTCAGGTCTTGCTGATCTTCATGGACCACTCGATTGGGAACTTGGTCATGTTGGCGATCCTGAACTTCAGAGCAAATACTCCAAGATCGTTTCTTCGTTGACTGATGCACTCCGCTTCATGCAAACCATTGGTGCTGATACATCTGGCAATCTATCTTCAGTTGACTTCTACACCAGTCACGAAGGTCTTCTATTGGATTACGAACAGAGCCTCACTCGACAACTCCGAAACCCAAGCAAGGCTAGTTCTTCAAAACCGCCTTCTTCCGAGAACAAGTCATATTACAACACATCTGCTCACTTCCTTTGGATCGGTGACCGAACAAGACAGATAGATGGCGCTCACATCGAGTACTTCCGAGGTATTGAGAACCCAATTGGTGTTAAGATCGGCCCAACAACGCCCACATCAGACATTCTGGCACTCTTGCGAACCCTCAATCCATCAGTGGAGGTTGGCAAGATTACCCTGATCACAAGATACGGTGCTTCAAAGGTGCGCTCTCTGTTGCCAGAACATATCCGAGCAGTGGAGAACAGCGAGTATGCAAAGAGTGTCGTGTGGCAATGCGATCCCATGCACGGCAATACCAGATCAACTTCGACCGGCATCAAGACGAGGCAATTTGCAGATATCTTCTCTGAGCTCCAAGAGACCTTGGCCATTCACAAAGAGGAAGGGAGTTACCTTGGAGGTGTGCACCTCGAGCTGACTGGAGAGGCCGTCACAGAATGCACCGGTGGATCCGAGGGCTTGAAAGACGATGATCTATCTCTTAACTACACCACTTTCTGTGATCCACGACTTAATGAGAAGCAAGCACTCGAGATGGCTTTTCTGATCGCAGGACACTTCCAGGAGGAACGAACGAGTCTGTGAACATGAGTCGATACACATGCATGTGATGGTGGTAAAGAAAGTGTAAATATGGGTTTGAAAACTTCTCCGCATATACCATTGATTGGCGTTGGCTACAAAAGCGGAACCATCAAAAAATACAATTGATTTGACCTGTCTGCGTTATTTGTTTCATGATTGCTACACGTGAGTTTGTCACAATATGTGATTCTCCATGAACGCCTTCAACAAAGTACGCTGGAAGTAGTGGATCGGTATGTTCTCGTCACAATTCTCCTGTCAGAAATTCGTAATGTTCTACCATCCTTCATTCATCTTGTTCAAAGATGTCTACCATAACTTTAAGAGATATGAAGTTTGGCAGCGCTCAAGTCTCGACCACATCATCACCATGTACCTGGCCTTACACCATAGGCACCACATTTGTCGCATACAAGGTTCAATTTACAGAAAAGGATCAGTACTAAGTCCTGTCACCGTATCAAAGATATGTAATGTCTCTTCACATTCACTAACTTTCCGAACAAGACGGTCGTTCTCACGATTGTGTTTGGAAGATTAGGGAGAGTGATAGTACGCTTCACTTTTCGCGACATTACAATGTTGCACACGTCAACTCTACAAAAAAATGTTCAGCTAAACGTCCCTCCAGTTCCAATTTGAGAGTTTCTGCTGGCCATGTTTCTTCCTATCATGACCATAGATTGTTGCACAGATTATATGCGTAACTTCTGTTAGCGACTGCTCTATTTTTTTAGTATAGACCTGTCGTTCCTTCTTTTTATAAACAGTCTGCACAAGTTGTTTGTTACATCACTTTCAGCCGCGCTAAGATTGCGGACAGTTCCTTCACTTTCGTCTTCCCGGGACTTCGATGGATTGAAGAAAAAGGTCAAACTATTCTTCCTTTGCAAGACTCGATCAAACAAGATTCGGTACGACAAATTCGAATGCGACCTGAAAGCTTCC
>Ga0115847_100482_pt1 | contig 10190 bp, 4 predicted proteins | sample InSIn5SAF170_FD_83861 | JGI IMG/M metagenome (GOLD analysis project Ga0115847, IMG submission 83861)
CCGATGTCCGATTATACCGTAGCGGATGGCCGCTTCGTCCGCGCATGGTTGCATAAGGTAGGTGCATGTTGGGGGAGCTCAGACTTACTAATACCGACTTATCTCCCTACAGATGCCGCCGGGGCGCTCAGGAGTAGTATCTTGGGCCTTTTCTTCCACATTCTGAGGAATTGGTGTGACTTTTGCTTCGCGGCCAACCAGTTTGATGCGAGACATACCAATCATGTCAAAATCAATGGTCGAAATTTCGGGATCGTAGAGCGGCGTGTCCCGAGGTTGGCTAAAGAACATTGTGGTGCCTACCATATCTGTCCAGGTACAGCTGTAGACTTGCCCTTTGTGGGAAATGATAGGGTTGCTGGTGTGCAGATCGAGAAACTGAATCCCATTCTCGTGCGCATCTTCATCTCTGCCTCCATCGTCGACTGCAGCAGATGGCTCTTGGCTGGCCGCAGTCGCTTCAGTAGACGGCGCTGCAGGCTTGGCGTTCTTGCTCTTCGCCGAGGTCTTCTGCTTCTTCTTTGCAGCAGATTTGTCCGGTAAGTCGAGTAGCCTCTTGTTTCTGTTTTCTGTGGTCGATCTGAGTGTGCGATTGACGGTGGTCAAATCGAGGTCGACAAGAAAGACCTACCTAGCAGTGAGAATGCACGGACATGGAGCACAGATACAGGCAAAACGCGAAGCCTCTCTTGTTGCGATCAATGCAAGCGTGACATACCTCGGTATCATTTTGGTCATACTCATATTGCCACTCATCCTCGTATTGAGCTGGTTGAGAAGTCATGATCCTCGAAGCTCCCTCAAAAACACGGTCTGCTAGGATGACACGACGCGCCCGACAAGCAACACTAAGTTGCTACAGATACTTCAGACCTTGCTGTCAGTGTGGCATTGAACGCAAACCTTCCGACAACGTCTCGGGATATGCGCAGCTTCCGACTCTGCAGTGCAAAGCGCGTGCGAAATCAGAAATAGTCGTTCAACCAAACACGGCTTAGTGGTAGCGCATAGCTGGTGCCTTAAACAGGCAGAGATCTATACTAAGCGTTTAAGCTTACGCATCCGAGGCGGCCAAGTTCCCACGGTCGAATCAAAATGACGTGGATGGCCGGGACGATCGTTGGATATGCAGGTGCTGAGAGGCCGCCAGCGCCGCGGTCGCATCATTTACTCTCGTACAATGCTAATTTGTGTCTTTTGGTCACCGCCAATTGATTCCTTTTAGTGGAAGAATGTCTCACATATTGTTTCTCGACATCGTAGCATAGTCAAGTTGTCATCTATCTAGGATATATGGTTGCATACAGGTATCTTGCCCCGCGGCATCTGTAGGGAGATAAGTCGGTATTAGTAAGTCTGAGCTCCCCAACATGCACCTACCTTATGCAACCATGCGCGGACGAAGCGGCCATCCGCTACGGTATAATCGGACATCGGACATGCCATATTCCCGAATCAGCAGTCATTGTCAGCAATAGCATTGCATTTCCAATCATTTGCGACATGGTGCCGGAGCTTCCGCTCCCACACCACTCCGGGCTCACGGCTTCCGCTCCACAGGCCAGAACCAGGCCACGAGGTGTTGTCCGAATCAAGATGCTGACCCCGCTAAATACTCGCTGGAGAGCTTCCGCTAATGCCTTGTTTTGTGCCGGACAGTGGACCACATCAGTCACCATGGCAGTGACACACTGTCGATATCAGCATCCACCTCCCCGCGTACCGCTGTCACTTCATTTCCGCGTACCTCTGAGCCTTCCTCCCTCCTCGACCCCAAGATACCCACTGTACAGCTAGACTGTGATAGTGACTGTGAAAATCAAGAAGTCCAAAGGTCGGAAACGTTCATTGAGATACATGATGTGCCTGTCGGCCAAGTGAACACAACAGACGTGTCTACGCAAGAAGAGATGAAGCAAGTGAAGACGAAAGCCACGATAGGTATACTGTCTACCTTGATCGCTTATCTTTCGGTCAACAGCTGGTTGAAGACACACAAACCGGAATTGTTCATATCGTCAGATCTGGACAGAGAGAACACAGAATGGGTCGCGACTTCCAAGTCCTGGGCCGATAGGAAGGCTTGCCGCTGGCTCAGTATATGTGGTGGCGCACACATGCATTTCTCAAGGCTTAGGATACGTCCTAGGCCAGACTACATGACGATACAGCAGGAGACTGTCTCTGAAAGTAGCTGGGGTTGGCAAAACGCCTGGACGGAGTCAAAAGATCGGCCAGAAGACTGGACAACCGATGAGAGGGTATTAAGGGAAATACCTGAGTACGTTCATGAATATGCGCCGCTCGTACACCTCTTCTCCGGTGAGCAGTACTGGCCATGCGATATCGCAGAGCATCTATACCACATAAATCCGGAGCTCAACTATACAGCCATTCAGTCAGAATCTGAACATCCTACACTGAAGAATTTGGACAAGTATAATGAGTACCAGCGTGCAAGGTGGGTTTTCCTCACGAGTAAAGACGACCCCGAAGAGCATCCAGATTGGCTTGGTGGACAGAAAAACATCCCAAACACGCCTGGTAACTCTGACGACGACTTTGCGGACAATGATGGCTGGATTCATCATCCGGGCAGGACGTACATGCAAGGCCTCAAGGATGCTCTGGGAGATATGAAAGACTGGTTTGGTGCTGGGCATTTGTTTGAAGACGATGCGGACTTCCGAGAATCAGCAACGGCGGCCAAAGCTCACTCCAAAGCCCTGAAAGACGCTCATCGCGACTACCATCATGAGCTCAAACGGACCGAAGAACCACGCCGATTGCGTGGCGGTAGAAGCGACGCCCCAGCGGTTCTGGTCGTTGTAAACAAAGGTCACGGGATAGTTGATGCATTCTGGTTCTTCTTCTACAGCTTCAATCTCGGCAATTCAGTCTTCAATGTCCGCTTCGGAAACCATGTGGGCGACTGGGAACATACCGCCATCCGTTTCCACCATGGCAAACCCAAAGCCGTGTTCTTCAGTGAGCACAACTTTGGATCAGCCTATAGCTACGAAGCGGTCGAGAAGATCGGCAAGCGACCTGTGGTATACTCTGCTGTCGGAACTCACGCCATGTACGCCACTTCTGGCGGGCATCCCTATGTGCTTCCCTGGGGCATCCTGCACGACCAAACAGACCGCGGACCGCTCTGGGACCCAGCACTCAATTCCCACGCTTTCACATACGACTTTAAATCGGACACCGTGCGTGCATCAAACGTCACGCCTCACGCTCCAACCGAATGGTTCCATTTCGCCGGTCACTGGGGTGACAAGTTCTACCCCCTCGGCGATAAACGCCAATACCGCTTCGCCGGACAATACCACTACGTCAATGGCCCGCTTGGACCAAAGTTCAAGAACTTAGGCAGGAAGAAGATCTGTGGCGGGCCGGATAGTCAGCCTTGTATCATTAAGCACTGGCTCGGAGGGGAGGCGAAGACGGGGAGACTGCAACATCAGGGGGAAGACGCTGATCTGTATACTGCTGAGGCCGAGCAGCTGGGATTACAACGGTAGAACTGTTGTATGATTACGGCGGTGATTTTGTGCTGGAGATTGGCTGAATTTGTGATACCCAACATCTGGACTCGAACTCGATACCCTGCTAGACTGAGATATGATTGTACGACCAGCATCATGAATATATAGCTTGTACGGCGTACTTGGGCATAGCAAATTAAATCCACTTTCATTAACACGGTCGTCGGGCTCCGTTACATCTTCTTATTGTACGGAAATAAAGCATATTATGCGCTTCTCCTAGTACTAAGTCCTCTATAACATAGAGCAAGCGACTGAAAGAATGAACCGCTATACCGCAGAATAGACAGAAAGAGCAATACCATACCCAAGCTTTCTGGCAAAGCGTCATTTCTCTCATACATCAAGCCTGCGAAGAAGGGGAGAAAAAACTGGCGCGTTCCTGCTAGTCCTACAGGTCCCTCTGTCGTGCCACGAAACAGAGACTAATAGCGTCTCGCATGAGCTTTCCGATGGTTCTGCATCTGGACACTTTTCCCTGGTCCGGTGCGCCAAGGTTTCTACGTCAGCGCTACGATAGAGACATATGGTCGCAGTTCTGGGTGTTTACTTGAGGGCGTTCCTCCAATGTGTGGAGGGTGTCCGCGCCTGTCAGTGTCAGTGGCAGTGGCAGTGGCGCGTTGTTTCGCAATTTGTTCGTGTTTCGTATCTTCTTGTTCGTGTCTTGAATCTTCTTGCCTTCTCTAAAAGAGATGATTGGCACGTCTGACGAATTTGACTCCGGCGTAGGGTAGCATCAGGTTCTCGGGGCGTGAAGTCGCGACAAATATGGTGGTGTTAGTAGCGGTTGCGCTCCCGGATAGGTACTGGGTGAAGATGTCCTGGTCTGCTTCTTGCGGCCCTAGCGTTGGGGATCTTCGAATGTTCATGGTTGGAAAAGTATTTATTTAGCCTCCTTTGGGGATGTCTCGGACGTACGGGAGCAGGGTCAGTCATGCGCGTAGAAGCAGTGGGAGCCTGCGGATGCTGTGTATTGAGCCTGCTATATCCTGCTATATAACGTATCTACGTCGTCTTGCTCTGCTAGTGTGCTCGTCTCCAGTGTTGTGCAGGCCTGCAATGGCCACCAAGTTTCCTGCCAATGATCTATCGCTCAAACGCTGCCGTATATATTCATTGCTCTTGCTGATTCTTATCATACCACGTCGTGTTTCCGTAATGTTGAGCCTTTCACATCACCGTGCATGGGATGATAGCGCAGCAGCAGTCGTCATCGCACAAACATGACCTCTTGGGTGCCTTGATGATGCTGGCAACAGTTGAGGAGGCAGGACTCGAGCCAGCTGGAGGCATTTTGTGTTGCGATTGTAAGTTTACTGAGTTGATTTGAATTCGGGTTGCTCCTGTTCTAGTCGTCAGTGAAGCTTAGTATAGAATTCTAGTGGGACGAACCTTTTGGAGTTATGTTTCGACCGTTGAACTGGAGGTGTCTGCGCTACGAATCAACAGAAGATATGAGCAGCCGAATAGGAAGCGTATAGTATCTGTAAGAATGAAAGTCTTGTGTCAGGAATTCCAAGTCTTCAAGTTGAACTATCCCACGGCCAGCGATCGGCGTCACTGGTGCTGTTGACATGGCCTGGTGACGTGGACTGCCAGGGTATGTAATTCGCTGGTCTCAGCACCGCCTCAGTGGCGCAGATTCTCTCCTTTTTCCGTTCCCCTCGCCGCTCTACTTTGCTCGCGGTACATGTATGGTCCTTTAGAGTCGTTAGGAGGTGCTGCGTCCCCGATGCTGGCATGAGCTCAGGAGCCTGTCGAGAATCCGCATCTTAGCCTATTCTGATATAGAAACACCCTTGTGCGGCTGATCAACATCCCAGAAACATTCTGTTCGGTCACACATCATGTTAGCCAAAGTATACACGAGAATATATCATGACGAACGCCCATCTACCCAGTAAATATTGTTAGTACTGATGCCCAACATCATGCAGACACAGAAACGTCGTTGTTGGTCTTGGATGATGTCTTTGAAGGCTCGGTGGCTTAAATCTGGACCTAGTTCCAATTCTTTCCACCTTACAAGTTCCGCTTCAGCATGAATGCTCGCTGCTTCTTGTTCACCGTTGCTTGTGTTGGACCTGACGGTGGTGCAGGTCATCTTGCTGACTCAGACTCCACATTCGGAATGTCTTTGGCTCGCAGTTGGATGATGCGATGAACTCCGATCTCCATGAAGCGGACTCTTCGCAGGAAGTAGATGGCCCTTTCTAGCGCGTAGACTCTACCACCAGCACCTCATAGGACGACAAGGAAGCACTTGAGAAAGACTGGAAGAGCTCCAGCACGTATCAGCCGGGTTTTCTATAGCAAGGCGAATATGGGGGTCTCTACGACTGAGCTGGATTTGTGAGGTCTGGCTTCCGGAGTTCCAACATATAGTATCAAATCCGCAGCTTATGGTTGCACCTTCGAGCCTGCCGTTGCCAAGATTAAAGGCATAGATCACGAGTCTGAGCTCTGCTGGGGGCCGATGAAAGAGGTTCGGTATCGTTGAAGACGGTCCCGATTAAGTCGCTAGGAACTGGTCTGCACAGGCATGATGAAGTGGTTTGGCCGAGGACGAGAAGAAAAGCAAAACCAAAGGCTACTGACGGGAATATTCGAGCGCTGGTCTCGAACAAAACGCACCGACAAAAAGAAAATGGACTTATTCGGGCGGACTCCAAAGATGGTCGCGCTCGAGAACTTCAAGGAGAAAGTAAAACGGCTTTGACGAAGCTCGTGTACGTTTCATGCGGTGTTTGGCAGGTACGACTTGGTTGCTGTTTGGTTTGCGCCTACCATGTGTATAATTCACAGGTTGTATGGCTTACAAGTTTGGAAGGAAAGATACTCGTCGTAGCCACGCTCGTGGCTGCTTCTCACTCGGTTTTCTCAGTATGCAATCATGACTGCAGCCGAGTTATGATAGTTCATGGAAGGGCTTGGGCGGACTCGATATCATTCCGTTCCAGAGACTTCCAGGAATCGTATATTGACACCGCCATCACATCAGCGTTCTTTCCTCTTGCCGACTGGTAACTCATCTCGAGCTATGGGCAGGCACTGTTGCAGTTTCGCACAATCTCAAGGCTCTGCTGCTTGTCTTCAACACCAGAATACGGCAATCACGACAACAGTTGGGTGCCCTGTTGAGAATGACTGTCCGCGCAAGTAGCCGGTCCAGAGGTATATTATTATCGAGTGGATTAATAGCTGCCAAGCGATCATGAACGAGGAAGGGCCGGTAGAAATGATAAACATCAATGTAGGAGAGATTAAGCAGAGCTCAGGCCGAATGCTCTGGGAACAGAATTCTATTACCTACTTCCACAGCATTAGAGGGCAAAACCCTGTATTAACTTTTCAAGCTCTTTCTTTCGCAATGTCCGCCTCACTGAACTCGCGGTGCACTCCAGTTTGAGCAACAGCGCCTGTCATGGCAGCCTGGCCAACTTCTTTCAAGAACCCTAGACTAGATACTTCCTTCTTCCAGTAAACGATATACTTGGATTTGACCTCGATAAGAGACATTCGAGGATCATTCCAGGTACCATCATGCACACCATCCTTCAAATCACCGAACCAAGCGCTGATAGTGCTGGTGTAGAGGTCCTTGATACGAGGATCATTATTATCAGTCTTGGTTGCGGTCCCGGAGATACTGATCCAATTCTGGTTTTTGTCCTGAACGGTGATCTGGACCTCGTCATTCGTGGCAAGGTCTTCGAATTTCCTGCTGTTCTTGTTGGCAAGGTAGAGGATATCAGGGCCCTGTCGCTTCGCGATGGCCATTGCTCTCGCGACTGGTCCGGTACCCTTTCGGTAGGTGTTTAGGAGAGTGATCTTGTCGCTATCGATGAGTTCATAGAGTTCTTTCCACTGTTGCACTTTGGGTGTTTCATTGTCATACTGCTTGCTGACGGAGGGATCGGTCTTGGAGTTGATCTCTGATGTGGTGGGTTGTTCAGGCATATTGATAGTTGAAGTCCGGGATATTGGTCGTCTATATGATGTTCTGGTGGTTTGACTTTTTGGGTGGCACAGGGTAGGGATTCCGCCGATGAGCTTTATGTGCATAGATTGCTTCCAAATGTCGCTAGGAAGATTGTGTTCAGAAACCTATATATATTCAGGCGTCTCTTACCTGGCGTGCCTCAACTGATGACAACGATCGCGGCTTGAACAGAGCATTTGACGCAAGCCAATGGTCCAACAATATGCTACCCCTGCTTAGGTCCATATCACATGAGTAATGATGCGAAATGTTCCAATCCACGGTGTCCGTGAAGGCCTTGGTGAGTGCTGTCTGGACGGATGTATTGAGCGTGGTTGGATTGTCAGATCTGCGGTGACGACAAGACATAGAGCTGCTCGGTGTCCAAACAAGCCGACTTCCAGGCGGAGACTCACGTCGCTGGAGTACCACGATGCACACAACTTACGGGCACTAGCTTACTTTCGATACCCAAATGGAAATCATACCAGAAGCTGTTATAGCTCTTGAGACTGCGTCTGATATGGCTGTCGGCGCTGCTTCAGAAATCGCACCTTACGAGATACCGGGTTGCCCCCGGCTTTGACCATGGAAAGTAACCGGCAAGCTTGATTTTCCGGCCGGTGCCGAGATCACTGCAGGTACGATCTATGATCTCCAAATCACACGTCTCTGTCTTCATCTTTAGTATCCTGTTGGTGTCCCACTCATGATCCTTCTGGTCTTGAAATGCTCTTTCATGTCGAGGCAGAACGACATGATGCAAGTGGTGCGCAAGGTGGTCTTCGGCGTAAGAAGTCTAGCGAACAACAAGGATGAAATGGGAGCTTCTTTAGGCGCGGTCCGACTCGCAACCGTAGCTCACCGAGGCACAGACCAGTAGAAACAAAAGTTACTCCCATCTCTACTTTCCCCAGACATTGGCTTGTTTGCAACCTTTGGACTGCCAAAAATGGCCTTTTATTTCCCCGCAATGCACGAACTCGACAATTTCGGTGTGTGGACAAGGTTTCGTTGGCTAACCCGCATTAAGCTTGTGCTCCTCGATCAGCCGCAAATATTTCTCATGGCGCGTGAGCTCAGGTGTCCAAGTGGGCAGCAGCTGGGGTCGCTCGGCATCTTCACAGCCCCTTGTCCCTCACCCACGTGCTTGTAGGCTGATCGTACGGACGACCATCACCGATGCTTGGACCTCTTCTAGTAGAGAATAAGCGCATCTGGCATACAGTCGTACGCCAGAAGCCCCACGTTGGAGAGTACAACAGCAGCTATGTGTGTCGCACGCGACTGATGTGCGCGAACGAGACCAGTCACCTAGCTGTCGTGATCTCTAAAATGTGCTGACGGCGTCCGCCAATGCGAGCACCTATTGATATGGAGGCCGAAAGCAAACTCACGCCTCCAGCCTCGGCCACTCCAACAGATTCGAAGCCAGCGAGTCCGCAAGCAAGCGATCACACCGCCCTCCAAGCGCCTTCCAAACTTCCTCCATGCGATCAGTGCCGGCGGAGAGTAAGACCAATCTGATCACGACCGGTCACAGACAGCTGACCGTGCGCAGAAAGTGAAGTGTCAGCAAAGCAATGAAGGACCTTGCGAGCGATGTCTACAATCCTCCCTGAGCTGCACGCGCGATATTCAGAGGAAGAAACGAGGTAAGGATAGACAACAAGTGATAGGACGAATAATGACAGTGGTATGCAGGCCCAAAGAAAGGCTCGGGCTCTGTCATAGCAAAACTGCGCGGTGAGAGCGAGCACCTGCGTGTGCAGGAGACCAGCCTACCATTCTTCAATCTACAGTCCCTTGATATGCAGCTGCCCGGCTTGCGACAGCGCACATACACAAATGGCAGTGTCGACTCTTCTCCTCTGGGTTCACCTCTAGCCTCTCACTTCTCCGATTACGGCCCTTCTACAGATTCCATGGGTGCGCCCCGCTCTGTGCCACTTGGCTTTGGCGATGGAATTAGTGAATTGGGAAATGGTGGCTTCTCACATGCTGGCGTCCAGTTCCCGTCAGCATGGCAAATGGCTGATGATCAGCCGCTGCTACAATACCCTGCTCAAACATCAGCAAATGGTTACCTTTCAGTCAACGATCTCGCCCATCAGATCTTTCAGGAGCCTACCTCGATGACTGCTCATTCAGCATATTCCCAGCCCGGTGTGATAAGTGGAGCTATGGGCAGGCCAAACTCAATCGCCGCCATGTTGACTGGCCCGAGCCCCGCCACAGCACCTTCTGAGCCGGTCTCAAATGCAAGCTCTCCTCGTCCGTTGCATGGTCCTAAGTACCTGTACCGCTCAAAATCAGGCCATTCACAGGTTGAACCCCGCCTGATGGCGCTTGCTTCTGAGATTGGCGTTTCTGCCCAGTTGCTGTCCCAATGCGTCAAGCAGTGGTTCCAGCACCTCTATCCCATACACCCTATCCTGCATGAGGCCACGTTTATGAAGATGCTGAACAAGGCGGAAGAGCTTTTGATACAAGACAAGATATTAGTCCTCTCGCTCTGTGCGGTGACAGTGACGCACGCAGCACCACCATCTGACTTGACTTTACAAAACAAGCAGGATCTAGGGCGAGAGTTCCTTAAACAATGCTTGCACCTCAGACACACTTACGAGTGGATCGAAACAGCAACACTGACAACG
>Ga0115847_100483_pt1 | contig 10188 bp, 9 predicted proteins | sample InSIn5SAF170_FD_83861 | JGI IMG/M metagenome (GOLD analysis project Ga0115847, IMG submission 83861)
ATCACAGGATCGAGTGAAGCATCATCGCCTCCAGGGCACATGGAAGGTCCCGCACGTGCAGCCTGGTAGCCACCCGATACCCCCATACCAATGTACCTCCTTTCCGAAACCTAACACTGCGGACGTGTTCTCCTGCAACACGGGTCCTTTCACTACGGGAGCCGATCGTCGCCGCAACGTCATTATCCCTCAATTGGCCGCGGCATTCAATCGCACGACTTTATTAAAGAGCGATGTTACGCCAGCTGCTCAAGGTGACTTCTACAAAGACGATAGCGGCACGGGAAAGACGAACCACTATGCCAGGATTCTGCATGAGGTTGCTGTTGATGGACGGGGTTATGCTTTTGCGTATGACGATGTTAATAGTGCTGAAGGACATGATCAGTCTGGATTTGTGAATGCCACGGATCCGGACGTGTTGACCGTTACTTTTGGAGGGCTATAGATGTGGAATGAGGCTGTTACTGGTGTTCGGAGTCTTCGTGTGTACATTGCGTTCGGCGTTTTCTAGATTGTACTCTATAGACTGCATTATCCCGGGAAACTATGTGATACTCGTAGGGTAGAAGATATTCTTGTTCATGACAAAGCTTGCTTATATGACCGTTGAAATCATTGCCAAACGCTTACACCCAAACAGAAAATCCAGATGCAATGGAAGCATCTCCTTGAACCATATTGACCCAATGCAGCAAAGGGCATTAGTGTGGTGGTTCGGAGGTGATTCCGTGACCAAGCTTCAAGTCAAGCTTAGATCAACCACAATCAAGTCGATTTAGTCAATGACATTGATGATGGAAGAACCTGCTGAATCTTCATCGTGCCACTCGTGCATCACTTTCAGTCAATAAGATTAAACAAGATGCGTAGGATCTAAGAACTTCCCCATGTTTGCGTTATCTGCCTGTGACCCTTCATTACATCATTCGCTCCTCAGAGTTGCTGGCACTGTAACTTTCGCGCCAAGATGATCCTTCTTCATACTTCATTGTTCGACTGGGAGTGCTACCTGTGTTCGTTTAGCTAGCGAAATTAATTATTATTCAATATGTCGCAGGTACCAGAAATCAAGAAGGCAAGTCTATTCTCCTCACGAAGCGTATTTTTAACGACAATCAGATCGCCATGATTGGCTGTGGGAGTATGGGCTCAGGTATGGGCTCGCTCTTCGCCGAGCACGGGATCGAAGTCATTCTTGAGGACCCAAGCGAAGAGGCTCTCGACCACGTTATCGAACTCGGGAAAAAGGCAGGCATCGGTGACAAGCTCAGCAAAGCCAAGTCATACAAGGAAATCTGTGATGCCCTTGATTCACCAAGAGTATTTGTCTTCAGCCTGCCCCATGGAATCGCAGATAGAGTACTCAAGGAACTGGTTCCGCTGCTGTCAAAAGGGGATATTATCCTGGACGGCGGGAATGAGCACTGGCAAAATACCGAACGCCGTCAAGGCTGGTGCTTCACGAAAGGTATCAGGTACATTGGTATGGGGGTATCGGGTGGCTACCAGGCTGCACGTGCGGGACCTTCCATGTGCCCTGGAGGCGATGATGCTTCACTCGATCTTGTGATGCCTCTTCTGCAGAAAGTTGCTGCAAAAGATAAGAACGGAAAGCCGTGTGTTGGGAAAGCTGGATCGGGTGGTGCTGGCCACTACGTTAAGATGATCCATAACGGTATCGAGCACGGTATGATGTCCGCGATAGCAGAAGCATGGCAATTAATGGATGTCGGCTTCGGTTTGAGTTATGATGAGATTGGTGATGTTTTTGCAAAATGGAACGAAGACGGTCCGTTCAGGGGCACTTTCCTTATCAGCATTGGTGCAGAGATTTGTAAAGCTCGGGATAAGGAAGGAACGCAGGTCCTTGGTGTGGTTGAAGACAAAGTAGTGCAGGACGTAACTAGCGAAGAAGGCACGGGAGTATGGGCGAACGAAGAGGCGATCCATCAACATGTTTCAGCGCCAACTTTGAATATCGCCCACGACTTGCGTCTAGCTTCTGCCTTCCGTGGTTTACGGAAACGTGCTAAGGAAACACTTGGTACAGAATTTTCACCGCAAAAACTTGATATCCCAGCAGACCAGAAGGAAGGATGGATTGAGGACATGGAAAAAGCAACATATCTGGCTTGTCTCGCGAGTTACATTCAAGGGATTAACGTCATCGAAGAAGCTGGTCGAGAGAAGCAATGGACTATCAACTTCAAGGACGTTCTTCAAATTTGGCGTGCAGGTTGCATTATTCAACACGACTACCTTGCAGAGAAACTGGAGCCAATATTTGATCGATACAAAGACAAGGACACCATGAACCTGTTCTTCGAGCCGACAATTGCCGCTGACATCAAGGACTACTTTTCAAGTCTCAGGAGTATTGTCGGTCTAGCGGTTGCGAACGATCATATTGTGCCAGCACTTAGTGCGAGCTTAGAATACTTGAAGTATCAAGTCAATACTGGTAAGACTTACAGGGAATGGCGACAATATCCACGCCTAACAACCGTACAGATCTACCAACCCAATTTTATGAGGCTGAGCTCGACTTCTTTGGAAACCATATGTTCGACAAGAAAGGCGAGGAGAATACTGACGATCCCACAGAAGGAAGGCATCACTTTGAATGGCGGCCGGCGAAAGGGTCAGGTTACGAAAAGAACCAATGGGTGAATTGATTGGCTACCGAGGAGAACAAAGCCGGGTCACTCAGCCCTGTCAGCCCTGTCAGCTTTGCAGCACCATAAAACTCGAAGACTTGCACAAATATAAATCCTTTATTAGCGATGCGACTGCATCTTCTTGAGAGATAATATGTGCCTAAAGGATATCTATTGCATCCTTGGGCACGCCGAGTAATGGAAAAGCGTACCAAATTGAGCTTGTTCTAGAGTAAAAGCAGCGAGATTTGGAATAAGGGCTGTTAACATTTCTTTGTTCTTCGACCCAGATATCAGGTCTATAGATCGTTTCGAGTCCTAATACGGCTACTGCTGGCTGATCTCTTTATGTTTCGATTTCAGGTGTCTCAAGCAACACGAGATAGATTAGTCCAGGCCGTAACTTATAACAAGGACATCTATCGTGAGGGCTTCCAAGTTAGCCAAACCTTATTGTCATATATCTATAGAAGTAAAATGACGTGTCTGGGGCAATAAAGACCCAAGTCATAAAAGGCGGAGACAAACTCTCTTCCCCAAGTGAGGTACCGTCAAGTCCTTGTATCTATGCCTGTTTCCTAAGTACCCAGCGAATTCGATCACTACGATCCAAAAGCGAAGCTGCCAAGTAACTTCATCGGTGGCTTTCTTGCTGTGAGTCCTTGGGCATCAGTGCGGGTTAGAGAGAATGAATACTAATTATGCCTTCAGGGACGCAACTAGGAATGCAACGTCTACAGCACACGATGAAACAATGTATATACTACCATAGTGTGAGCAGGAGAATAGAAACGTTGCGTTGAACAAAAAATTCGAGTTTCGTATGTTTGGAGCTGCGTAGATTCTCCGGAACGTACGACTATTCGGTGTCTGATTTTCTAGGTCCTCGTATTCGTACATATGCTTCAAAACCTGCACTGAAAGATCTCTTTGCCCCTGACATAACCTCCCGGTAGGTAAAGTGGCACAGCCTCATATTCTTGTGGCATCTCCATGACTGTATCCATGCTCCTTTGCATGTGCCTTCGCATCCTCAAACTTCTCCACAACCACATCACATAGGTCCATGAGGTCGTTCAGTCCCTTCTCAAGCACATCTTGCACGTTTACGCCGTCTAGTTCTGCTTAGCATTACACACCACAAGATACATAGTAAACGCTGATTTACCATATGTTTGTATTCTCAAGTTCATTTTCCTCTCTGCAGGATGTGGTATTGAGTATCCGCAGAACTCGACTTGTGGGCTATTGCACTCATTGATTAGATTCTTTCCTACCCTACGGAGGGTGAATGCTCACTTCTTCATGATGATGTGTCGCAGCGCATTGCCTAGTGTATGGTCTTCCTCTAGAAACTCGAATGACGCCGCTGTCTCGGAGCCACCTGGGAGCTGCAAATTTGAGATTTAGTGAACTGCTTGCATGAAGGCCGCGCGAAGAGTATGCAGTACCATTCTGATGCGTCCTGCGAGATCCTCGTCCTGCTCTGAAGGGAAGTCGCTGGTCCCGCCTGGCGTCTGCACAGCGCTGGCATCCTGCATTTCTTCGTCTACTGAAGACATTTCGACTTGCTGTCTGTTCTTTTTATGTTCAAGTTGGTGTTCCGTGAAAAAGTGGCGGCCTCAAGCAAGAGGGTGTGAAAGCGAGGATGCAGGTCCGCTATCGATACGAAACTTTTTTTTACCAGGGTCGATGTCATTCCTCCCTCCAGCCACCATATCTCCAACTCATACACTCACACCTCCAATTGAGCACCCGCAACCATGTCAGACACCAGGAGATACGCCTCGATAGCGCGCGACACCAATGAGACCAAGATCAAGCTGGCCTTGAGCTTGGATGGTGGCGCTTTGGAGGATGAGTCTACTCAGAAGAACGGAGATGGCTCAAATGCCCATGCGTCGCAGAGCACCAAGGCGCAAGTCATAGATATAAACTCGGGTATCGGCTTTCTGGATCACATGTTGCATGCACTGGCGAAACACGCTGGTTGGAGTCTGCGTTTAAGGTGTGATGGTGATCTTCACAGTATGTGCATATGTTTTGCCTGAATGGAATGCTACAGACTAACAGTAACTACCAGTTGACGACCACCACACGGCCGAAGACACCTGCATCGCGCTCGGAACCGCGTTTAAAGCCGCTCTCGCAAAGAACAACACAGGCCTTTCACGCTTCGGCACAGGTCACGCACCTCTGGACGAAGCACTCTCCCGCGCCGTCATCGACTTCTCCAACCGGCCATACGCCGTCATTGATCTCGGTCTGAAGCGTGAAAAGATAGGTGACCTGAGCTGCGAGATGATCCCACATTGCTTGGAGAGCTTTGCGCAGGCCGCGGGCGTGACGCTACATGTGGATTGTTTGAGAGGGTTTAATGATCATCACAGGGCAGAGAGTGCATTCAAAGCGCTGGCAATTGCTATCAGAGAGGCTTTGAGACCGTTGCCTGGCAGGGAGGGTGATGTAATGAGTACGAAGGGTGTTCTGTATTGAAGAGCATGAATTGGAAAGTTTGAGATACTTGGCCGACTACTTGCGCTGGCAAGCCAGTCTAATGTGCGCCCTCTGCATGTACATTCACCCGTGCGCACTAACATCCTCAAAATCGAGCTTAGATCTCTGCCACAAACCAACGAAACATTTCACACAGCGATCAGCGTTGGTCCTAGATCCCTTGACAAGCGCCGAAACCACGTAGAATTTGCATTATGGTTCTTGTATTCCTCGGCTGGCGTAGCGACAGCGCTCGATAACGGATCGCAGTCCAATGGCGATGGATCTTCAGCCATAGTTTCATCGCCTATGTATCCAGTATTGGCTTGGATACTACAGACAACGTATCAGCTAAGAATACTTCCATGAACTTGTAGATACATACCTCTGGAAATTCGTGTCGAATGGGTTGACATTTACCTCAAACGGCGTCGGTGGAATTGTGCTCAATTTTCTTTGATACTCGACCTTACTCATCGGCACGTTTGTCGGGAAACTATGGCCGATACTTTGGCGGATATACTGCGGACTGGCTTCAGCGCTCAGACTATTCCTCGCGCTGCTAGGAGGTGCAATGATAGGTGCAGATTGTAGTACCGTGCTTAATCTTTTGAACAGACTCCCTGTTGCTGAACTTACGGATGTGGTACGGCTTTGCCCAGAGATGCTGCTTGGGTGGCGTTCGCTTCGCATAGGTATAAGACTGGATCCAGATTCGGTTGTCGACGCCATGAGGTTGAATATACCTCGCAGAGCAGCGACGGCCGCTTCTACCGCCGTCTGTACCGTTTGCCAGGAATATTCTAAGAGAATGAAGTCATCCATCATGTCTTCCAGCTTGTCCATCTGCAGGAACACGGTCTGCATCGCGTCCGTAATTATAGTTGCGCCAAAGAGCCACACATTCGCCACGGCTTCCTGTGCAGCTGGTTCCTGGTCCTGTATAAGCGCAACGGCTGCATTGGCCATCTTATCGATCCCAAAATCCGCTATACCCTTCTGTTGAGCGATATCTACTCGAATTTTGGCTCTTCTAGACGCGGATTCGTCCGCTACACTAGAACGAATGCCGTCATACACGGCTTTGAAAGCGTCTTGGTGCACGTAGGCAAGTCCGGCATTCAGGTCGTCCAGCGTGTGCAAAACTGTATCGATGTCATTGCCTCCTAGGAGTGCATTGAGTATCGCGATATGATCCGTGCCATCAAGGAAGGCTTGAGCTTGCAGAGTCTTGAAGAAGGTAAAATCGCTGGTGCGCAGAGCGGCATGCAGACTATGGCGCACGAGGGCTACGCGCTGCATCCAGCACAAGCGCTTAACATCTGCACCGGTTCCTGAAGTGAACATGGTGGGCTACAGCCTTAACGCAGTTTTCGATGTGATATCGGAAGGAATCATGAGTACAATAATGCCAACCACGAAACGGCAGTGAGAATCATCACAGCTATAAGGCCCATTCAGGTCTCCTTTCACGAACAGCAACCTCGAGCTTATGAGGTCATTGAGCCCAAGAGCCTGGAAGACATGAGACATAAATGGTAATCAGTACATCGAAATGTCTGCAAGCGGTCTAGGGCAAGGCTGATAGCAGCGGTTCCTTCCCGAACAGTTACCAAGAAGTTGGGAATGAGGTTGGAATGAGGAGTTTGAGCAAATGATGAGTGAGAAGGTGCAGTGACTAGGAACTAGATTGCAGCAAAGCGTGGCCAAGTAATGGAATGCAATCGCAGGAACAATGAAATTTAGGGCCTGATCGATATTGGATCGTAGTGATCGAATTCGCTGGGTACTTAGGAAACAGGCATAGATACAAGGACTTGACGGTACCTCACTTGGGGAAGAGAGTTTGTCTCCGCCTTTTATGACTTGGGTCTTTATTGCCCCAGACACGTCATTTTACTTCTATAGATATATGACAATAAGGTTTGGCTAACTTGGAAGCCCTCACGATAGATGTCCTTGTTATAAGTTACGGCCTGGACTAATCTATCTCGTGTTGCTTGAGACACCTGAAATCGAAACATAAAGAGATCAGCCAGCAGTAGCCGTATTAGGACTCGAAACGATCTATAGACCTGATATCTGGGTCGAAGAACAAAGAAATGTTAACAGCCCTTATTCCAAATCTCGCTGCTTTTACTCTAGAACAAGCTCAATTTGGTACGCTTTTCCATTACTCGGCGTGCCCAAGGATGCAATAGATATCCTTTAGGCACATATTATCTCTCAAGAAGATGCAGTCGCATCGCTAATAAAGGATTTATATTTGTGCAAGTCTTCGAGTTTTATGGTGCTGCAAAGCTGACAGGGCTGACAGGGCTGAGTGACCCGGCTTTGTTCTCCTCGGTAGCCAATCAATTCACCCATTGGTTCTTTTCGTAACCTGACCCTTTCGCCGGCCGCCATTCAAAGTGATGCCTTCCTTCTGTGGGATCGTCAGTATTCTCCTCGCCTTTCTTGTCGAACATATGGTTTCCAAAGAAGTCGAGCTCAGCCTCATAAAATTGGGTTGGTAGATCTGTACGGTTGTTAGGCGTGGATATTGTCGCCATTCCCTGTAAGTCTTACCAGTATTGACTTGATACTTCAAGTATTCTAAGCTCGCACTAAGTGCTGGCACAATATGATCGTTCGCAACCGCTAGACCGACAATACTCCTGAGACTTGAAAAGTAGTCCTTGATGTCAGCGGCAATTGTCGGCTCGAAGAACAGGTTCATGGTGTCCTTGTCTTTGTATCGATCAAATATTGGCTCCAGTTTCTCTGCAAGGTAGTCGTGTTGAATAATGCAACCTGCACGCCAAATTTGAAGAACGTCCTTGAAGTTGATAGTCCATTGCTTCTCTCGACCAGCTTCTTCGATGACGTTAATCCCTTGAATGTAACTCGCGAGACAAGCCAGATATGTTGCTTTTTCCATGTCCTCAATCCATCCTTCCTTCTGGTCTGCTGGGATATCAAGTTTTTGCGGTGAAAATTCTGTACCAAGTGTTTCCTTAGCACGTTTCCGTAAACCACGGAAGGCAGAAGCTAGACGCAAGTCGTGGGCGATATTCAAAGTTGGCGCTGAAACATGTTGATGGATCGCCTCTTCGTTCGCCCATACTCCCGTGCCTTCTTCGCTAGTTACGTCCTGCACTACTTTGTCTTCAACCACACCAAGGACCTGCGTTCCTTCCTTATCCCGAGCTTTACAAATCTCTGCACCAATGCTGATAAGGAAAGTGCCCCTGAACGGACCGTCTTCGTTCCATTTTGCAAAAACATCACCAATCTCATCATAACTCAAACCGAAGCCGACATCCATTAATTGCCATGCTTCTGCTATCGCGGACATCATACCGTGCTCGATACCGTTATGGATCATCTTAACGTAGTGGCCAGCACCACCCGATCCAGCTTTCCCAACACACGGCTTTCCGTTCTTATCTTTTGCAGCAACTTTCTGCAGAAGAGGCATCACAAGATCGAGTGAAGCATCATCGCCTCCAGGGCACATGGAAGGTCCCGCACGTGCAGCCTGGTAGCCACCCGATACCCCCATACCAATGTACCTGATACCTTTCGTGAAGCACCAGCCTTGACGGCGTTCGGTATTTTGCCAGTGCTCATTCCCGCCGTCCAGGATAATATCCCCTTTTGACAGCAGCGGAACCAGTTCCTTGAGTACTCTATCTGCGATTCCATGGGGCAGGCTGAAGACAAATACTCTTGGTGAATCAAGGGCATCACAGATTTCCTTGTATGACTTGGCTTTGCTGAGCTTGTCACCGATGCCTGCCTTTTTCCCGAGTTCGATAACGTGGTCGAGAGCCTCTTCGCTTGGGTCCTCAAGAATGACTTCGATCCCGTGCTCGGCGAAGAGCGAGCCCATACCTGAGCCCATACTCCCACAGCCAATCATGGCGATCTGATTGTCGTTAAAAATACGCTTCGTGAGGAGAATAGACTTGCCTTCTTGATTTCTGGTACCTGCGACATATTGAATAATAATTAATTTCGCTAGCTAAACGAACACAGGTAGCACTCCCAGTCGAACAATGAAGTATGAAGAAGGATCATCTTGGCGCGAAAGTTACAGTGCCAGCAACTCTGAGGAGCGAATGATGTAATGAAGGGTCACAGGCAGATAACGCAAACATGGGGAAGTTCTTAGATCCTACGCATCTTGTTTAATCTTATTGACTGAAAGTGATGCACGAGTGGCACGATGAAGATTCAGCAGGTTCTTCCATCATCAATGTCATTGACTAAATCGACTTGATTGTGGTTGATCTAAGCTTGACTTGAAGCTTGGTCACGGAATCACCTCCGAACCACCACACTAATGCCCTTTGCTGCATTGGGTCAATATGGTTCAAGGAGATGCTTCCATTGCATCTGGATTTTCTGTTTGGGTGTAAGCGTTTGGCAATGATTTCAACGGTCATATAAGCAAGCTTTGTCATGAACAAGAATATCTTCTACCCTACGAGTATCACATAGTTTCCCGGGATAATGCAGTCTATAGAGTACAATCTAGAAAACGCCGAACGCAATGTACACACGAAGACTCCGAACACCAGTAACAGCCTCATTCCACATCTATAGCCCTCCAAAAGTAACGGTCAACACGTCCGGATCCGTGGCATTCACAAATCCAGACTGATCATGTCCTTCAGCACTATTAACATCGTCATACGCAAAAGCATAACCCCGTCCATCAACAGCAACCTCATGCAGAATCCTGGCATAGTGGTTCGTCTTTCCCGTGCCGCTATCGTCTTTGTAGAAGTCACCTTGAGCAGCTGGCGTAACATCGCTCTTTAATAAAGTCGTGCGATTGAATGCCGCGGCCAATTGAGGGATAATGACGTTGCGGCGACGATCGGCTCCCGTAGTGAAAGGACCCGTGTTGCAGGAGAACACGTCCGCAGTGTTAGGTTTCGGAAAGGAGGTACATTGGTATGGGGGTATCGGGTGGCTACCAGGCTGCACGTGCGGGACCTTCCATGTGCCCTGGAGGCGATGATGCTTCACTCGATCCTGTGAT
>Ga0115847_100485_pt1 | contig 10130 bp, 10 predicted proteins | sample InSIn5SAF170_FD_83861 | JGI IMG/M metagenome (GOLD analysis project Ga0115847, IMG submission 83861)
TTGAATCCACACCAGCTCCATGTTCACCAGTGGCGTCGATGAGGTCGATCATGGCGCCAGGACCGCTAGTGGCGCTGATCCCTTGCACCCCTGCGTTGCTCAAGTTCCTACTTAAGGAAGGTGTAATTAAGGGTGAACACATGACCGTGACAGGCCAGACCCTGAAGAAGAACCTCGAAACAGCGCCTGACTTCCCATCAGACCAGAAAATTATTCGACCGTTCAACAATCCCATCAAGGAAACCGGCCACCTTCAGATCCTGCGTGGCTCGCTTGCACCTGGCGGCTCGGTCGGCAAGATCACTGGTAAAGAAGGTTTAGTCTTCAAGGGCAAGGCGAAGGTCTACAACGAGGAAGATCTGTTCATTCAGGCTCTGGAACGAGGCGAGATCAAGAAAGGAGAAAAGACAGTCGTCGTCATCCGCTATGAGGGTCCGAAGGGCGGTCCTGGTATGCCAGAGATGCTGAAGCCTAGCTCAGCCATTATGGGCGCCGGGCTTGGTCACGACGTTGCTTTGATCACCGACGGCCGGTTCTCAGGTGGCTCTCACGGCTTCTTGATCGGCCACATCACTCCAGAGGCTATGGAGGGTGGTCCGATCGGTCTCGTCGAGGACGGTGACGAAATCACAATCGACGCACAAAACAAACTTATGGATCTGCACGTCGAGCAGGGCATTCTTGATAAGCGACGAACAGCTTGGGAGATGAACCCTCCTAAGCCCCGGACACTGCGAGGCACGCTTGGAAAATATGCTAAGCTTGTTAGCACGGCGAGTACCGGGTGTGTCACTGATCTTCCGGAGAACACAAGCATCCATCCTGAGCGCTGAAATGTTAGCAAAATGAACGAGTGCAAGAAGCTGCGCGCCCCACGCGCAACGGATTGTCGGCATCTTACCGTTGGCGTAGTAAGCCCTATCGCCCACCTGCAGAGCTTTGATGCAAATGAGGAGCAACGCATAGACTGACAACAACGAGCATAAGTACCTAGTGACTCCTCGGTCCCTTCGACTGGCGCATGCCCGAGATTTAGATGGGCCGATTCGGGAGCCGAATTGCTCATGCGGGCTCGAGGAAGATGAGTGCCATTTCAGAACAGCTATACCGGAATGCTCTGGAACACCTGCGTCCCAAATTCAAGATAATGAGAAGCGAGGTGGCTGCAGCGGAGAAGTGGATGCTAGGGATGAACCAGTCAAGAGAGGTCAAAATGCGCTCAAAAGGACTTTCTGTCTCTATGCACTCCGTCCGATGACCAGACTACCAGGGTTTGTGACGAAGGACTTGAAGGACGTGTCAATGACGGGTCACAATGGTATCAGGAGACACTCGAAGGAATAGGAGGACGTCGGCCACTGAGGGTTCGCCCCGCAAGGTCGCGGACAGGTACTCTGCTGAAGCTGCTGGAGAATCGTCCGCCTGGTTGCAAAAGCCAGATGAAAGAGTGCAAGGTGTTATAAAGAGCAACTCAACGGCACTAAAAGCCAGAAAGTGTGTGAGGCAGCTGAAATTTAGGCGCAGGGCCCCTGCCTCATACCGACTTCACTAGAAGGACAGATGTCGTTATATAGGTGCGAACTGTAAGCATGACAGATCACCAATAATAATTGAGGGAACATGCCTCGGTACAGTCGTTATCCAATATTGAGCCTACACAATACCATTCTCGCGTCGATAAAGCAACACGCACTCACGTGACTGACAGCCACCAGCATTATCAGCTTCTGCCCACGCAGCACTGCATGCAAGTCGAATCACCTGAGCCACAGCAGGGCCTTATGTTGGACGATCCTCGTGTATGTATGACCGTTGAGACCCCATCCCAGTCGCACAACAGTGAGACAAGATTTCGCGTACTACGTGGTGATCGGAACTGAGATGGAATGCAGTAACCATGTCGTGCAGTATCCACATCGGAGTTTCTCAACTGTGGCTTGAGCACTTAAAAATGCGTGGATGCAAGGGCCTCAGACACTGCACAATAATACCGCGCATTCTTGAGATGAGATGAGATGAGCTACTGTGTTCGCAATAGCGCATTTTGCTGGTGTTTACGGCATCCATGTAAGGAAGCACTTTGCGTACGCCTGGAAAGGAATTCCATTCGAGCTGCAACCGTCATGGAGTGCAAAGAGCGAGAGCGACGACCCGTCCGACCCGCAGAGTGACGGACCTCGACGAAACCCAGTATGTAGCGTATGTACGTACAGTGCGAAAAAAGCTTATCATAATACTCTATCCTAGCGTCGGAGTCTTATTTATGGGGTGTGCTCAATGATCAGCCCCCAGGATTTCGCAGTAAGCTCGGTGGATGTCTGCGCTCAGTTTGCCACGCCTCGGCTTGCGCTACTTGTGTTCTATTGTATTGTATTGCATCGCATTGCATCGCGACCGTTCAGGCGGCCTCTTTTGCAGCGAAACGAAGGAGCGAGCACAAGCTGTCTGAAACCCTCTCGGTCATTACTGTAGTGCTGTCGGCCGTCGGGGCTGCAAGGGATCAGCGCCACTAGCGGTCCTGGCGCCATGATCGACCTCATCGACGCCACTGGTGAACATGGAGCTGGTGTGGATTCAAGCATGACAGCGCTAATGAGCGAGGCTGGTCGGCTTTTAAATGATGATGACGACGACATGAGGATATTGTTTGCGAGAAAAGGAGATGCGCAATGGTCGTGTCGCAGGGAAATTGAACGTGTAATAAGTGAGATGGCTGGTGCGGCAACCCATACTGATTCAGACGTCAAAGTTATACGCACATGCGAATGAGTATCACAATAGCTGCAGTGGTAGGAATTAGAGTACAAGGTTCAACTTTTTTTTTGGAGTACGGAAATATGCTTGAGATTCTCGAGCACCAAAGATGGGTTTTAAGACACCACGAATAGACTGGGGTCATGCTAGCACAAGTCGCAGCCTCCTCCTAAATCTGTACAGGTTGACTTGTCTCCTTAAATGCAAGTGCAAAATTACTAGTGCGCATCGTTCATTCATCTCGTGATCCAACGCCTGTTTAGATGTTGATATCGTATTTGTAGCACAAAGGACCAGCAGTGGTGCTGATTAGCTCGCCAATGGTATATTGCTGTCCTTTGCTGAAGTAGCCAGCATCTGGAACGACAGAGTCAAGTGTGACGTTTGCGGTGGGTGGCAAATTCTGTGCAGTCATGGTACCGTGTACACTGTTGGCAATATCTGGGTGTCTGATTTGCCAGCTGGTGTAGACTCGGTCCAACATGGTATGCAGCGGATACCAGATCGGGTCTTGAGCGGAAACGAAAATGTTGGAGGCTGGAGCGCCCATGATGAAGTGAGCGCCGGAGTGGATGCCGAGAGTGCCACCGCCAATGACACCGTTGATGAGATCCTCGAATGTTTTGAGGTCTGGAGATTCGACGGCGACCTGGATGGCGGTGTAGTTACACCAAGTCTGTGCGGCGTACGTGTTCAGATCTCGTGTCAAGCACTGAGGTACGTTGTTATAGATGCTGTGTGGTGGCTCAGTACCATTAAGGAGGAACTGGTTGGTGACGGGAAGCATCGTTGTGTTCATGCCTGCAAAAGGGCCCTGTGTGACACAGCCACCACCACTGCCGTGTGGGAGCGAGAGAGATGGTGAGAGCACGATAGGGTCGTTGTTGGTGAAGAGGCCGTCGCCACTCATAGAATATGCATCTCCATTGAAGATAGGCGATCCTCGAAGGTTATCTGCGGTAGCAGGCCAGTTCCAGTATGGGTAAGAACCGGTGTAGCCACAGGTATCTCTGAGGTCGGACTCGAAAATGTGGTTAAACAGTCTGTGCCAGACGAGGAAGTAGCCGTCAAGGTGAACAACTCTTGTTCTATTCACGTGGACAGTGGCGTAGTCGAAGTATCTATTGATGGCGCCGGGGTATTCGTTGGGATCAAGCTGAGAAGGCTGGCTTCTCAAGCAATTGATGGCATCTGTATATGCCTTTCTCTCCTCTGGTGCCATAGAGTCGAAGTCCTTCCGAATCTTGATGTTATCTTCTGTGCATGGCTGGTATTTGCCAGGCCACTTGTTCTCCAACCACTTGTCGACGACTGGAAAGTACGTAGTACTTGAGCCTGACCATCCTTGCCAATCTGCTGGCGCGGCGAGCACAGCGCTTGACAAACCCAACGCTGCGGCAGCGAGGGACACAAGCTTGTTTACCATTGTGGGAGATGTAAGGAGAGACTGGTGTGGCTGTGGTATGAGTCGCTGATAAAGAACGATGATGTTGAACGAGAGACGGGAATGATAAGTATGTGTTACCTGCCAGGAAAGGAAGTGAAACAGTTTATGTGGATAGCAGGCGAATCTGTCAAATGCAATGTTTAGGCCGGGTATCGCAGGATACTTCAGTATTTGAGCCTTTCACCTGTGAGGGCGGAGTACATTGGTCAGTTGAGACATGTAGCATTTTTGGATTTGTCCGCTACGTGAGACGGTAGGTAAGCGTGATAATTCTCCATGATACCAGGTACCGTGCCCCACAATAAGATGAGGTGGGCACTAAGCACATCCGAAGCTAGAGCTGGGCGTGGGAATTGCATATGGTCAGCCTGCTTAAAGTCGCAGTTTCCAAATGAAGATCTGGACGGATGAGACGAAGTGGTGATGCGTCGAATTGTCTGACGATCAGCATCAGCCTAGGCAGTGGCGCTGCACATCTTGGTGGCATCCAGTATGCACGCTAGCGATGCTTCCAAGCGCGAACCCAAGATGCTGCTGCTGTGCCTAACCGCATCTGTCTGCCATAAGCAGCTCCGTTCGCAGCCCTGCAAACTCAAAATTTGGGGCTGTTTTGCCAATCAAGATGTGTGCGCAGCTGTAAACCTATCTTGTTTCTGCGAAGTTTCGAGTGCTCGCAAGGTACACTTCCTGAAAAGTGGTGAACAGTATAAGTGCAATGCGATAGACCTTCTTCTCCTTTGATAGGTAAAATGCCCAAAGCGAAACCCATCGCGATGGTCGGGCTGTCGAACCTCGTGATGGTGAGCCTTGGCGGTCGAGAATAACATGTAAGAGACCTTTCGCATATCTAAGAATATTGCGATACCCGCCAGGAGACGGCACACAAGCCTGCTAGTCAGCTCAGGGAATTCTTAAGATCCTGCCATAGTAATAATGCACGAACGCCGACAACGTGCTGGTGGTCAGCGCTCACTTGGCTGCATCCTCACGCCATAACTTGGAAGCACTAACAACGCAAGGAGAAAAGCTGTGGCAAATGGGAAGAGGCGCCAACCTCGGTGGTGGCAGTTGGCCACGCTAGGCCGCTTTACGGACGCCTTAGTTAGTCATGTACGACTAAAAATACTCTCCCCAATGCATGAACCATCTCTTCGGCACCGCCTCTGACCACAGCAACTTGTAGGGACTGGCCAGCTTTTCTTGTTACGCCTCAGAAGCTTCCAGTGATTGGCATAATTTTCAAGTATTGGATCCTTGTAATATTCCGGGGTTGTTTACTGGGTACCACTCAACCTCGTGCTCACCGAGTCTCGCCTGTGGGAGGCCCTCAGCCGCTCGAGGACACATGCACCACATCCTTGCCTTCGAGCCATGATCTATTCCTCGGTTGCAACCTCTACCTGCAGAAACGCTGCATCGAACAGCGACATGAACTCTGTTACTTATGCATTGCAGGGTTCTTCTGACAAGAGTAGGAATTACAGTTTGTCTTCATGACGTCCATGACTCGCCGTACGGTCCCCAAACTTTGTGTCTGCTTCTCCAGAGGTTGGCGGCCCACCTCTTTACATGTACAGTTCTCTGATTTGTGTCTTTTGCTTTCCTCCAGCTCTACACTCCACTCCTGTGCTTGAGCTCGAGGAGAGGCCAGCCGCATCTCTTGGCGCACGTTTCTACTGATCAACCACATCTGCTGGAGTAGCGAGGCTGGGATTAAGGTCATCTCTCATCAGCGGAGATTATCAAGCGAAAGGTACTGAAATGACTTCTATGCGCAGTTCTGCACGTCGTCCTGCGGGAATGGGTAGGATCGTCTTTCCGGATCACCGCCAGAAATACAGGGAATCTAACTTTCAGCCGCAAGTTCTGGGCTCATTCAAACATGTTTGCAAGGGCCTGCTCGAAGTCCGTGCAGGAAGTTGAATCAACGCCTCTCTTCTGGCCACCATTGCTGAGGTGCTTCATGGCATGATGTCACACACGCACGTGAGAGCGATGTGCCGTGCTAACAGTGCAAAGAAGATGAATAGCGGTTTGTGATAATGGTGGCGTTTGTGGCAAGCATATGCTCGACTTTCACTTTGTGATGTCGATCACATGCGCGCGCGCTCTGCCGGTGCCTTGCAGTAGCTAATGATCAGCTATGGAGACTTTGCGTGCACACGAGACAGAACACAACAAGACGGCTTCATCTGCCCGAATAGTGATTGCATGGACCATCTTAAATTTCCGTCGGGAGATTGCCCCCAGCAATGCAAGTGAAGCACGTCTGTCTAAGACTCACAAACATTTCTCTCAATCCAAGTACCGTAGGGAGATCGAAAAGCCCATGCTCCCTAGCCTGGTGCGCGCCTCTGACCCTCCTGAACCTGTTGTTGCAAGAAAGACTCGGTCCCGCTGTTATGCTCGACCAGCCTTGAGCGAGGAGTGCCCCCTACACGGTCGCTGGGGTGGAGCAGATTGAATGAGAGGCCTAAGTAGATGCGCCATTGTGCACACCCTTCAAGCGCAACGTTTCGGTGGGAACTCAAATATTCTTCCGACGACACCTCGTTTCTCCGTTGCATTGCCTATCGACATCATGTCTCCGGCGGAAGCTGATGTTCACTAGTTATTGGCTCGGGATACGCCCTGCACCATACAACGGTCCCGGTCTTCGGGCTCAAAACCACAGCAACGTGCGTGCATTCGTTGCTAGTGGGGTATTTTCGAACCCAGTCGATGACCTGTCTCTGGTTTATGGATGCTTGGGCTGCAACATCCTCCATGGAAATACTTACACCCGATCGGGCCATTTCCTTTTGTCTTCTCACTACCAGTCGCTTCCAGCGGCTGGTGATGCAGCTTAAGCGGTCTTCGCTCTCGTCAAGAAATTCATCAAAACCGGTCGCATGTCTTACGGCATTCTGTACCGCCCTAGCGGCGATAACATTCTCTTTCTGGTCCTCTTGATGTTCGATCACGTCATGATTGGTAGTAGCTATGAAATCGCTCGAACAGCGCATCTTAGCAGTTCGGAAGTCCTTATCGATCGACATTGTCGATTCGCCGTCACTAAAAAATGAGATATGCTGCGGTTGTATGATGAGCCGACATTGTTTTATGGATATCTGCAAGCTGCGCTGGATGTTGGACCTCGGATGCTGACTGTGGCTTTCGACCAGACATCCAGCTTCTCCTTGACGATGCATCAGTATTTTCGTGATCGCCAGTCAAGAACCTTCGCAAGTAAGTTGCAACAGAGGGTCGTCTTCCAAGTAGGACGAGGAGATGGTGGAAGTAGAAGCGAAACTGAGTCATCCTGGAGCTATTGTCGTGTATGCCCCTGAAGTTGAGAGACATGGAAAGGCCTTCACGCACGCCTGTCAGCACTCCAGTGAAACCAACATACGTTATACTTGTGGCCAGGACACTGTTCGGACTGTTCGAACTGCTTCTCACAAAGTCCAGCTGGACCAGGATCTGCCTCAGAGGATCCATGGACCAGTCAAGCGTTCGGAAGTGCAACATGCTGGATTCAATGAGTGGCTGTCCTTTCTCAAGGCTCCGCACACCTCCTGAGGTACAGCCCATCAGCAGATCAAGAATGACATTGAATGCGACCAATAAGTACATAGGTACGCCACTTTCTTCCGCAATACCTCGGAGCTCTTCGGTTTGTGAGTTGTCGTTCACTCGTCTTAAGAAAAGGCGCGATAGGTGATTCATGGTCGGAATCCACGTTTCTGGTACGGCAACGTCTCTGAGCAATGAGTCAAAAAGGCCAGTCAAGCCTCGAATAGCATCTCGGTAGTATCTCGCAAGTTCGCGGTATCTGTCTCTAGGCGGCAATGACAGGTCTATGATCCATCGAGGCGGAGTGTAGGGCGCGGTATAGCGACGGTGAGCCATTGCAGAGACTCGACGGTTTGTTTCTGCTCCAACATAAGATGCAGGTCTAATACTTCGCTGAAGCGTCAAGCCCTCTTTATCATTACTTTGCAACCATTAAGTCAAGAATGCTTGCATCAAGTGCTGGAGCCTGCCAACGAGGCCGCGCTAGTCAAAAGCGTCAACATTTATCGGTGACCATCACACTGCTCAGGGCTCGATCGATGCAGAACTTGGTTTGTCGACAGGATTATTCGGTAGACTGTGAACATTCAGGCTCGTATCATGATCAGTCGTCTGCTAGCTTCGTGCCAGCAGACCTCCGTGATAGCATTGAGGTGATCGAGACGGTCGTGAACTTGAAGTTTCCGGGTTCTGTGTAGATCTTGCATCATTTCGATTGGTCTTTTCATGGCAAATGTGGATCTCTTTCCTAGCTTCAGATTCGAGCTTCCATTCCAACGTCGCTCTTGCCATGCTCTTTATCACGCTTCATCACTCTTCAGTGGTGTCTGCACCGCTGCAGGCCCATGTTGTATGTATATCGTTGTACACATCTATCGGACCATGGTGAGAACGACTCAAAGCTTTAGGCTTCGCCTAATACATATGATGCTGCCAATCTTAGCACTTGGCATCTTCAACAGGCAGGTCAGCATCAAGCCAATCTACAGCAATGGAGTGTTTCACGGTCATGGAAAATACTAGGCGCTCAGCCGCCATACTGATAGTGCAGTGCTGAGGTTGTATACCGAAAACTTTGCAACAAGATCTCATCCGAGTGTAATCGGGCTGAGGTAGCGTTCTCCCTAGTCGACTGGCTTCAGATATTGGATTCGGCTGGCTTGTCTCGTGAGGACTTCAACCATTGTCGGACTGCGGTAAGCCTTGTCCGAAATTGGGAGCGGAATGATCAAGCCGACGGAAGTCTCTGAAGCATGGCTTTCGTTCGCTTCATGCAACACCCTTCAGTATTTTCTATTGAATGCATGGTGATGAAGATCTGAAACACTTTTTCACTCTGCAAGGCATGCTGCCTGCTCGTAAATACTGACCCCACCTCCTCAGCATTGACGATCTACTAGCATTGACACCAGCACACACTAATTTGTCCTGCCTTCCTCAACTTCTACACCAATCCTCCTACTTACGGCTTCGTTGATGATCCAGCAATTCTTCTTTTCTTCCCTCGAAGCACTCAATTCAGTCGCCATGTGCTTCGCTTGCGGTGGTGGATGGCCATGGACCCAGCATCCTGTCCAAGTCGCCGCGCCTCCCGTCAAAGACGAATATATTTACCTTGACTCGAATCCAGCATTCTATCCCGACTACAGACAGGTACGTCTTGTTTCATTCGGAGAGTGAATGCTGTTGTGAAAAAAGTCCCTTTGCCACCCCGCCTATTTAGAGCTGACCTGCGACTGCCTCTTCCTCCCCACCCACCTTCCTCATCGCACATATATCACCTCCCCACAAACACCTCGCGCAAACGCTCCTTCTCTGCCAAACGCAACATCACACACTCCTACACACTGTCACGATGGCTGCGCCGACGTACTACACCTACAAAGACCCATATCCCGCAACTCCAAATCATCCAAACGCTATCCAAGTCGAATTAAAGGCGGACTGGCCCAAGTCATATCGATACAATTCTAACCACGTCTCCACTCAGGGCATCCACCCACCCGGTCCAGTGTATAATGCTCAGCGACAGGTTGGTCAGTCCTTGTACTATGGCGATCAAGTAAGTCGCGCCCTTCGAGTTCTGTATTGAAACATCGCTCACAATGATCAGCAAGCACAGGGCGGCTTCTATGCCAATGGGCAATACTGCTACCCAGCGACCGCCGCAGCCGGTACGACCTACTCTCCTTCAAACTACTATTACTACTATCAGCCCTCCACATCAACCTACTCCCACAACTGGCTGAAACCCTCCGCCTCCTACTCCTACCCTTCCTACAACTGGTCACAACCAACCACAGCCTACTCCCAGTTTAGTCACCTCCCTCAATACTACAAGAACTTCCAAGCCTACCAAACTCAACACTCATAT
>Ga0115847_100486_pt1 | contig 10124 bp, 9 predicted proteins | sample InSIn5SAF170_FD_83861 | JGI IMG/M metagenome (GOLD analysis project Ga0115847, IMG submission 83861)
TTCAACGGCTACCGCGATGGTTGGGGTGTACGAGAACATATACATATACATATACGTATGTCGGCTCGGGAAGACAGGTCAGAAGGTACGATGCTGAGCCCGACGAAGATGATTATTATTACGGAAGCTGAAGCTTGGTGTCACATTCATATATCATCAGCCCCGACACGTTGCGACATTCGCTTTCCACCTCACAAACACTCGACAATTTGATCCCATCATGGCGTACAACAAAGGCTTCAACCCGGACAGGCTGCCTATGCATGCAGAGCCTGAGCAGGTATAGCTTTCAAACATTGTCGACGCGCATGCAAGACTGACGTAGACCAGGCTGCTGCCATGATGTCGCAAAACGCACCTGCAGCCGCACGCCCACCGCGCACAAGTTCAGCGCGTCCGGACTACAACAAACCTCTCCCGCCCGTTCCCAGCGGCCAGAGATACGACACCCGTCCAGATGAGCGCTATGGCGGCGGTGGGGGACGCGGCGCAGGAGGTGGTGGATATGATAGCAGACCCCCACCAGGCGCATACAGCGACACGCGCTACGACAGCCGGTACGACTCGAGACAGGACAACAGAATGGCAGTCGGGTCGCCTCCACCCGCCAACTATGGCCATGGACCACCACCACAGGGATATCATGGGAGGCCGCAGTTGGCGCAACAGTCGAGGCCGCCGCCCACGCCTGCGCCGCCAAGGGATGCGAATGACCGCGAGGCACTCTGGAGATTGTTCGGCGCCGTCGACAAGGACAGTATGTTGTAGCCACGAGCTTGGCCATGTACCATGCTAACGGATGCGGCAGAGAGTGGTGAGCTCACAGAAGCTGAACTGCGGACTGCGCTCGTCAACGGAGATTGGACACCTTTCGACCCACACACTGTCCGTATGATGATTCGGATGTTCGACACCAACAGATCTGGATCTGTCAACTTTGATGAATTCTGGTACTTGCTCTTGGCCCCTTTTCTTTCTTATCAGGATTTAAAGCTAAAACGTCGCTCACAGTGGACTATGGGGCTTCCTCTCTGCCTGGCGCAGCCTCTTCGACCGTTTTGATCAAGATCACAGCGGTAGCATATCCTACGCCGAGTTTAATGAGGCCCTCATTGCCTTTGGATACCGCCTTTCCCAGCAATTTGTCGCCCTTCTGTACCGCACCTACGACCGTGATGGTCGCAATGCACTGAGCTTCGATCTATTTGTGCAAGCGTGCATTAGTCTGAAGAGGATGACGGATGTGTTCAAGAAGTATGACGAGGACCGCGATGGTTATATCACACTGAGCTTGTAAGTGGTCCAACTTGAGGGCTTGAAACATGTTCTCAGAATCACGGCTAACTGTATTTGCAGCGAGGAGTTTCTCACAGGTGCGCAAGCTTTATTCCTCTTCAACTCCATTTCGGCCACCACTGATACCGGACTCTACTAGAAATCATCCGCCAGCGATGAGTAGCAGGAACACAAGTACGCGATTTGCTCAACACTTGGATATGTTGCCAAATCGGGGACCGCCCAGCACTATCCCATCATTGCAGAGGCGGACAGATCGTCTCTACAGACCACTCATAAGTGACCTAGCGCGAAGGTGCATGATGGAAAATCTGGTTTGGTTCAAACAGTGCGGGAACATGCGTTGTGTTGGTCGGAAACCAAGCACGCTTGATGAAGGTGACGAATTTAGATACCCGTTTAATACAAACGAAAGTTTCCATACCACATTTGCGTCTCTCTGACTAATTGCTTGTGCTTATCGAAAAAGGTATTCTACCAACACCGAAATCTATCTCTCCATCTCCTCGTATCCCGTCAGCTGCCGTAATAATAATCATCTTCGTCGGGCTCAGCATCGTACCTTCTGACCTGTCTTCCCGAGCCGACATACGTATATGTATATGTATATGTTCTCGTACACCCCAACCATCGCGGTAGCCGTTGTAGCCGAATTCTGGACCGTAGTGGTATCTTCATCCTTATTGTCAGTGATAACCGGAAAAAAAAGGCGATATGTAGAACGACGTATGCTATCTAAGTGAGACGGTGAGAGAGAATTACTCACGCAGCACGATCATAACGATAACTATCCGGGGCTAGCTAGTGTGCCGCGGATACTTTGGCAACGACGCGGTTGGACAGGTCGCCACGGCACCATCCTTTGTATCTGTGGGCGGTATTCGTTGAACAGTGCGGGGGCATGGTGAGGTGTCGAGTACGTGCTGCACACCCCCTATGGACAGGGCGGAGGCGTGTCTGGAGGCGGATGAGCACGGCTTGTCGTGGACGACAGACGGTGAAGAGTCCATGTGCTGCAGGATATTATGTCCTTTACTGAAAATCCCTCTGTCGCTCTTAACTGACGATGAACAAAAGTACTTCTCACAAATATTGCACAAGACGAAGTGCTTTTCACTCAGTATCGATGGTATAGGCAGGAAGGGGTGATGGAGTCGTCTGTGGCCTTTCTAGGAATTATTTGATCAGGCTGGTGTTTCATAGGAGATAAGACGAGGTGCACGAGCATGAAAAGTTGATGTCCTGTATTGAGTACGTTGATTCAAACAAACTATGGGTATACAATCTTCTTCATCGCTAGATCCTTATGAAACACATTCTGGTATCTGGGGGTATATGACAAATTTAAGGAAAGACATGAGCTCGTTCGTGGGGGTCGTGAGAAGAAAAGGAAACCGCTGTACTCCAAGTATCGCCCCATCGCGACACAGCCAATTTGATAGGTTCAGGAGCGCATAATACAATCTTCAACTTTGAACTTCACTTCCTCTACACCTTGTAGGGCTTACGAGCACGGCGCGACTCACGGTCTTTTCCGCCGATGCAGAAGCTCGCAATCCAGCCAAGGAGGGCGATAAGCATAAGCGCGGTAGCAGCCCAAGTAAGGGCAAGAAACTTGCCGCCGTACTTTGCATTGAGACCTATCTCACCGCCCTTATCATTGACAATATCGGTACCCTGGTAGAAAATTAGTTCATGTCTCACATGCGCGTTGTACAATCAAAACTTACCTTGATCATAACGGCAGTGACAAGCGCGCTCGCCAGTCCAATGGCCAGGAACGCAAGTGTGGCGAGAAGGAAGTTGATACATGGAGTGAGTCTTCCATTTCCGATGAAGATTCCAAGAACGCTAGTAATGAGCGTGATAAAGATAAGGCAGATTGCGATGACGTAGAGAACGAACATGGCCGCCATGAGCGCATTGAGTGTGTCGATTCCCGTTTGAATATCATCTGGCCATTGCAGGTCTTGTAGGGTAATGTCTACACCCGTCCTGTTGAGCGCATCCTGGATGATCTGGGTAGGGTCGAACTTGTAGGTAGCCCTGCTCTTCGCGCACTCGGTAACGTTCTTGCTGATGTCGCTCTGACTCAGTGTTGCATTTGCCACTTCTCCAGGCTCATACTGTCCTTGACAGTAATTCAACATGTGTGCCGAGTACCAGTCTTCGACACCAATGCGCTCGCGGAGCTCATCAATCTGTTCATTGATTTCGTTTGTGACGCTATCGGTGATGGAATCAGGGATGAGGTTTATAATCGACGAGAGTGTGGAATCGGAATCTGATGTCGCAGAGGAGATGAGGTTTTGCCCAACAGCAGAAGTGTTAAGTGTGAGGAGAGAGTAGTCTTCCATGAAACCCTTCTTGTGACCCGCGAATAGGCATAGGAATGATAGTATGAGGGCGGCGGTACAGCAGAGCACCGGTAGTATAGCGATAAACCGCATCGTCGTGGTGTTATTGACTTTGCGATTGTGGTGTAGATGTGTGGACGGTCGCGATCGTTTTAGATGCTACTAGTGAATGGCGTTGTATTCAAAGAGCAACGAAGGGCTAAAACGCAGACAAAAGACAGGAAGCGATGGATGGTGAGTTATGTCAAAGACGATAAAGAAAGAGTCAACCACTTATATGTGACGCGCAAATACAAACTTGCAATGCGACGACCGCGCAAAAGACCCACACGTCACTTACTAGGGCCCAGCCATGGCAACAAGCGAATAGCAAACCTGACCAACAGGGCCTCAGCCTCGAGATCAACATCTTGGAAATACGAATCAGGGCCTATTCAGCACACTGACCACAATGTTGACGTGTTGCTGGGCGTATGTTGTTCAGACCCTGGAACTATGACGCAACGTAGCGCTAAGCGAAGCACTCGCGCAGGGGTCAAGCAGGTACGACTGCAGCATAATAATGCCTAATTTTTTTGGTTGGTCGACAAGGGAAGGCTCTGAAAAAGAAAAAAGTATCAAAATGATTCGTCCTGTACTGACTGCAAAGGTGTGGGCAAGAGTGCAGCGCTTGCAAATGTGTCAGCCACGTGGATGTGGGGTGCACAGCCGCAATGTGCGCGTGCGAGTACGAATCGACAAGACTACGGGTGACACAAATAGAAACTGGATTCAACAGAAGCACATTTACGTGAGCAGACGCACCATGGTAGACCTAAGACTTGACTGTCTAAATCGTTTGTATTCGGGTCTGTCGCTATGCTCCCGTCTTCTATTCATGAGGCATCGTCTATCATGATGAGCGTAAGTGCATTACATTCGTGAGCGGAGCAGCCTGTGCTCTCAGACTTTTGAGTGGAATCGTTATAAGCGGTTGTGGTAGTAATGTGATGTTGCGCGTTGCGCTTTGGTGTTGAGTCGAAGTCACTTGGCTCGGTGCTACCCAGCCTCATGACGGCGTCTTCTTGGAGTGGTTTGCCGGTTGGGCTGCCGACGATGAAGCAGCGCTGATGCCATCCGTGAAGGGAGAGTATGGGGCCGTCACTGAGTGCGGGGGTGCTCGTTGGCCAGACTTTGTGCGTGGAGGCTCGGCAGATGCTGGCCACTTCTTCTGCTCTTCATGGATCTTGTCCAGTGGTTCTCCGACTATGTGGTACTTTTCCCAATTGATGGGCGGGCATCGCACGATGTTCTGGGGCTGTGGTATCGCGGGGAACTTGGGTGGGTCTGGCTTCGCGTCCATATGCGTTGAGTCCTTGCGCATGTCTGCGCTATTGGTGTCTTCGTCATTGCTACGTGACGAGTCGGCCAGACCCGACAGCGTTGGGGTGAGTATGTCCTGGTAGGAATGGGAGGCCTGGGCTCTCTGTTCCTGCAGCGACTTGACGAAGGCTTGCGGGTCAGACACAGCGGCTGCCTTGAGCTCTTCGAGGGCCTTGAGGTCGCGCCTGCTCTTTTCGCGCTGCAGCTGCAGGAGCGATATGGCGGATCGCAGGGCGATGGCATCCGGGTTCTCTGTCTCGGATATGGCGACAGAGGGCGGCTGCGGTCTGAAGGTGGCAGTGGGCGGAGGGGCAGGGCGGGGTCGGGGTTCGGTGCGCTCCACAGGAGCTAGCTGGGCAGCAGAAGCTGTGGGCGTGAGAGGTGACACGGGCGGGCGGTCAGGAGTGGGCGACTTGGAGCGGTTGCCAGAGTGCTCCGAGGCGGTCGAGGCGTCGCTGGACGAGACTGGGCGCGTCGTCGTGTCGACCAGGAGCGCTGGCATGGCGGCGTAGAGGGAGACGTCTCCAGGCGCAAAGCCGGAGAGTCGTGGCAGGATACCGATCGGCGACCACTCTGCGGTGAAGGTACGAGGGCAGACCGCGCAGAGGCCTAGGAGCTGCTGTGGTAAATCTCCGGCGTGGTTCGCCGCGAGGTGGCGGCGGTTAGGCGCTGTCTAGACTTGTGCCTGGGCCGTCCATGCCAGATGTGATTTGCGATGGGAATGTGTGTCGTTTGAGATTGCGGGCGCGGGAACGCCCACGCAGTTATCGACACGTCGCGATTTGGTTGGGGAGAGTGTGCGGAGCCGGCTGCGGGCGAGAATTTCTTTGGCTGGCAGTCGGCTGGACGGAGAGCTCGGAAGGAGTTCCATCTCGTCTAGGAGACATGTGTACCCGAACATGGATGCTACTTCGGCTTCAGGATGGTATACACCACAATCGCGAATCTACTCTAGCTCCCGACGTCGCTTACACTGCTCGCTGGCCGTGCGAGCCATGCTCAGACAGCGACTGCGTGATGCGCCGCTTGTCGGCAGTCTCTGCAGACGACTCGGTCATGCCCACTCGGTCTACGTCTTGGTCGAGCAGAATGCCAACTCCCTTGGGGACACAGGAGACAAAGTAACAAGCTAAACACGGCACCGGCACGACGCAGCAGCGTCAGTGCGCTCATCTGAAGCTGCTGCCGACTCAGAACCGACATAACGGCTTTCGCGATCTGCCCGTCAGATTGCCAATTTCTGTCTCTCAAAACACGTCTATCTCATCCGGCGGCATATTCGCAGATTCACGCAGCCGACCGCCTGCAAGGGTCAGCGAGAGAGAGCGAAGCCACCCATGAAATCCACCACAACGCCATCTCCAGCCCGCCAATGGCGTTGGTCTGATAGACAGTGCCGCGTGGATGGCCATCAGGATCAGTCTCCATGTGTGTAGCGTACCCGCGCAAGGCGGCGTCCTACCACTGTGAGTCGCTCTTGCTTCTTCCTAGCCTTGCGAGCTCTCAAATGCGCCTTCTACTTGCAGAACTTCCAGCTCAATCCAAGCACGCCCGTTTACTTCACCACCCGTCCCGTCCTGTCATCAAACCGTCCCTTCTGCAGCTACATTTTATCCCTCGCAATGCCACTCAAATTCCTCACTTCTCGACCCTCGACTACCGTCCACTACCTACCTCTACCTGCATGACATGCGCCACGCCTTAGCGACAGCCTGCCAATCAAACGACGATCAAACTGGCACCGACTGGCCGCTAAACCTTAAACGCCCACGCGACCGAAATCACTTTCCTTAGCCATGGCTCCGAGTGCAGACTTAACAGCACAGTCCCCGCTGGCGCGCATGCCTAAGCTGAAGTACAGAAACCCGCTGCCGGCCGACAGCCTTTCGATTGCCTCCGATACTTCCCAAGACAGTGGGCCCCACTCTGCATATAGTCAAGAGCCTCCCGCGACCCCGGATTCAAACGCTCCCTCGAACATCTCCCGTCCTTCCTTCGAAACTACCTCCGTGACGTCATCCAGTCTGGCTTCCATATCCTCCAGCAACTCTTCGTCAAATGGCTCCAAGTCAACGAAGAAGAAGAAAAAGGGCAGCTCTGTGCTCGGCTTCCTTTCTCTAAAGGAGCCGTCTCAAGTTGCTTTGGAGCAATTCGCCGAACAACAGCGCAAGCAGAACGCCAACTCGGGAACATCCACACCCCAGTCCAGAGCCAGCAGCAACTATGTTGGCCAGAAGCTCCCGCCATCTGTACCCAAGGTCAATTCGAAATGGGACGGTGTCCCCGAGTCCGTCAAAAACCGCTACTCGACATCAAGCGCATCAACCAAGGACAATAGAAGCAGCGTTTCGTCCAGGGGCTCCTTCGGCTCGCCTCTCAAACATGCTCCCTGGAACGAATCCAGATTTTCGGTCATGACCGACGGGACTCGTAATCCACCAAACTCAGTCGCCTCCATGTCCTTGTCGAATCTTGCCATGCGAGACGAAGCTTCTGGACTCGGATCCTCGCCATCTACCACTACGCTCCCTGAGATGTCTTACTACTTCCCTGACGACCCCGCTGCATCTGGCGCGTTACCCCCAAGATCTGAGAGCGCAGGCGCAACGTACGATTATACCTCACAACTGCCAGTTCGACTGTCAGACTCAACTTCAAGTGACCGTCCAAGCATGGACGGATCGGTAGACTCCAGACCGCATTCACCTGCTTCTTCAACGACATCGACGGATACAGTTGTCATGGATACTGCAGATACCATCTTCAGAAAACTCAACGACCGACCCAGCCAAGGTGCATGGGGAAGCGGTGCACATGCCGTTCAGTCACCTACTGAGGACAATTCTGATCATGTGCCTGACTCACATGACTTTCTCTTCCAACCCCAGCCTGGCATCGAACGCCGACAAAGTGACCCGCCCACTATATACGAGTCGTCCCTGGCTGCATCGTCAATCCCTCATTATGCCCCTCAACGACCAGTTCAGAATTTCAGTCGGCCGATGGCAACTAGGGGCCCACGACCAGTTCAACGCTCTACACACATGCCACACTATAGGAGGACGCCATCAGCCCCAGCGCTGCCGACCTTGTACGAAGCTTCACTGGCTAGCACCGACGATCTTCGACAAGATCGCGACGATGAAGATGACGATGATTCATATTCGATTGCACCTTCTACCATTGCACCATCTGAGCTCTCCAAGCATTGGTATGAGTCTCCGCGTGAACGCCTAGGTCTGGGCAGACGCCTTCAGATAAATGACGTCTCACCTTGGGGGGAAGAGAGAGAGGCCGCAGGTAAGCCCAAGAAAAGTCGATTGTCGATGTTTGGGAAGGCTGTGTCCAGAGGATAGGCTTTGCGGGCAAAGCTTGCGCATTGACTGACTCCCAGTGGGTAGCTTCGTGCGATCCCCAGCGATCATCGACCAGTGCCACACCGACACTCGTGTCCTGATACGCCAACTTATGTACAAACTTTTGCAATTAGCGATATCCAGCATTTTCCTCGCTTCGGCGACCTTCATGTACGGCGGCATTTCTGGGCGCCAGTTTCTCCAACATAGATACCCATTTCACGAATCTTACATACCCGCTTTTTAATAGATACGTCAATCCGCATGGCCCTCTAGGTAATGTAGTGCTTAGTTTGTTTTCTTGTAGGGCTGATCCTCATTATGATCGCATTCCGATCGGGGTGTCAAAGAGCTGCGCGGATCGCGCGTCCATTGGAAGCTTGGACATTAGGGACTTCTCACATCACATCATGGGGCGTACTATAATGCAACGTTTTGCGTCCATCACATGCTTTTCATGCAAGCCATGGCCTCACTAAGTGACCCCTTCGAACCCTTTATTGCTTCTGCCGCCGTTCTTCGGCCCCACAGTTGGCGCATATGCCTCGTGATCGCTAGGTCCGTCGAAACCTTAACGATTAGATCCACTCCCTTGCAGCATCGCGAGAGCACGCCTTTTTACCTTTACATTTGACAGGCCTAATGTGATTCGCCTAGCTGACTTAATTCGATGCGATCAGTCAATATCCAGTGAATCAACTCGGTACAGTCGCCGAGCAGGTCAGCCCGCATCTGGTATATAACACGATCCAATAACACACAGCACATCTACTCGACATTCGGATCTTACATAGCACGCTTATGGAATGCATCTTCTCCCTCGGCTGACCTGCTGCGCATGTGACAAGGCATGTATCGCCCCTTTCGAAATCTTCCTTCCATCAGCCTGAATAAGTCATGGTGCCACTAAGCTGATTGCCGACGTACACCCACTAAAGTAGCTTTCTCCAGATCATCGTGGAGTATCGTAGTACCCCCTTGCGACACTAGCCTAATCGACAGGGCAGATTCGACCATCTCCGGGTTACCCATGACCAAGTGTCGTGTTATTTCCGAGAGAGAGAGAGCGACTGTCCATACACTGGTAAAGATACTTCTTGATTAACAGCACTACCCCAATGTGAACTTTATACATGGTTTCACGATTGAAGTATATGCGAGCTTCAAGGACGAGTGACAAGGTGTGACACAGATTACGCGACCTGTCGCGAACTTGGTGCTGGAAATGGATTGGAGTGGGAACATTTTCGGATATTTGGAAGAGGAGAGCGTATAGGATATGTATTAGTGGAACCGACATTCTATATTTGCATACACGGCTAATAGTGTATAGATATCGATCGCGAGAGCAGAACTGAGCACAGGGTCGACGCGTGTTCAATCTTGGCACTATGGCAGTAATCAGAAAGTTTCCCATCATATTCAGTACCGTCATTCTTTATTCGATCAATAGTTTTTACCGGTACCAGAACATGAAGCGTGTTTGGTGTTCGTCTGTACGCGTCCTGTGTTGAGGAGGTGATGTTAATACATCGGAGAAGAACTGTTGGTCCGCTCTCGAACACACAAGAGTGGATCTTTTGGTTGTTTTGAGCCAAAGCTCGAGGTCCCATCGTATGTCGTCCGTCACATGCTTTTCATGCAAGCCATGGCCTCACTAAGTGACCCCTTCGAACCCTTTATTGCTTCTGCCGCCGTTCTTCGGCCCCACAGTTGGCGCATATGCCTCGTGATCGCTAGGTCCGTCGAAACC
>Ga0115847_100487_pt1 | contig 10123 bp, 5 predicted proteins | sample InSIn5SAF170_FD_83861 | JGI IMG/M metagenome (GOLD analysis project Ga0115847, IMG submission 83861)
GCAGAGACAGATCGAATACATGAATCATGCGAGCCCTACAGTCGTAGCCACTCAGATCAGAACCAGATCCTTGTTCTGAGTCGCTTCCTGCTTCATCGTGCCAAGAGAAGAAATTTTCGCTGGCTTTCTCTTCGCCAAAATCCCAAACAGATCCTTCGCCATCGCTGGATGCGCCTTGACCGACGTCGGCATCGTCTTCGTCTTCGATCTGAGAACGGAGATTGGGAGGAAGCTCGTCGCGTGACTTGAATGGGTTGTCAAGCAAATCTGGGAAAATGTCGATATCCGTCTCCGATGATGCAGTGCTCGAGCTGTACGTGTTGCTCTGAGCAATATCAATCTCGTCTTGGAATCGCACGCGTCTTGCGGAAGCGTCCGATCTCTTTCTGCGTGGGGTTTCCTGATCTTCGTGGAAGCCACGGAAGTAGAAAGAGTTATCAGCGTCGAAGACATCGCCCATCTCGGAGTTGAAGAATCCAAGGTCCAGATCGTCAGGCAACTCAATGTCACTGTCGGCACCAACGATGGAACTTGCGGCAGTTCCATTGATATCTCGAGCTTCTTCTTCTTCGAGTATGAGGGCTTCTTCTTCCTCTTCCACATCGACGTCATCAAGGTCATCATCAGCATTCGCGTCCTCGGCTTCGCTACTAATATCGGACACGGCGGCTTCATCCTCGCTGGAACTCTCGATAGCCTTTGAGTACTCCGCAACATCAATGTCTTCGTCGACCTCTATGACACGCTGGTCATATCTGAGGAGGCCATTCTCATTGCTCAGGCGTCGACTGATCCGCTTCCTCGGGTACTCGACTTCGTCCTCGTTGTCCTGCTCAATGGTGCTCAAGATAGTTGCACTGCTCAACTCGCTCGTCGTCCGCTTGCGCTTCAAGCTGCTGCTCGCCACTCGCAGGCCCGCTTTGCTCGAGGATGGGGTTTCGAAAGACATGTCTGTTTGCCCAGAGACATTGCTGTCCTGGCGCGATAAGATTGACTTACCAGACGTGCCGTAGTCCTCGTCCTCGGTGGCATCTGCATCGCTCTCCGTGTGATCCTCGTCATCACTGTTGGCATCCTCCTCAGCAGCGTCGTCCTCGTCTTCCTCCGACTCGCCGTTGTTGGACTTCCTCACGCTACGTCCAACATCGTTCTTTGCAACTCGTAGCTTGCTGCGGCGAGCGTAGCCGTCGTTGCGAGCAGCCGAAGCTGCACCGTGCCCCACGTCCTCGTTGCTCAGGAGCTGAGCTCTGGTGGTATCCAATCCAGACTTTGTCATTGGTGTTGTAACTAATTGCAGTGTTCTCGTTAAATAGGGTATGGTTCGATTGAAGGGTGGGTGTGGTTAGAAGTGTGCCACTTGTCTGCGTAGAAGTCTAAGACAGAGTGGGGTGTGGGTTCGAGGTTGTCAGGAACGGTCGATGTACTAGTATGTGAACGGCTCAGTTCGTCGGCGCGACGAAGGTTCTCGTGGTTGTGTGTGTTTGTTGACTCGGTCGTCCTTGTGGGGAGTCGGGAGTCGTCTTCGTTTGTCCGTCTTTGTCGTAGCAAACGGACAGGGTGACAATGCGGGCCTTGGGGCAGTCAGATGTATATCTACCGTGTGTTGCGCAGCCGGTATGACAATCTGGCACACAATCGTGTACAAGATCAGGCTGTGGCGTCGGCTGCAAGCAATTGAGCTTTCAGTCGAAAGTGAATATATCTTCGTGGAGTCTTGAAATTCTCGGTAAGCTGGCCGGACTGGAGGACATTACAGTTGCGTGCAATGTCCTCCAGTGAGGAATTTACAGCTCAGCGATCGCCAAAGGCATTGTTTCTCAACGAAGGTATGGTGGTGAATGCTGTGTCTGTATGTGGTTCTAAGTGTTGTATGGCTGTTTGACTGAGTCGTGGTGGATTGTTGGTCCAGAGAAGTGATGCTGAAGCGAGGGGGAATTTTTTTGGCATATGGTACACGCACTCCCCCGTCGCCTTGCACTCCCTGCCGTTTGACGCGCAAAATCCTTCCCCAGCCAATCATGGTGTGCGCTGTCCACCGCCAAAAAAGACTATCAGACAATCATTCGTATCCAACCTTTTTGTCACCCGTGACTTGACCCTGCTCGACGGACTACTGCTCGATATGACTCGAAAACTTTGGTTCTCTTCTCAGTGACTCCTTTTAAAACTCTGAAGACCATCACCTTATGCCTGCGCTGTGCTCGATCTTTCGATTGAAAAAGGACGAAACAGTTACCTCACACGAGAGACGAAGCCCAGAGAATGCTGCAGCTGTCCGGGTCATCCTTGCTAGCTCTCGTTTAGACCTGGCGGACTCTTCAAAGTACACAGTCATGCCACGGAAAGCACTCCATGACTGCACTGCACAACAGCTGCAAGTGAAGTAAGCGTCCTTGTCTAGCCCTACATCGCAGTGCAGGATCCTGATGATCTGTCACCTTTTAACACGCCTCATAACCATCTTTTATTGAAGACAACGACCCGGCTGCGGAAATTACACGGAGCTTTCTGCCCTTCTGCAAGAAGTTGCGGTGTACAGGTGCATGCGCTCGATCTGCAATTGTGGAGAGCCTGCTGTCTCCACGCCCCGTCAAAGTTCATGCTCGCACCTTCGTCATTGGACCCCAAAGTACTGGGCTGCTTCTCGCCTTGAAGACGATTCACACCCCTGTAGAGGTACGTCTTTATTTTGCTGCGGCACATGTCGGCAAGCCGCATCGAGACGCTATTTCTTTCGATTTTTAGCGCCTGCATGTGTTGGCCACCTTCCACTGGAGTGGTCCATTCCCTATCAAGTAAGAAGGCACGTATTGGGCAACCATGTCACACGTGCTTTTGTACCTGATGCGTTGCCTTCGCTCTCTTCGATGTCGTCGTCAAAAACATGTTCAGCGTTGAAGATCTGAATTTTCTTCTCTGTGGGCCGACATCGGCGCTTTCTTCAACCCTGTTGAGCGCCGATTGTTGTGGCCGATACCAACCTAAAACGACTTCAATACTGCTGCGACTATTGCCTGCGACTATATTCTCCTGAATGATTATTAGACACCTTTCATTAGAGAAGACCATTTGAATAACCATAAAGGAGGATATTCGCGTATTTTAATCCGAACCAGCAAGCTTCTCTATGTCAGCAACAATTGCTATTGCTGATTACAACGTGGTATTGGCTGCGGGGAAGAGTAGATCACTCCAGGCAGACGAATTAACTTCATGACTATTCCGCGAATTAAGGCAACAACATGCGTTAAGGACCTGAACAATAACATAGCTGTCTAAGTCGCTTCATCGGATGATACGGCTCTTGCTGTAGTTTCGTGAAACACTTCGAGAGCTCGCGTTTCTGATACGACGTGCATGACCCTTATGAACGAGTGCTTCTGGTCTATGACTTCTTTGCCGTCTTCTATGAGAATTGACAGCTCGACGCCGATATGAAGCTCGTCGTTCTTCTCTTTAGTTCACTGCCTGTGGTGGTGCACGGTCTGCCCTACCAGCAAGTTCCACTCGGTTACCCGACCTTTCGGCAAACTCCGCTGGACGAATCCTTCGACAAGCTCGCCGAGCACGCATTGAAAGAATTCAACGTTCCAGGTTTCTCAATCGCTGTCGTCAAAGGCAACGAAACTTTCGCCAAAGGATACGGTGTAGCTGAATTACCAGATACCAAAGCTTCAGCAGACACGTTATATTTTACAGGATCAACAACCAAATCATTCACAGCTGCGAGCATTTTAAAGCTCATTGCGGAGAGCAAGAATTCAACACACCAGCTGTCGTTGCAGACGAAGATTTCCAATCTGATTCCGTGGAAGCTCCAGGACGACTATGTCAGGAGCCATGCGACGCTTGAGGATGCTCTCTCCCACCGCACAGGAATGCCTAGACACGATATGGCCTATGGTGGGCCAAATTACACAGCAACGGATCTCATCGATGCAATGCAGTATCTGCCTCTGACCAAGGAGATCCGACAGGAATGGCAGTACTGTAACATGATGTATCTCGTACTGTCGCAAATCGTGGAGACACTTTCAGGCACAGCTCTCTCTAAATTCTTCCAAACGAATATTTGGGATCCATTAGGAATGAGCAATACTTTCATGGACATGGACGCAGCAAAGAAAACATCAAATCTTGCCAAAGGATACTATTACGATAATTCGACGGCCAAATACCTCGCACATGACTACGTCGACCCGGAATTTGTATCTGGCGCTGGCGGCATCATCTCCTCCGTTAGTGACTACGCGATCTACCTGCGCGCAATGCTACAAAAGGATCTTGCTATCCTCGATCCCGTTTCCTTCGCTGAGCTCCGAAAAGCACGCATGTTAATCGGACCAATGTTCGGACCAGATCCCATATTCACAGGACCCAACTCGTACGGTCTTGGTAAGCAAAATCTTGCACACCCTTCTGAATCAGTAACAACACAGTCGCTAAGTCAACGCTAATCTAGGCTGGATGTTCTCCGTCTACAACGGCTACGAAGTCCTACACCACTCCGGTGGTGTCCCAGGCTTCGCAACAAACATGTTCTACGTCCCCGAGCGCGACTTCGGCGGCGTCGTCATGGCCAACGCAGATATAGGCGGCTCCCCAATCGCTCTACTCACCACCTTCGAGCTCCTTGACCGCGAGATTGGAGTCAAGACACGGCCTGATATCAGCGGGATGTGGGACAGAGGGACAAAGGCGCGGATCAAAGTGCTCAAGGAGCTGAGGAGTATTGCCTTCCCGGACGCACCAGCCCCCGAGGACGCACTACCGCATGCGTTACCCTTGGAGGCATATACGGGTTCATACTGGCACCCAGCATATCGACACATCAATCTCACGCTCGGAGCTCCGCCCTCCTACGTTGGTATCCCAATCCCGTCTGAGGACGGCAAAATCCTGCGTGCCGACGTTACAGATCGCTCGTGGCCTCATGTTCTTGACTTTGAGCACATCAACGCAGAGCACTTCCTTGTAAGGAGCCACTTTTCGCTAGACGGTGCTAAGAATTTTGATTCGATGGTGGAGGCAATGAGGGCGGAATTTGAGATTGGGAGTGGAGGGAAGGTGGCGAAGATGGGACTTGGTTACGAGCCATTGCTGGGTGAGGAGCTAATCTGGTTTGACCGAGCTGGATGAAAGATTGGAAAATGACAAAAATGTGACGACGACGCTTGACAAACACTCCATTCAGCCCCTTGGGTATAATATTGTCCGTTCCGAGCTTCACGGGCAGGACTGGAAATCATACATATGTCTAGCTTGCATATAAATCGCGCGCAGGACCTCCTCTCTCATGCTCTAAACTCTTCCTTAAGGATCCACCTTCCCCTCCCATTTCGACCCTTCTCCAACCTCGCAATTTTGGTAAGCATCTCCTTGAACTCCGCAGTCCGCTGCTCAGTCCCACAATACCGATTAAAATGATCAATCAGCATCTGGGTGTATACACTGTTCCCATGCCCACGGAGATAATCACGGATCAAGATCATGAAGTCCTTGCCGCGTGGCTGTTGCGCAGCGGGACTATCTCTTCTACTCGAAGCGGGAGTTGTATCTGCACTCTGACGCGCAGCGAGGTTGCCGAGAATGGCAGAACTGGAGGGTCCGCCACGGCCACGGCCTGCACCGCGACCAATGGGTAATGCTCGTGGGCGCTGCTCAGGTCGACCTGCAATACCGTGCGTGCCTGTCCACGTGGGCACTCCAATTGGAACATTCCTTGCCACTTCGCCAGCACGCTGGAGCTCTTGTGCTGCAAGTGCAGCGACGCGTTTTGCCTCCCGAGTGATCATCTCCGGATCTGCAGTAACCTTGGGTCTCAGTGCACTTCCGGCTATGATTGCCTCATGCTCATGTGCGGAATGCACGCCAGACTTGGAGAAGATGGCAGACAAGATGCGATCTTCACCACCAGTCTCGCTATCTATTGCTTTCTCCTTTTCATTCTGGGCGCCTTGGTATTCCTCTTCGCGAGCAATACCACGCAGATTGGCAACTTGCAATGAGTCATTTCGTTCGTCTCTATCACTCGGTAGGGTTGCCAGACTTGGCTTCTTCGATAACTTGAGTTCGCTGCCTTTGAACAGTGAACCAGTTTCTGTACTGTCGCTCGCGTCACCCAGAGTGAAAAGATCATGCAGCTCACGCAAGTGGAAAGTCTGGCGCTGCTTCGGGTCTTTCAAGACTTTGTTCGTGAGGATCTGTTTGAATACTTGGCGATGATAGATCTTCTCCTCAATCGTCCCGGCTGTCATCAGTCGATAGATCTCAACCTCGCGCTTTTGACCAAGCCTCCATGCACGCTCTCGTGCCTGGATATCAGTCGAGGGATTCCAATCGGGATCATAGATGATGACGCGATTTGCGCCAGTGAGGTTGATGCCCAACCCGCCCACCTTAGTAGTAAGCAAAAAGACGTGTAGGTTTGGATCCTTGTTAAACTCGTCAACAAGATCCTGTCGCTCCTTGATGGAGGTGTTGCCGTCCATTCGCCGGTACTTGATACCGTCCATACGGCCGATGAATTTCTCCAGGATGTCGAGCATGATGCGATGTTGTGCAAACAGTAGGGTCTTGTGCCCAGCTCGCTTCCACATCTCCAGCAAGCCTTTGACCACCCGCATCTTCCCAGATTTGGAGGGTTCACCATAACTGGGCTTGCCAGAAGAACGCTTATGGTCAACGAGATCCGGATGATTGCAAATCTTGCGCAGAATGTCGATTCCATACAAGGAATGCCTCTTTCCAGCCAAGATGGACTTCATCTCTTCGGAATCGAGGAATATTTGGTACTGTTGTCGCTGAAGCGCAGTAAGCTCGCAAAAAAGGACGCGCTCAGTCTTCTTCGGCAGATCAGCTGCAACATCTATCTTCCATCGCTGGAGGAGGTAAGGGCTGATGGTCTCTTTCAACGCTTCAGCACATCGTATTGCTGTCTCAACCTGCAAATTCGAAGCATTTGCATATCCGCCAATTCGAATCGGCGTTTCGAACTGAGTGCGAAAGCTGACAAGAGTGCCGAGTCGCATGGGAAAGACGAAGTCGAATAGAGACCACAATTCAGTCAGGTTGTTCTGAATAGGTGTGCCTGAGAGGATAATACGATTGGCTGTGCGCAGCTCTTTACAGTAGATTGTAATTGCGGTGTTTGGATTTCGAATCTTGTGCCCTTCATCAAGCACAGCATATCCCCAATCCACGTTAATCAACAGATCTGAGTATGTCTGCAAGCCCGAATACGTGGTGACGAGGACATGGCCATCTTTGAGCACGCGTTCCACGATTCGTTTGGCCGTTTTGTGATTCTTGGTCCGCGTTGGGTGCTCTTCATCCCACTCCGCGTCTTCAAGTTCGTCCTCCATTTCTTCCTCGCGGCGTATGTCCATCATCCCGCTACCTGAGCTGTGCAAAATCGAGACGCGCAAAGCCGGCCACCAAGTGTGAAATTCGTTTGACCATTGCTTCATAACAGTAGCTGGACAGACGACGATGACAGGTTTGTCAAGCATTTGTGAGTAGTGGAGTCCAGCAAGGAAGGAGATGATCTGAATCGTCTTGCCCAAGCCCATTTCGTCTCCAACTATGCCCCCTACTTGCTGCGAATATAGCTCCCACAGCCAACGCACACCAGTCTTCTGGTAGTCATATAGGGATGGATAAATGTCGCCCGGTATGCGGAACCCGCCCTCTAGCGATGTATCCGGAAGTGTAGGGTGAGGTCTATGCCATTCCTCCAGTGAGTCATCCTCTTGTACAGGAACAGAAGCAATGGCGGGAGCAGCGGTCTCGTCGCGCTTCTCTTGAGCCTTTCTCCGGGCAGCGCTCCGCTTCTTGCACCACGTGCGAACCCGATTCTGGTACACGTGCTCGTTTCCATCGTCTAGCCCAGCCAGATCACCTTCAATCTCGTCATCCGAGTCCTGCTGCCGCCGTATTTTTGCGGCACGAGCTCCTCGTTTCCGCTTCCTCATCGGTTCAGATGCGAGTGCAAGCGCCGCCTCAGCGTCCGAATCGGATTCAGAGACACCCAACCCAGGTAGCCTCTCTTCGTGCTCATCAGGGTCGAATGCATCGTCGGATGCATCGAAATCCGAGCCATCACTTCTCATTTCGCGCCGAGTTTTCAACTTCCGCTTCCTTGCTGTTCTATTTGGTGTTGACTCTCCTGCAGAGCTTGTGGCTGGAGTATCATCATCTGCAAAGCCTGGCCGTCTCAGCACTTGATGTGACCGTGGCCCAGCAGCTGCCTCCAAATCAGCTTCTGCGTCGCCCTCTTCTCCGTCTTCGTCTTGGGCCTCTGCCTCCAGCATGATGTCGGCAAGATTGGAAGACATGCGCGAGACCTGCGGCATCTTCGAGAAGGGTGTGATCTTGCCCGTGCGGATGAGAAACTCCCTCCTGCTCTCGCCAGGCCGCTGGCCCTCGCCTGCACCATCCTCTCTACGGTCTTCGGCTTCATCCAAATCCCGTCTCCGCTCTTCGATGCGAGCCTTGATCTGCCCAATTTCCAAGTCAGCAGTTTTTATGTCCGTCTCCAGCTTCTGCTTCTCGTTCAAGAGCAGTGTTGTCGTGCGTGAACCGCCAGGCACTGCAAGGCGTTGTTCGACTTTCTTCAGCTGAGTGCGCAGTCGCTGCCGTTGTGCTTCCGTCTTCTCAAGGCGCTTATTGTCACGTTCATCAGCCTGCTCTGTAAGAAGGTGGTCGGCCTGTCGGCCAATGTCCCGCTCGAGCTCGTCCTGGTCTTTTGCGGTCGCTATCAAATCCAGCGTCGCCTGCTCGTCCATATCTTCTCTCGCCTCTTCTTGTTGTTGTTCACCATCTTGCACTGCATCATCCCGTCCGTTCTCTTCGGAAGGCAGTAACGGCGTGAGTGCCTGTTCGCGGCTTGAACTTTCTCTCGAAGGCGAACTCATTTTGCCACGAAGGAAAGTGCGATCCTCTGTTCCTTGCAGTCCAGGAAGTCGCGACGACAAGGAAAAGAAAGGAAGGAAATATAGAGAGAAGTGGCGATCACAAGGCACTCATCTTTTTCTCGAACGCGCAGTGGAACAGTCACTCCTCGTCTACTCGAAAAGTTCTGTACTCGTAAATACGCGAAGTCACACATTTGTGAATGACGGCATTGGTGCCTGTTCAAGAGCCGCTTATGGTTAGGTTCCGCTCCTGCCTGCTGGCCCTCGCTGACACGACTGAGGTAAGAGCGCTCATTGGGCATCATCTAGCTTACACTTGCATGTCTTCAATCGACAGCATCAACGGGAAGCATTTGCTATTAGAGATTTCGTTCATCAGTCGTATCTCAAGTGCCAAAACAGAAAACTTAATCCACAAATACATTCAGATCGGCTTCACTAATCTCGGAACCCCGAAGATTCTTAATATAGCACTCAAGTTCAGCCATGCCTATCACAGAAAGCGGCTAGCCCTTCGCGGCCAAAACTTGAAGGGGTCTGTATCGGTCGAGTCTTCACGATCCAAACAGCCGCATCCACTGCGGCGTGCTCTTCCGTTGCACAGCGTAAGCTTTCGTCACCATCATGCTCGTGCCCGAACATGCAGGAGCCTCCAAACTCAAAGATTCCTTGTACATACTCAATGGCACCCAATATTTGCCAACAATAGTCCATTCGCGTGACCAGGCATCTGCCAAAACTCCAGCCTTGCCAAGCCGAAGCCGCATGGCAGTGACAAGCTCCAGCTAGACGCCTCTGCACGCACGGTCTGCCGTCCCGGGCCAAACATGGAACTATTGATGCAAGCAGCAAGTTACTCCGAAGATCCAGGAAATCAATCAACGGTTCCCGTCGCGTACAAAATGGTATCTAAAAGGGGCGGCGCCCTTTATCCGTAGCCTGGCTCCGATCATCTTTCTTCGCCATCCTCGTCATCGTCGTCGCGTGCTCATCGTCTTCACCCGGCCTAATATCCCTTTTCTTCATCCTCAGCCTTGAGTCGAGTAGCCATTCGTCAACATGAAGGTTCAGCACGTCCTCGACTACGCACTTGCTGCGTACAACTCCGCTGGTGCATTCCTCGGACATGAGAACACGGGCTTCTGCCTGACCAGCGGTGATGCTCAGGTCCTCGCCCATAGCTTCGGACAGACCATCTCCAACTACTC
>Ga0115847_100492_pt1 | contig 10073 bp, 13 predicted proteins | sample InSIn5SAF170_FD_83861 | JGI IMG/M metagenome (GOLD analysis project Ga0115847, IMG submission 83861)
GAGGTTCAAGGAGAGAGTGAGGCCGGTAAACCTCCCATCGAGCAGGTCCGAGACATAGTGAAGAAGATCGAGAAATGTGAAATCAACAGCGACATACAACCGCCAACCTTAGATCGTAGTCTCGCGTATTCACCTTCACCTAAAGCAAGGATGTGCTGACCCTGTGTCATGACCATGGCGAACTCTAAGGCCAATACAGCCCATCTGAATGTTTTACGATCAGCTGCAACACAATCGTCGCAGATGAAGCTAACCCAATCCAAAGCCAGTTTCGTCAGCTTGATGTTGTTCATTTGCTTTCTGTTACGATCCATGTGCAGAAGAGTTCTCTGACCAAACTCAGTAGCGAAGACAAAACAATTTTGGATAAGTTCCTGGCAATCCATGCCACGAGTTTGTTTCCGGACAATCTCAACACTGTCCATGATGAGATTTGACAGCTTGTAGACCACCTTCTTGATCTCAGTCAATTTGAGATTCACTTTTCGCAGATTTGAGCGTTGCTCAACAGTAATATCCAAGTGCATATCAATTGTCTCCAAGAATGTTACTCGGGCAGCAGCTAGTCTGTTCTGAGCACCATCTGCAATCAACCGCATGTTACCAATCTTGACATCAATTGATGGCTCTCGAATATTGGCATCCACTTGTCTACCGTCCCACGAAATTGCAACCTCAGGACGGAGTATGAGGATGTATGGACTTGTCGGGTCCTCTTCAGCTTGCTCTGGACGATAGCTGGTTCCAAGGATTGCTGGGATATCCTGTTGTCGATTGTAGAGTGTTGGAGATGCGATTAGGAAGATACCATCCCTTTCAATACTAGCTGTATAAACCAAGAAATGACCCGTCTCAATGAGTCTAGAGTATAGATTTTGTAAATCCTTGTTCTTCATTGCGATACTGAAATCCGTTGCATTTTCGAAGTTGTCGCTTAGAACCTTTGAAAAGCGCTGTAACATACGTTGCCGAACACGAACGGAGTCAAGATTTTGCTTGTATCGCTTCGTCATCTCAGCAGCAGTCTCATTCGGCTTTCGTTGAAGGTCTCGCTCGAATGTTTGGTTGAGTCGATGAAACGCTTTATGCGTAAGTGCTGTAAACTGTTCAGCGACTTCGTTATCACCTCCTTGCAAATGACGTCCAATCTCGGTTGAGAATTCCCACTCTTGCTCCAAGACCTCAGCTTCCTTGAAGGTGTTTTTATTGCCATTCAATTTTCCATTGAGCATCTTGAAATAGAATTTCAACGCGTCAAGAACAACTTGGTCGAACGATTCATCGATACATGGCGGTAGATCCCAACCAGGTTCTGGTTGTGATATCGTGAGGTATTCCTGCTTGATTCGGATGGCAAGGTTAAGCAAGATTTGAAATTGCGAAATCATCTGCTCTTGCATCATGCCACTTTGTTGTGCAGATTCTTTCATCTTTCTGGTATACTGTAGTCGAACCTTGATGATCTCTTCGATCAACCGGGAAGGAAAGTTGATGAGCGTCAGAAGTTCTTCAATATACGGCGGCAGATGTCGCTTTGCAAACGCTTCGGAATTTTCAATCAGTGTGTTCTTTGCTTTCATGATGACCTCAGACACGCCTATCAGTATACTTTTATCTCCTTGAAGCGATTTCAAACCATCCTCCTTGAGTAGCCTGTCAATGAAAGAAGACTCATCCGAAAGACCGTTGCCTGATGGGGACCGTTCTTTGGATTTCGTGAAGTCAAGTTCTTCATTGCCAACCCACGATTGCAGGATACCAAGTTTCGTATTGATCAATTCAGTTGTGTTATGCCAGGAAATTACTGCATCGCAGGTGGCATGATACTGTGGTGATGCAGCTACTTTATTCGCAGTCTCAAGAGCTTTTCTTGTCGGATATAGAGATTCACACTTCTCGATCTTCTTCACTATGTCTCGGACCTGCTCGATGGGAGGTTTACCGGCCTCACTCTCTCCTTGAACCTCGAACCGCACAATCTCATCTAACGTGTTTGCTAGCGTTGTTCGTGTATCTTCGATGATTCGTCGTTGAGCCGCAAGTGTTCGGCCGGTGACCTTCGACCTTATGCCTAGCCATATCTCTGTATTCATGTTTTCTCCTTGCTTTTCTGAAGCACCGATCAAGCGTTTCTTCTCCTGTCGTACAACATCTCCGGTAAGGACAGACGCTAGCATACCGTGCCACTCCAATCTCTCCCTATTTGTTGGATCTGCAAGGTCTTCGGCTGTCGGCTGGATGGAGTCATTATTGTAGAAGAGTAGAGTCTCCTGATCATAAGCATCCACCTCTCCAAAGAAAGGTTCAGAAGGAGATTCGTCCTCGCTGTCAGAACCTGTTCCGTATCCCAAACTTGGTGTGTATGGCTCAAAATACTCGTGCGACTGGTCTTGCCTCAATCGTTGCACATATGCTTTTTCTTGAGCCCGATATTGGGCATTTGGATCTCTCGAAGTGAACCGTGACGTGGAGCCAGAACGATTTCTATCAGCTATGGAAATGAACGGGGGTTGAGGTGGTCTGCGTGCGGGAGCGTAGGTGTTTGATGGCTGTCGAGCAGGTGCTGTCGGTCGTTGTGGTCTGCTTGGGGTTGTACCATTCATTGACATTCCGTTTGTTGCAAACGTTCCCTCCGGTCGACCGTAAAAACTGCCAGCATCTCCACCACTTCGATGACTCCGCATACTTGAAGTCATGCTCACAATCTGGGGCCGCGAGTCGTTGGTGATCTGTATTGGTGGGCCGGTCCTGGGATCAATGCCACCAACCTCCGTGTCTGGAGAATCGGACGAGCCGCTATCCTCAGTCTGAGGATGTGGTCGTTCCATGGCTCGCGTGAATTCGAAAGTATCAAGAGCTTCTCGATCCAACTCTCCGTTCTGGAAACGGATTGCTCTTGGGGAAAGGTCGACACTCATCGTTCAAAAAGGAACGTTGTCCAGATTTCGAAGTAATTTGCGAATGCTAGCGCCGATCGCCAGGGCATCAGATAGTGCAGGGATCCGAGTGTTCTGAACCGATATTGATGCGAGGTAATTCGAAGCCGTTTGATGAGCTTTAGATTTGCGATTGCAGCAAGATGGAAAGTGTTAAACCAGATCACACAAGAATTGCCAACTGAAGATGGGATGCTGAGTTGAGTGGTCAACTGTGGCGCGTGAGATAGATTCGGATCAGGTTCAAGTCAACAGGACAAGACCAATAGCATTGACGCCCCTACAACCCCAGAACGTGATGTTTAAGAGGTGGTACGAAATTTTTTGCCACAATTTTCCTTTTTCTCTCATCTATGCATAAAATGCATAGTGTCACAGAACGAATCGGCTCAAATGAGAGCGCCGTGTTCATCAATTTATGTTCAATGCTATTGTTACGTGGTTGTCGGATGATGCCGATGTTGATATGATGCTGGACATGTCATCGTACAATTCTAGGCTGGCCGTTGGAATGGTGGGGTCCTGTGGCTCGGTAAAGTGGCGCTGGAATTTCGCGTCTCGTCATTCTATGGTGCAGAAGAAAGCATGTCGATTCCACGCTCGAGTGGTGATGGTATTGATATCGACAAGACTCAAGTGTTTACATTTACCCAGTGTTGTGATGCCCTGATATCTTGGACGTTTTCATAATGGTTTCATGACTGGTTGCCAATATTGTGTATTGCTATGTCCAGCCATCATGACTTTCGAAGTGAAGACGCGTTCACGCGTTCTAATACAGCAACTCCAGATAGTGGAATACACCTTAGCGATGGCATCGACAACGCATTTGGAAGTAGGAAGAGGAAGAGGGCAGATGACACAGCCGAAGACCTGCTGAAAGATACTTTTGTCGTTAGGGTAGGTCGTTGTTAATTTTCAATTGTTACAGCTTCTAATGTTCAACAGCCATATCCACCAAAAGCGCCAACAAAAACCCATACCTTACAGCCTTTGGCATTACTACCACGTTCCCAGCTATCATTATCCTCGCTGGATGTCTATTCTACTTCCAATCCTCTTCCTCCCTCGAGATTATTCGAAGCGCATGTGAAAGTTCTGGAGCTGGAGCAGCGGATGGGAAATCAAGCCATGATAGTGATAGCGAGACTTGATGATGGGCGTACATTATATGCTGTAGAACGAGAAGATCGCGGCTTATATGCCATCTTTAAGCTTGGATCATGGGTCAACTTACATCAATTACGAGCTTTGGCGGCGGCTGCACTACCAGATATCGCAGCACTTCCCAGCAGGAGATTGGAATTGGACAGTGCTGTACATTCTTGTATCTCTTTGCAGCCCAATCCTGAGCCGGTGAATTTCAGCAAGAAGAAACGCCTCGCTATCGAGGCAATCCAGTCAATGGTCAAACGTCCTACCACTGGTCTACTACCAGAAACTCAAATCCTAGAGACACCTGTTGAGGAGAAACCAAATCAGATCAATTTGATGGTCGAGCAGGATAATACAAACAGTCTACAAGCAGGTTTAGAGCCAGAAGTTGGCATGCAGACTACAATCGGTGATGTGCTTGAAAATATCAGAAATCAGTACTTTGACGCACTGTATCTTTCCAAGGTAGGTTGAGCGTCGAGGGTTGCATTCCAGACACTAACAGCTGTAGGCATCGTTAGCATATTTCGCCAAAGGCCCTTTGTCCCGTGCTCGAGCAGCATTTCACTTAGATTATGAATCATCATTAGATATGAATGATCTGATCACATTTGTAGAAAGTCTTGTCTTGCCGATCAGCCTTATGGACAAAAAGTATAAGGATGGCCTGCCAAGCTGCATTTCACTTATTGATATTGAAGATCATAGTGGCAACGACGCATCAAAAATTAAGATAAAGAGGAAGCGAAATACCAAGAAGATGAAGCCAGGAAAGAATGGATTGTATCCTAATGAAGACGAAATCATTCGCAAGTGGTGGATAAGTCACGAGGATGATTTTGAGGTTGGTGTGCCCGGACGAACACGTGAGGACTTGACGAAGAGTCGTCTTGCTCATCTTCGCATTCGCGAAACGCAATTGCAACTGATACTGATACTTGAGGTACTGGCTTTGAAGCCTCTGGCATCAGCTGTAGAAGATGTCGCTCCTGGTCTACCAGGCGAGTCGCAAGACGTCCTTGGGGGAAAGATACCTAAGTTGAAGAAAGCAGAGACTCTTGCTGTGCTTATGGATGTTCATATTGATCGCTTGTGTATCTGGCAGTCATTGTCTTCAGAGTCCACCAAGACAGAAACCACGGATTCGCAAATAACGGCGAATACGAACAAGCACACAGAAAATATTACCCGAGACTTTTGTGTTGACATTGTTGCTCCTTTGTAGGTAACTCTTGTCCAAAACCGCGACTTCTACTAACAATAGTAGTTTCTCTGCTAGACTTCCTGAACAATGTGCTGTAATCAACAAAAAGCTTGGAGGACCAGTCAATGTCCCTCCACCGAAAAGGAAACTGATGAAATCTGCAAGCGTTTCTGGTAATCTTTCGCGACCAGGTGCAGCAACCAAACGTCCTGTGCCAGCAAAACCCAAGAAGAGTTTGACACGGATTCTGTCTGATGAGAGAGAGCGAGAACGAAGAAGTGCCTCAGCACAACCCAACCGCAAAATCTCGCTATTACGCTCTGCAACGATGCCAGCAATGCCTGGATTTAAGAGAGAAGGCAGTGAGATTTCTTTATCAAGCATTCCAAGTGTCGATAGCCAAACACAATCTACAGTCAACAAGAGTGGATTCACGAACAGTAAAAGATTCGGTCATCGAGAGGTTGACTTTGCAAGTTTAACTCGTGATGAAGATGCAAAGGCTAAGAAGCAAGCATCGATCAACGACGAGCTGAAAAGTGCCATTGCTGCTTTGAAGAAGCCCAATAGAGAGCTTGCTGGCAAGAATTTCGCCGATACAATCGAGCAGCGGACAATGCCGCTTTCAATCTCACGAAGTATGTTGTTCTGTTTAGAGACTTGTACATTGTGCTAACGAATTCTTAGAATCTAAGAAACCTGTCAGAAACCCTCTGTTTCAGAGTGTGCAAATCTCTGCTACACCTAAAACTAACAGACAAACTGACGTATTCGCCAAATCGCAAGGCTTGCTCGAACCGGAAGCTGAAGACCTCGATTTCGTGCCTCCATCCAGCTTACCACGAGTTCCCCAGTCATCCTTTCCCTTGCAGGAGAAGAAGTCAATAAGAGATTCGTTCCTCACCACAGTCCAGGCAACCCCATCAAGAAAAGCAACAAATAGTTCTGTTGAGTCCTCTACACTACGACTGATGCCAGTACAAGATACTCCCCTCACTCGCAATACCCTACAATCAACAATTCAGGCAACACCATCACGAAAATCCACTACACACAGTCGAAAAGCAAGTCTTAATTTCACAAAATCAGAACTACACCCACATCCCATCCCACAATCCCCACTTCACGTTCGTCGCTCAAGCGCCTCACTCTTTACGTCAGTTCCAGATTCGGCTATGAGACCACCTCCTATGGATCAAATCACTCCCAATACTGAATTATCATCTCTCGAAGAGACACCTGTGAAGAAACGCCCGGGCAATGGGAGTGGAGATGGGCACTCCCATCCAGCTTCTGGGATCGGGAAGGAGAACAGGAGTATGTTGGAAGTGGTGGGAATGACAGAGGAGGTGTTGAAGACGCCTGAGGAGAGCATATACAAGTCGTTAGGCTGGGATGATGGTGATGATTTGGATGAGTTGGCATAAAACTTGGAGTGTAACATGGAGTATTGGATTTGATTAGTATTGGCATTAAAAGGCGAAAGTACAGAAGGAGTGTTATTATGAAGTGATGAAGGCGTTGCATGTTGGAACCGGGTACACATTATGGCATAGCGCTGGTGTTTGGGAATTGCTTGATACGACGATGCATATGTTAAGGAGTATTGATAGATGTAATATACATGGTTGCATTGTCGACATAGATTGATATTACCGCTTGAAAGACAAAGACGATCTATCTTGTCAATAACCTAAGTGTTGTGTGCAAGGGTCAGAAAACAGCATCTTAGATTCAACAGTCACGGATCACAAGAATTAATGCAGGAAGAAGGACAGATCAATTAAGTCTATCTGTCAATCTACCCTCCAAAAACAATCGAAAAAGCATGCTCTCTCTTAATATTCACCACCGACAAGACCGGTCTCTAGAAGAACATGTTGAAGATTCTCCCAAAAACGCCAGGTATCGCTATGTAGTGATCTCTTGTCGATATGCTCTCTGTCTATACATGTAGCACAAAAAACACAAACGCCGCTTCTCTCTTTCCACCCTATAACCTTTGCAAGAGCTCTTGCGCGTCGCACTCATCTAGGCGTCCGCTGCAACTCTTATCTATGGTCTATGTTGAAAGACTTTTATAATACCTCAGTCATGCAAGGCCAGAACAGGGGAAAGCCCAACGCAGTTCTGAACAACCAGCTTTTTGAAACGATACTCGCAAACAGACACATATGTAATGGAAAAAACATGTGTCCCCAAATAACTCCAGTCCGATATACCCCAGGTCGTTGAGACCATATGCAAAGCTCATTATATCATGTCGCCGTAAGATATTAAGAAATTAACAAATCTGGTGATGCAAAGGACGTTGAGTCCTTTGCTAGATTTGCAGTCGCACGAAGGGAAATCTAAAACTTGAGCGTCTTGGGCTTCTCCCAGCTGAAGTTCTGGTTGGTGAAGTGACCGTTCTTTGCGGTCTGGAAGTAGATTGGCTTAGCCAAGTCAAGTTCCTTGACAATGACACCTGGGCGGAGATCGAAGTTGTTGTTGATGATCTCGACGAGCTCATCGGAGGTCTTATCGGAGGTGCCGTATGTGTCGACGAAGATGGAGAGTGGCTCAGCAACACCGATAGCGTATGAGAGCTGGACGAGTGCACGACGAGCGAGCTTGGCGTTGACCAAAGACTTTGCGATCCATCGTGCAAGGTAAGCAGCGGATCGATCGACCTTGGAGAAATCCTTTCCGGAGAAAGCACCACCACCGTGAGCACCCCATCCACCGTATGTATCGACGATGATCTTTCGGCCGGTCAAACCAGCATCACCTTGAGGACCACCAATGATGAAAAGTCCAGAAGGTTGAATCTAAGAAGGGTTAGAAATCGGCCACATTTGTAAGGATCGCTCATGAACTCACGTGGTAGATGGTCTTGTCATCCAAGTATTTCTCTGGGATGACCTTCTTGATGATCTTCTCCTTGATCTCCTTTCGCAATTGCTCGGTGGTGATATCCTCGCTGTGCTGGGCAGAGACGACGACAGTGTCAACTCTGACAGGGACGACAGCACCGTTATCGTGCTTGTACTCAACGGTGACTTGAGTCTTGGTATCAGGTCGGAGCCATGGGAGGCTTCCGTCACGACGAGCAGCAGCCATGGTAGCGTTGAGCTTGTGTGCCAATTGAAGGGTCAATGGGAACAACTCTGGGGTCTCATCGGTGGCATATCCGAACATGATACCCTGATCACCAGCACCGAGCTTCTCAAGAGCCTCCTCGTAGTGAAGACCTTGAGCGATATCTGGGGACTGCTCCTCGATAGCAACCAACAAGTTCAGGGTCTTGTAGTCGAAACCCTTTGCAGAGTCGTCATAACCAATGTCCTTGACGGCATCACGAACAGTCTTTTGGTAGTCGAGACGAGCCTTGGTTGTAATCTCACCGAAAACCATGATCATACCGGTCTTGGTAGCGGTCTCGCAAGCGACCTTGGAGAGAGGATCCTCTCGCAAGCAGGCATCGAGAATGGCATCTGAGACTTGATCGGCAATCTTGTCTGGGTGACCCTCACCAACAGACTCGGACTGAATGGAATGTCAGTCAGCGCGTAAGATCTTGTGAAGAGGACAACATACGGTGAAGAGGAAAGTGCCGGTGTTGTGGTGAGAAACACCGTTTGTGCCGTTAGTAGCAGGCATTGTGATGTGGATGGGTGTAGTAAGAAGGAATTGAGGAGATATGAGGATGGGAATAGGACGAGAAGCGACTCAAAAAAGGAGGATAAAAAGATTGAAAAGAGGGGATGTAGTGAAGGAGCACAGCAGAAGGGAGTCGCAGATGTTTTATAAAATGGTGGGGGGAAGAGAATCTGTCCCACCAGAACGTGCTAACCAGATGATGGTGCAATCTCTTTTCTCAATTGCTACGCTTCACCGCCTGGAAGAATAAGTCTTACCGTCAATCACTTTCCCTCATAACTCCCGACTTCACGAGGCTGAATTCATGTGAGACGATTGATTATTGGATGAAAGCAAACGAAGCAAAGTTCTTCCTATCAGGTCCGCACATTCATTTGCGCGATACCCAAGTAACTCGCCGAAGATACGCGGCGTGAAGCCATACAGCCTTATGTCAGGTCCTGATCCTGCCCCGCCATCAACCACCGAAAATCCCAAAGGAGCGTTGATTCTGAATTCCTGCCCCGCCATACAATAGTTGCTTCTGCACGACTTGCGATAAACAATACACAGTCAGCAGTATGAGCAAGTTTGGAGTTTTGGTCATGGGCCCCGCAGGGGCAGGCAAAGTCAGTATTCAATAGATCTTCTTTTGCGATTGCGTCACATCTTATCATCTTTGGATCTGTTCTCGTCCAAAATGAAATTTCAGTTGTATGAGAAATTTCGGCGATGGTTCGAGACAGTCTTGTTGCAAGAGGTATCAGGACCAGGTTGAACAAGAGTATACGCAGATAGACAGAGTGCAATGCGAGCATAGAATTATGCAAACTGACATCCTTACGTCTGTAGACAACATTCTGTGCGGCCTTAATAACTCACCTTCAAACCACGCGCCGCTCACATTTCTACATCAATCTCGATCCGGCCGCCGAAGAGTTCACACACGAGCCCGATCTTGACATTAAAGAACTCATTTCTCTTGAAGATGTAATGGAGGAGATGGGTCTCGGACCCAATGGTGGCTTAATCTACTGCTTTGAATTCCTCCTTACTACACCCATCCACATCACAATGCCTGCTACTAACGGCACAAACGGTGTTTCTCACCACAACACCGGCACTTTCCTCTTCACCGTATGTTGTCCTCTTCACAA
>Ga0115847_100493_pt1 | contig 10070 bp, 9 predicted proteins | sample InSIn5SAF170_FD_83861 | JGI IMG/M metagenome (GOLD analysis project Ga0115847, IMG submission 83861)
AATTAAGGGGTTGCATGTCAGAGACGTGGATGCCAAGGACTGAGCATTAAGTTTAAAACTATCGTCCCTATCTGCAAAAGTCGCGCCCTCTACTTGAATTTTACTAACATGTACTAGGATCACGTTTCCATTTGATAGCAGCGTCTGGCTGCACGTAAGTGTGCCCTCGCTCTCTTTGCTCCACCTGGTTTACCGGCTTCGCTTTCTATGCCTTCAGCGTGATACCTTGTCGCCGGCTTTAGCATTTTGTTCTTCTACTTCCTATAGAGATAGTAAATCTACACATATTTGGGATATTGTGAAGTGTGTAGGCGTGTTAGGACGTTCTGATCAGGTCAGTAAGGTTTAGATGGTGGGGTTTTGTCTATACTGCAGACAAATCAGGATAAATAAAAGATTTTTTCTAAGAACCAAGTATTCATTTTCGGTAGTTGCATCTTGATGACCTGCTGTGGTCTTTCCCATGCTCTTGCGGTACCTCAATCTAATCGTTGTTGGTGTCTTTGAACTAGCTTAGGTTCGTAGCATACGTCATGACCGAATGCTATGACATTGTGAGTAGATATTCTCCTTCAAACCATGTCCGCCATATGCTGTAAGCCAACGCGCCCAAGATATTGCCTATCTATACTATCCAAGCTCTCCCGAATCTCGAGAGATCGCATTCCAAGCTCTTGCGGCGATACAGTCCCGCATTGAGCAACCCGTGTACGCTCGCATTTTGCATCGAGCTGTTGACTAGAATCTGCATTCCCTGAATCACTAGAATGTTTCCGCTCCATCATATTGATGGCATGTTGGTTATGCGTTGCACAAAAGTCTTGCACTGACGTCGGAGTCACCGTGGCGGTCGCCGTACCAGCATTATCGATCGAGCTAGCGTCCATCGATATCGCAATATGCCTCAGCTCTACCCTCTGCCGCGTCATCCCCGTCAGCCGATTCAAGATCAAGAATTCCACCTTCAGTTTAAGCCCATAGATCAGTGGATCAATCGAAAGCCGCACAAGGAACAGCCCCGTGAGCCATACAGTTGTAATCGCCACATCGCCGAGCACGACAAACATCTCTCCTAAGATGAGTAGAATGAAAGTCCAGCGCAACTCCGCCCGCGACGCAGAACCCCCAAGCCCTGCACCATCTTTCATGAACCGTACACCAAAGATGTAGATGTAGAAGCTACCGAGTGCGATTTCTACCAGCGTGACAATAACCTCCATGCGGTACGCAACCAGGTGTGTCGTCCATCCCAAGTTGAAAGGCACACCAGTAGACGCTACAACGAGGAACACCTGGAATGGGATGCCAACACAAATTAGGAACCATGCCAAATACTTGAGCACACGTGGTGCGTCGAGGATAAGGTATAGGCGCGAGTAGAGGACAGCAATAAAGCCGGAAGTAGTAAAAACGCGAGCAATGGGATAGATGACTTCTTTAAGGAAGTAGGATTTACCAGCATCGGTGAGAAACATAAGGGTAACAGATATGGCATAGAGGATGATGGCCCAGGCTGTGAAGATGATCGACCTGTGTTCACGTCTGCGGTGAGCAAGCTACTGCTATTGTGAAAAGAATTGTCCAGATGCATATAAACTCACGTACCAGAAGTAGATGGTCGACCATCTACGAAAAGTGAACATCGCTTGTATGTTCGTTTCAAGAGATATCCAGATGGAGACCGCGGTGAAGGCGACAAAGAGGCATATTACCGTTGGATTCCACGGCAGGGCAATACCATGGCATCGTGGCTTGCTTTCGTCTGCAGGCACGATGTCCCAAACATAATCTGCAAGGGAGACGTATTGGCAAGTACCCGTGGCGTCCATTGCCATGTCGTAGGAAAACGCTGATGTTCACTAATCGAGTCTCCGCTGCGGAACAAGTATCGATCAGAGATTGAGGCAGCATTTACTACCATACCTATAGGAACGGGTTAAATAGGTACATGCTTGTGGCCAGTCGCACATTCTTCAAAGGGGCCAGGACGTCAGTTAGCGGTAAAGTTACACCGTAACATTCGTTCTTGGCATCTATGATGCATGTATTAGTTGTGGGGAGCATGGTGACCTAACATGCGTCCTTGGAACCATGCCATGCTAACATTAAGGTGACAGCTGTCGAACGATACATGCACAATGAGCATAAGCTCTCCACCACTACGTTAACTTTCGTACCTAACCCTTGCATCAACATCGAGACAAGTGATACGTGTTGGGCTGAATACGACGTAGGTGCTTACTCAGTATGCGAATATGTGAAGGCTAGATACTCGGCATATTCCGAGAACCTCAAGTTCTGAGGTCGAGAGCCGAGCAATCGAAAATACTAGCGCAGAAGAGGTCGCCGAATTAGAGTACCTGGGTCAGATACACGAATCATGATGGAGTTTGCGGCTCTCAACCACTCAGGCAAAACCCAGCAGACGGCACCATCAACCCTGGTCTTTCGGCCTTGAGAGCTTTCAGATACATCCCTGATTTGTTATCAGAAGGCGAAGAAGGAACTAGTCGCAGTTCACATACCAGCAACCCGCCACCGCCTGTTGAAAATTGCAAGCACCTGTTTCAAAGACTCCACTCGCTCCTTGTATATTTCATCCCCAGTTCTCTGCCATAGTTGGAGCTGTACAACTGCTGACTGATAGAGGCAATAAGTAGCTAGTGGAGAGAGCGTCTCCAGTTCCACAGTATTGGCGTTACCGAACTGGTCCTTAGATAATATAGCCATGTGGGTGGACAATGGCTCCATTGCGTCAATCTTCTGTGATGCGGTAATATTTTCTGCTTGATCGCCCAATGAGCTAAGGTGGTAAAGCGTGAACAGTGCACTATCGGACAGTTAGTGGACCCGTCTAATATATGTTGCGAACCTGGAGTTGCTCGTACGGACCTGCTACATATGCCGATGGAACAGCAGTACTTGCTAAATTTTGCCTGATCTTCTACAAGGAGGGGTAAGAACGCTTTCAAAGTCCTTTCGAGCTGCTGTGCTTCTTTAGCTTGGAAGCCATGGTCAGATACGGGATCGAAGACATGGCGTATTACGCGACCCGCAAGGTGGGATACTTGGCATTCGCGGGCCAATTGTCCGACGGTCACGTCTGATGGCGTGGCAAGAGTCACGATGTGATCTATAGGGACAACCTTCGTTGTTCAGCGAAACATGCAACTCTTCCCTGTTGTTTGAGGGATGTAGCTTACGTTGTCCAACCAGTTACGGTCTTCCACTGGCAAGGGAGTATCTTGCTTTGGATCCTCTGTCCCAAGCAAGGCATCACCTTCGCACAAGTTGATATACCTGTCAACCAGTAGTAAGCACTGTGCATATCTCAAACTTGGGATAATGACCATTGATAAAGCAGCAACACTGACCTGTCAAAATTGAGAATGACCCACCAAACACGTTTTTTCTCTTCGTGTTCTATCCTGTCGGCTGCACTTTGAGCTTGAAAGTGGAGATTTTTTTGAAGTCCAAGACCTCTTGCCAGTTTAGCACAAGCTACGACAGACATTGAAGCTGCAGGATAAATGCCATGCCCTATTTCGTAGAAACTTATCATCACAAGTGATTGGACTACATCAAGAGAGTAGAATCCGGCCGCTGTAAGGATGTTCAAAATGCTCTTTGCTGTGACATATAGTGAAAGCCTCATGCTTTCGATATTATCGTCAGGCTGTTGCTGAAGAAGGAACATGCATAAGCACAGCGCGAGGTAAGTTGCGTTGCCACCACTTGAAATCGTTGGTAATTTATCCATAAATCTCTTGTTAGAAATGATTGTCAGCCGATGATGCACGGTCCTGAAATAAGCTTCAGCAATTTCAGGTATTCTGTCAAGGCTACCCAAGACCTTAAGCATTTCATCACGGATAATACGCTCAACTGCAGGGCTTCGAAGGTCATCGTGTTGGAAAGGGTCTATCCTCGAGGTAGGTAGGCCATACCGCAGCTGGGGCTGGTGATTTGCAGACGAAAGTAGGGTGGTGCTAGTAATCGGTACGGGTTGTGATGAACTTTGGATAGGTCTCTGAGAGTTCGAGTCTTCCTCGTACACACAAACACGCGCAGTCCTGCAGATAAGCAATTAGGCTCGCGATACCCTGCAATAAGTGCCCCTTTAGCGAAATGGCGTGAGAGAACACTCACCGAATGCATGTATCACATCTCGGTCGCGCTCGATTGCATCTCCGCTTGCGTGTTGCGCAACTTGAACATGCATTTCTCATCGTTTCTTGCTTTGTGTGACTAACAAGTATTTTCTCTCACAGTACTTGTGCAGCAAGGAGCTTTGGCGGCGATGACCATTTACAAGTCCTGCCGTACCACGTCTTAGATGTCGTCTTGATCATGCATGTGAGACTAACCAGAGCTATCACCTATGATGGTATTTCAGCTCCTCCGATAATCGGTACAAGGATTATTGAAGAGCATGATTGAGTTGCCGTGAAGGAAGAAGCGATAGCGCATGATGCAAGATGTTGAAAGTGTGTTCTTAGATGCTCAATAATCAATTATTGTACAGAAGAGGCCTTTAGCAAGTCTCTACTACAACTCGTTTTCATTCAAGCCCACCTCTGACAGGACCCCAGTCTGCGTATCATACTTAAGACCAACGAGCTGGGTTTTATTGTTTATCAAAGGCGACGCTTTTAAAAGCCTCAGGTCGCTGCGAATGCTTGCCTCAACCCTGAACGGTGTCAGCATATATTACAACCTTCCGCAAAGGACATCACCTACGACCCTGTAATCTCACCAAAACCTGCTTGCTGTATAGCTTTCTTCTCCCCAGGAGCAAGTTCGATCAATGCTTTCTTTATGTCCTCATCATGGAAGTGAGTGAGACCACAGTCTAGCAGATGGAAAAATTATTAGCAATCAAATTAGCCAACGGTGTGAGAAGCAGTACCTGTGTGGTGCATGACTGCAATGGTCCCAGGTGCTCCAATTGTCTGAAGTACAGAAAGCGTGCGGATAGCATCGAAAGCCCTTCCACCAGCATTCCGGACCATAGTCGCGTCTTCTAAAAGTTAGTGCCAACTTCGCATCAAAGTTAAAGATAACGGCCAGGACTTACTCAAAGTGCCATCAAGCCCTAGAATCTGATATGGATTCAGGCGAGGATCACTGCAAGACAAGACCACAACGCCAGCTCCACTTTGCCTCATCTTCGAAGCCATCTGCTGAAGCATGACCGGTGCCTTATATGCATCGGCAAACTTCCTACAGATATCATCAGTTTTGTTTTCAATTTGCTAGTTGAGCGTACTTGTTGCGAGCAAGCATTTCCATCAATGGGCCAGTAACCATATTGAGAGCTCTTTGATTATGACTGTCTGAGTGTCTAATGTCCGACTGGGGCCAAATGATTCGATTGATGCTGTCTGCTGTATATTAAAGTCTCATGGAGATGTCCTGCCATAAATATAGTAGCAGATACGCCTTCTTGGTGGGGGCTTGAATCTAGAGTTTTTAGACCAGCATGACATCATACTAGTGACCAAGCATCCGCGCAACGGATGTTATCTGCGTCTCTATGAATATAGACGTATGGTAAGTAATCCTTATTCTACGGCCGGGAACATTAAGACAAATACCCCAAGATGCATGTTCGGGGTGCGGGCTAGTGTCGGACTTGGTGCGGACTAGCGTGGGCAGGGCGCGGATTAGTGTATTTGGAACTTACTTTTAGGTGTGAACCAGCTGTTAATCCTTCGATTTCTCCATCAACGTACGACACTCTACAATCCCAGCATCGATGACTATGATGCTCACATGGGACTTGGTCAGCTTCAGTAATCACCAGCTTCATCACAACGGCATGGATTTATGTAGTATTTATTGTGGTCGTTCGACACAGCGTCAGGGGTCATCAGAATCATAACTCGATTCGCTTGATTGCTAGTATTTCCCCAGATCGAATATTTTTCTGCCGAGAACCATGTCGGATGAAGCAGCTCTTGTGCTCGCGATTGGCGGTACTGGAGCCCAAGGTATACCGGTCGTGCGATGTATGTCTAACGATTCTCTTGTGGTAATGTTGTCAGATACTGATGGTTATCCTAGCCTTAGCCTCCGATTCAAAGTATCGAGTACGAGTGATTTCCAGAAATGCAGCTTCGGAGGAGTCTAAAGCACTGGCAGAAGTTCCTGGTGTTACTATATTCGAGGGCGACAGTTACAACGAGGCAGACCTTCGAGTAGCTCTCAAGGGATGTGACTACGTGTTTGCCAACACAAATGGCTTCGCGATTGGAGAGAAGAACGAGATCTACTGGGGGATCCGCATGTATGAGCTTGCGCGAGAGTATGGAGTGAAGCATTTCCTGTACGCGGGCCTCGAATACGCGTCCAAGCTGGGCAACTTCGATCCAAAGTACAGGACTGGCCATCTGGACGGTAAAGGAAAGGTTGTGGACTATATCTCTGCACAACCGACCACACCGATGAAGTGGTCTGTGTTGACGTCGTGCTTGTATATCCAAGGGCTCTCAGAAATCCTACGCCCTTTCCCGCATCCTTCAGAATCTGGGACAATGGTGTTCGCTGTCCCACTTGGACAAGGCAAGCTTCCACTCATCAATTTGGATGATTACGGCCACTATGCTCGCTGGATCTTCGACAACCCGTCTAGGAGTACTGGCCTGGAGCTGCACGTTGCCACAGAAGATATTGCTTATAATGATCTTGCAGCGGTTTTCACAGAGGTCACCGGCAAGAAAGCCATTTACAAAGACGTAACGCTGGACGAGTACTTCAAGCTCGGTATCTTCAAGGAGCCTGAGGATACGGTCGGTCATTCCGTCTTGCCAGATGACCCAACCTTGTTCACCTACCGCGAGAACTTTTCGGGCTTCTGGAACACATGGAAGGATGACTTGACTAAGCGAGATTATGCGCTGCTTGATGAAATACTGCCTACACGAGTGAAGTCTGTGAAGGAGTGGATGGTGAAGACAGGGTATACTGGGGAGCATCAGTCGGTTTTGAAGGATTATAGAGACGGGAATAGCCGGATGACATCTAAGAGCACTGGAGCCTGACTAGCACAACGGTGTGGTTTCTCATTGATAGGACCGGACCTGTCTGAAGTTTCAATACGTTACTAGCGTTACCTAGGCCGGAATCCCAGTTCCTTAACTGCTCGACATAACAAGAATGTGCATAAACTAGTGTTTCTTATCGAATATAAGTAGGGTCAGGATTAATAGTAACATTTAGCATAACCTTATCCTCGCTCATGCCTTTCCATATAACGAATAAACAATACTTCTATATACTTCTTTATCAAAACTAAATTCTGTCTCTTTTATCATCTACAGTTCTTTCACCTTGAGGATAGGACACTAATTTACCTTTTGCGCAATATAATCAAAAGCTAGAGATATCTATCCAACTATAGTATAGCCTCACGTGAAGAGTATGGACAAGAGGTGGTTTTGATAAATATGTATTATTGTTATTATGAAGGCATGAAAGCATAGAATTACCTTCTATAGACAAAGATTATATGCGAAAGGCTTTGCTAATTGTCAGATGTTATACGCTCCTATTGCTGTCAGACGTCATAATTCTAAATCTTGAGTAGGATAAAAATTCCTTAAAAAGACAAGTTAAGAATCCGATATACTAGTAGCAAGTAAATAGGACTAGTATAATAATATTCCTGTTTAGACTAGTCAATGTCCTATTCATAAAACCAGGTCCATAGGCCCCTGATCTAGTCGCATGAAATAAGATTTATGTGGTGCTACAAATGCCAAATTCTCAATTCTATTCCCTGGTTTAGATTATAGCCATTAGATCTAGAAAATTAACGGGAGTATACAAATACATACATATAGGTACTTAGTTGACTTAAGAGTGGTGTTTATATACTTAATAAATTCGAGTTCATAGGATCTATAAGTATGTAGAATATAGTTTTAAGGATCTAGAAGAAGGGGGTTTATATAGTAGATATTATTATCATCTAAGTGCTTGATCTTTATTTCAATTCCCAGCACTGTTACTAGGCCTATACCTTATAAAGGTGTATGTTAAGCTAATGAATATATATCTACTTTAAGCTAACGTAATAACCTATAAGAGTAGTTGTTGATCAAAGGTGGCAATTAAGAGGGTTATAGACTTAGTAATACATGCATCTGATAGCAGATAAGACATATCATATCATCAGATAATATAGTTTAGATACTTAGATATTTAGAATACTGTTCTTTCCTATCTTAAGGCCTTCTAAGAATCCTTCTCTTCTTCAGACTAGTTCGTAAGTATTACCTCGGCCGTTTAGATGTAGTATATAGTTAGAAATAGCCACATAGAAATAATAATATAGAAGATAAGTATAAGTAACCTCCTTAGAAGCGGGCCTTAATTTAGGTACTAAGAGCTTTATAAGTTTATACTTACCTAGGCACTTGAACATTGTCTGCTAGAATATTACAATTCTTATAATAGGTATCTTGTACTTCATCCTCTCCTAAAATTGTAAATTCTATATCTTAGAGTGGTCTTTAAAGATTTAAAGGAAGAAATCTAAAATATAACGCGCAAACAAAGGTATAAGACAGGATTGACAAATTTGAACTATTAAGAAATTTACTTTTCTATTAGAATGCTCCAATAAGGATTAAATCACCTAATCAGGCCTTTTGAATTCTATCTCTATAATTCACTAAGGACTTATCAGAGTCTGTTCAAGATCACAGTATCTGAACAGGTATTATAATAGGTATACATGTAATATCACACTATGCTATTTATATAAATACTAGTTTATATGAGTTCTTTGCCTGATTTCTAAATGATATTGTGATTTAGTGGATATATAGTAGTATAAGTCTATGGTTATCTCAAATTAATTAAAAATCTACTAAGACTAATTAGTCTAGTTAGCTAATTATAAGCCTTAATAGGCTTAATCATAACTAGAGTATCTAGAAGGTTATAGGTTTAAAACCTACTATTGGCTAATACTAACTAATTATAGTATGTAGAAGCTAGGATAGCTTCTAGTTTAAATAGGGTAGGGTGTAAGAGGTATATAGGTAATATCATACTATACTATTTATGTACTAGCTTATATGACTTAGGTGCCTGATTTTCAATTAATGTTATTATTTTGGCGGATATATAGTGTTGTAAGTCTATAGTTATCTCACTATAGTCCTAATCTAGATTTAGGCTCCATAAAGCTCTAATCTAGACTCTCGCTACCTTCATCCCATGTTGTATAAGCAGAACAGCCATTTTCGCTCTAAACCCTTAGGGAAATAAGTAGAGAAATCAATATAAAGTAAGAACTATATAATAAGAGAGAGCTTCTTATATCGATTAAGAAAAATATATTTACCCTATGCGGCAATAATTTTTGTTATTCTAATCAACCTGAGTTTAGTTAAGACAACGGCGGCTTTATGATACTGAAAAGGATGTATGTGAAAACACTACCCGGGTTGGAAGAATAAGTATCCCAGCTATGTAAAGTATTATTACGCTTAGTGATAGACTATAGATTCGCCTTGTCCTGGTTAACAAGTACATATCGATACTTGGCCTTGCCATCCTCCATATCCCTCACTGTCTGGTCAGCCTGGTTCATAGGCCGTTCCTCAATCCATGGTTTGATCCCTTTCTCTGCGGCGAACTCAAGCATCTCTTCAATCTCCGCGGGAGACCCAATACTGCTTCCTGTCATCTTAACGCCCTTGGACATGAAGTGAAATGCATTGAGCGCTGGTAGCTTGTCTTCTGGTGCACCAACCTGGACAAGAGTTCCGTCGGTTCGGAGGAGCGACAGGTATTGAGCCAACGGCATCTTTGCACCTGACACGGTGCTGATGATGAGGTCAAGCGTGCGCGCATGCTTTCGGGACCATTTGTCCTCTTCGTCAGTTGCAATAAATCCATCCGCGCCCATGGCCGTGGCATCTGCTTTCTTGCTCCCGGACCGCGAGATCGCGACTACTTTGTCGGCACCCATTGCCTTAGCGAACAGTATTCCAAAAATGTCCTAGGCCGCCCACTCCAATAATTCCGACCTTCTTGCCAGGTCCTGCTCCCCATTT